>WNGJ01010831.1_pt1 | contig 10898 bp, 8 predicted proteins | sample 5400611 | NCBI WGS metagenome assembly WNGJ01 (sample SAMN13153375, study PRJNA577476) | soil metagenome | isolation source: 40 cm soil or saprolite under Garry oak tree replicate 1 | place: USA:California | collected 2016-06-15 | reverse complement strand
GCTCCAGTCGGCCATACGTCTCTGCACGCCAAACGCTGCTTCTATGTAATTTTGATAGGGTTTTCCTTTTTTGATCTCCTTTTTCTCGATGCCGAGCTGCGCACATACCCTCCTGGTGTCGTGGGAAAGAAAGATGCTGCCATTATCCGAGACCAGCATTTCGGGAACACCGTACCGGCGAACCGCAGCATAGAAGACAGCGAAAAAGGCTTCGGTATCCTGGCGCACAGAGATAGCTGAAGCAAGAATGGAGCGCGAAAAATTTTCCAGGATCGAGATACAGTAAACCATTTCTATTCCCTGTAAACTGTGCATATCCAGGTAACGAATGTCAACGCTCCATATCTGATGACGCCTCTCGGCTTTGAATGGCATGGCTGCCTTTGGGCGCGGCCTGCGCGGCATCTGAAGATGATACAATCCCCGATTGATGGAAAGGTAGCGGCCACAGGTAGCGCGTGAGAGTTTGATGCCCATTTGCTCAAGCGCCGCGCTGACACGATAGGCCCCAAGCAGCGGGTTCTCTGAGAGCTTCTTAATCTCCTGGATCGTTTGAATATTAACCTTGCGCAGCTTTTTGTGGGCATGGGATTTATCTTCCAGCCCGGCAAATTGCTCCTCGGCAAAGCGTTGGAGAATCTCATGGACCGTCTTTCGACTCACGTCTAAATAGCCTGCAATCGATTTGGCATTCCAGCCGTCAACATGCAAGCGGATCACCAATCGTCGGCGCTCCTTCCCGCTCTCGATTTCTGCGTAGCGCGGGTGACGGCGCTCCGTCGTCGAGGGCTTGGGACCGGAGGCCAGAATGAGCTTGATGGTGGCCGGGGCAGGCTTGCGATTGAATTTGACAAAGCAAATCGTTGCGATCTCATGCGGGCGGAATGCCGGGTACTGCGTATGTAGGTCAACGATCTCCTGGCGAATGTGCGGAGGAAGCGACCGTTTATCCTGTTTGGGAATCTCTGGCGGAGGTGCTGGGGGAAGCAGAGAAGCCATCCCAGCTTGATCGAACAAGTTGGCCTTGTAGTAAATGGAACTCATCGGCATGCCGGTTTCCGCAGCGCGCTCTTTTGGTGTCTCCCACCCTAAGATGCAGGGCCGAATCACTTCATAGGTAATCTGCGCAGAATCCTTGAGGAATGGGCGAATCTGTTGCCAATCGTCTCCCTCTTCCGGTTCCATCGAAAAAACGTGCTGGTATCCCCCTTGAAGGATATATTACATGGTCACATTGGCTCAGGTCAATTTTTTTATTCTAACGGATACTTTCAACATGTGTCACCCATCATATGAGTCGATGTCATGCAGTTACAGGGAGTGTGATTTCCGGGTGACCAATCTTTAGTACGAAACCTGACGAGGAGCCGACAGTTGGGACAATTGTGACAATTGGGACATGGTTCCCAACAGGTGAAGAGTTCTGCGAGGGTCACATGGGGGTGGGGAATGATCACCATGGACGACCTATTATCAGTATACCAGAGTGATGCAAATGCTGCATCGACGAGCGCACAGGCGCCTACCGCGTGGCAGGCGGTCTGGTATTTGTCACGTGTTGTTTCGCCGGTAGCTTCGATAATGAGCTGGGGGCGTTCAAATGTGCCCCTTGATCCACACCGACTCCCAATCGCAGTGTCAACTCTCCACCCAGCCAGCCTGTGACCCCCAAGAGGGCTGCGCCGAGGAAGGAAAGTAGATATGCGACGAAAAACGGATTTCCAGGGGTCCCCGAGCGGATAAACCAGCTCAGCGCAAATAATATGAGGATGATATAATTGCCTGCGCCATGCTGTAGACCAACCACCTTGGCACGTGTTCCGGAAGGTATTTCAATCCAGTCGATCGTGCCGATACTTGCTGCGATGATTCCACCGGCCAGGCCAACAGCGATCACCCAAAAAGCAATTTCTGACCAGAAGCCATTGCCGGTGATCCAATGAACAAGATCGAAGATCACAGATGTTATCAGTAATCCAAGCGGGAACACGACCATGATAGGATGAAGGGGATGCCCCAGTAACTTGACTTTGCTTTCCAAGTTCGTCTCCTTTAGGAGCGATATGGTAGGGCCATTAGCGCGGAGTTACCACCGCGGCATAGCCTTCCCACCAATTCAGGAACTGCGCGTGAGTCAACGACTGGCGGTTATAGTAAGACGTATCGGCGAGATAGACGTAGTTGGCATCGCCCCCGGTCACAACAAGGATGTGACCGCCATCATAGCGGTCTGGTGGGAAGCTAATGATGACAGGTTTCCCACTGTTTGCGGTGTTGATGAGCTGGTCGATGTTCCAGGACAATCCCCAGTTAGTATTAAAGCCGAAATGCGTTGCAGTGAGTGCGACGCCACTCGGGTCCACCAGTCCGAGTGAGGGTGTAATCATGCCTATCTGTGCCTCGACCTTCAAAACATCTGTGACGTGCAGGTGATAGCCATATGCATTGAACACTTCGGTCATCGCAGCCGCCGAACAGGCTGAGTATGCCCAGGTATTGTATTCAGCGGACGAGTTATACTGGGCCGGGTCGAGTTGACTTATGCGTACCAGCCTTTTATTTGCATTATAGTTGTCATACAGCGATGAATGATTAGCGGTCTGCAGATTGTCGGACTGCAGATTGTCGGACTGAAGGGTATTCAGGATACCGAGGCGCAGGCTTTGCAGCGTTCCTCCGGCCAGGTTCGTTTGCACACACAGCGTGGTTACTAACATGAGTAAGAAGCCAAGAGAGAGCGCTATACGATAACGTTTGTACCAGGAAGACGGCACTATAAGGACAGGTGGAGATTTGGGTTTCTCAATATCTACTATAATGCCATCCTGCATGTACAGTACGGCAGTTACATGGCGATCAAGCGGGTGAGGGGGGATTTGTCCCCATGTTGCCTGTGCTGGCGTGGGATGCTGGCGATGGTACACACGCAATGCACCAATGATGAACCCGGCAACAATGAGTAGCACGATGCCCAGCGAAATTACTGCAACTACGGCAGATAGCATACATTCTCCTCGCTATATAGACATATCGACAAGCATTGTTCTCAGGCATGAGTATATCCGAGCGATGAAGAGCTTGAGCTTAGCGAGCGTTCTATCAGCCAAATATTGCTATTGTAATATGCGGTGATCTTAACCAGCGAAAATGTTGTCAGTGCGTTTATTTTCGCTCCAATGACACTGGGAGACGAAGAGGTTGGGGAACTATAGCGGGGGCATTACCTGTCCTCCAGACAGGGCATCCTGCCACTCGCATGAGACGGCTTGGCAAGGCGATGCGTTTAAAAGGAACGGCGTTCTCATCTCCATCCCATCAATGGGATGGAGATGAGAACGCCAGTTTGTTAAGCCGGGCAGGTCGCTGGCCAATGCGCTAGTTTCGCGGCGGATCGGCTCGTTGAGTCGGCTCGTACGAACCGCCCTGCTGTGGATACTGTGGCGGCACATTGAACTGGCCCGGTTGCTGTGGATACTGTGGTGGCACATTGAACTGACCGGGTTGCTGCGGGTACTGCGGTGGTGTATTGAATTGGCCAGGAGGTGGTGTGAACTGCGGTCTCTGGAACTGCGCAGGAGTTTGCTGTGGGTACTGCGGGAATTGACTGGGGTTCTGGCCATATGCATTGACCGGCGGCTGTGCTCCGAAGGGCATATCAATGCTGATGGGTGTAGCAATGCTGGCGGGCTGTGCCTTGTTCCTGTTCCTGCCACGTAACATGGGCAAGAAGAACGCCAGAGCGGCTACGATGAGGCCCAGCGCAATCACACCAGCCCCTATAGGCCAGTTATTCTGGTTGAAGCCCCTGGGATTCTGGCTGTACTCCGAGGAAGTGTATACCTTCGAGCCCTGGCCATTACTGCCGGGGGGAACGGTAATCTGCTCTACCGTATAAGCGTCTCCTGCCAGGTGAGTGCTGGTGTTCGTGGCGCTCACATCGATGGTGGTTGGGCTATCTGTGCGATAGACGAAAGATATGACATCGCCATCACCAAAGCTGTTGCCGTCAACTTTGGGTGTGAAATCGCTCTCATTGATGAGGTAGAGTTTAGAGTCTCTTTCAAATTGCAGGTAGCCCCTTTGATCGGATGAGGAGCTGTTTCCCGATAGGAAATGCGCGATGGTCTCCTGGTTAACTGCATTGTAGGTGACCTGGTGTGAGGTGGTCCCTATTACAACGCCGAAAATGATAAGCGCTCCGCCGAGGAGTGCCGAAATCAGCAGGCGAATAATCAAAACATTCCTCCTTCTGCATGTAACCCTGGCCGTATCGTTTTTGTAAAGCAAAAGTGATACAGCGCTGTCTCTCCTGTTCCATATCGTATGATATTCTTTGCGAATAGCGGTATGAACTAGTTCACCTGCAATGGTTGGCGTAGCTCACACTTCTCTCTCATTTGTTCCACAAGACAGCGTGGAGCGGATATCGCTACTATTGTAGTGCCTTTATCGGGTATGTCAATACCTCCGTGCTAAAGTTGTTGGCCAGGAACCACTCGACGCCTGCGTTGCTCTATGGTATCATCGGGAAAGTCAGATACCCCACAGCTAAAGCTGAGGGCTTGTGTCTAAGCTCCACCGCAATTCTGCATACCGGCGAAGGCGTGCAACTTTGATGTCAACGCTTGACACATCAGGGGCAACTGACAACTGCCCCGTGCTCGCCCAGTCTTGCCGGACGAGCAACGTTCGCATCGTAATATTCCTGGCACCGACTAAATCAGCATGGAGGGTATAATGACAGTTCTGGCAGACGAACAAGAGTCCTTTGCCAGGCCGATTGGCGTCACAGGTATGTCCACACAGGGGACACGCCTGGCTCGTATAGTGGGCGTCTACCTTGACTGCCATCGACCCATGCAAGAGAGCCTTGTAGGCGATCATGCTCTGCAACTCAGCAAAGGACCACTTGGAATAGGCCGCATTGGCACGCCTCTGCTTCGTGCTCGCCTTCTTGCCCTTCTTGCGGCGGCCTCGTTCACGGATGTCTGTCAGGTGTTCCAAGCCGATCAGGCTGTGGGGGTGTCGGTCAACAATGCGTTTAGAGACGACATGATTGGCGTCTTGCTTCAACCGTCTCTCTCGTCCACTAATCACCACCAGGCGGCGGGTAGCGGAACGAGTGCCTTTCTTTTGCAGACGCTTTCTCAGTCTCGCATAATGATTTGCTTTGGGAACAATGGATTTCCCTGTATGGAAGGAACATTCCCCTTTCGTCGTCGAGGTGACGGCCAGGTAGCGGACGCCTACATCCACCCCTGCCACACTCGTATGGGTCTCAGGTGTCGGGTTTGCTCCCTCGATTTCAAGAGAGATGAGCAGGTAGAAGTGCTTCCTGGCTTTGTCATACCACAACTTGGCAGCACCGATTGCAGTCCCTTTTGGATAAGGGCAATATGAGAGGCGTAGCCCGTATAGGGCACGATCACCCGCCCAGAGAGCGTCAGGATGCTGACGTGCTGCTCACGCTTGAAACTGTAGTCTTTGCGGTGCTGGTAGGTCAGGGTAGGAGAGACATACTTGGGCGGTTGGTCCAAGCCCTTGTAGCGTTTCTTGGTCTGCCCAGACTCTCGGTGTGCAGCATTCTGCTTGACTTTGGTCCACAGCGTTTTGTAGGTAGCACCCACTTGACGAGGAACAGAGCACGCCATTTGGGAAGGCAGATGAAAGCGGGCACGCACCTCATCGTAGGTGCCATCCTGCAAAGCCACCCGGTTGCTCATCTTGCCGTGCTCAAAAGCGTACGTGCTGACGTAGTTCAGGGCATCGCGATACGCCAGTTGCGTGTGGCGCAAGGCTTGGAACTGTGCGGGGGAAGTCAGCAGTTTGAGCTTGGCGGTAATGACCGTTTTCATATGTTCTATTGTATCAACATTTCAACGGCATGTCAAGAAGAAGAAATAAGTGAAGGATTTTACACCGGCGGTGCTGTTCATACCTGTCGCCCCATGATTGGAGGCGGGCATCCAGAACGGATTTTCGGTGAACAAAGGCTCGCGCCTAGGAGGATAGGGCTACGCTGTGTATCTCAAACGTTTGGAAATGCTCGGGTTTAAAAGCTTTGCTGTACGCACAGTGCTGGAGTTCAGTACAGGCATTACGGCTGTAGTGGGACCGAATGGGGCAGGGAAATCGAATGTTGCCGATGCTGTGCGCTGGGTGCTGGGCGAGCAAAGCATGCGCCAACTACGCGGTAAGAAGAGCGACGATATCATCTTCTCTGGTGGACATGGCAAGTCGGCGCTGGGCATGGCAGAGGTTTCGCTGACCATCGACAACAGTACAGGCTGGGTGCCTTCGGAATACAGCGAGATCATGGTAACACGACGCAGCTACCGTTCGGGCGAGAACGAATACCTCATTAACAAGCAGAAAGCGCGCCTCAAGGATGTCATCTTGCTGCTGGCTCAAGCGCGGATAGGTCATGATTCCTATACTGTTGTGGGTCAGGGGTTGGTTGATGCTGCGCTCAGCCTGCGCGCCGAGGAGCGGCGCGGATTGTTTGAAGATGCTGCTGGAATACGGCCATTCCAGGTACAGCGAGTTGAGGCCGAGGGCCGCCTGCGCCAGACGGAGCAGAATCTTGAGCGCCTGCGCGATATTGTTGGTGAGATCGAGCCACGCCTGGGTTACCTGGAAGAGCAGGCCCGCCGCGCCCGTGAGTATGGGAAGCTAAATAGCGAACTGCAAGAGGTGTTGCTCACCTGGTATGCCTTGCAATGGCGGCGGCTACGTGTGGCGCGCGATAGCGCGGAAGCTGCCGAGCAGGAACAGGCTGAGCGAGTGCGCAAAATGGAGCAGGCCCTGCAGGCTGCTGACGAGGAAAGGGATATCCTGCGCGGCATGCGGCAGGGCGTTCAGACTCGTATTGTCGACGCACGAACTGCCTTTACCGGAGCCAGCGATTTTGCGCAGAAGACCGAACGGGACCTGGCAGTAAATGAAGAACGTATCACCGGGCTAGAGCGACAGCGCAGCCAGCAGCAAGAAGAAGAGCTACGGATGCGCGAGCGATTGGTACTTATTCAGCAACAAGCTATCGACCTTGAAGAGCAGTGCAGCCTTGTCGATGAAGCATTAGACACAGACGCTGCTGCCCTGGCACGCCTGGAGACCCAAGCAGCCGCTGCGCAGAAGGACTACGAATTCGACGAAAGGCGTTTGCGTACAGTGCAGAGTGAGCTTATCCAGGTGCAGGCCCGGCTGGGAGCTAACCAGACTGATCTGGGACGGCAGCAGAAACACCTTGGTGAACGCAATCGCGCCCTGGCGTCACGACGAGAGATTATCGCCCAAGCCCAACAATCGCTGCGTATGCTGGAGAGGCGCCTGGTTGAGGAGCGCGCGCTCCTCGGTACGGCTCGCAGCGAGGAACAGCGAGTAATACAGCGCAAACAGGCATTGGCACGTGCCAATGCGGATTCCCAGCAAGAAATAGAGCGCCTGCAATCCGCATTGGCTGAAGCCGAGCGCCAGCGGCGGACGTTTTCTGACAGGCTCAACATGCTCAAGAACTGGCGCCAGAATCTGAGTGGGTATGGAGATGGTGTGCGTGCTCTGCTGCGTGCGCCCGAAAGCCGGGTAAGCGGCCTGATTGGCCCTGTTCCACAACTCGGTGCAGCTCCTGCAGGTATGGAGACGGCACTCGAGGCTGCGCTAGGTCCGTATTTACAGGCCATCGTGGTACGAACGTTCACCGATGCTTGCGCCTGTCTCGAGTATTTACAGACGGCTAAAGCAGGCAAAGCTATGCTGGTGTGGTTGGAAGGAGATCGCGTGCCGGTAGGGGACGATCATGCACAGATGCAGGCGGAAGAGCATGCTCTCAAGCGCTACCTGGAAGGAAGGAGAGAGCTGAGAGATCGCGTGCCCGGCCTGGCATGGCGTCATGTGCAGTGCGAGCAGCGCTACCTGGCCTTATTCCACAGGCTGTTGCGCGGGGTGGTCCTGGTAAAAGACCTGGAGACCGCCGGTGCATTGCTAGCACTGATAGCCGAAGATGCTCACCTCGAGGCACTGGTAACCCTCAGAGGCGAGGTCTTGCATGCCGGTGGCTGGCTGACTGGTGGCAGTGGCAAAGATAGCGCCCAGCAAGGGTTGTTGGCCTATGAGCGAGAGCTGCATGAATTGCCGCAACAACTAGATGATGCAAAGATATTGATAGATCGGTTGAATAGCAGGATAAGCGAGCTGCAGCGGAGCCAGGAGGCGCGTCACATAGAGCAGGCTGCTGTAGACAAAGAATTGCAAAAAATTACCGGCCGCATCAATGGGCTGAGCAAGGCTGTAGATACCACACTACGAGAGCAAGAACGCGTGCAGACTGAGTCGCAACTGACTGTATCCATTGAACAACAACTGGCTGCCGAGGTGGCCGGATTAGAACAGGAGGTGCAGGCAGCTGGGGAGCGTGTACAGGCGCACGAGAAGTCGCAACGCGAGATAGCAGGCCTGGTAGAGGAACTGCAAGAAGAGGTTGAGGAACGTGCTGCGACCTTCCGCAGCCAACAGGATGAACTGGGGCGTACACGTACTGCACTCGCTGTGAAGCGGCAAGAGGCCAAATCACTGCGCCAACAACTGGCAACACACCGGGCCCAGGCGCAGGATCTCAAGGAGCAAGTCGAGCAGCGGGTGGCACGCATAAAAGACGCGGAGCAGCAGCGTAAGATATTATTGGAGGCGGTATCGCTCCAGCGCGTAGAGCTTGAGCAGTCCCAGGCGCGAGCACGTAAACTGGCGGAGGAGTTGCGCATGGTGGAGGGTGAGGCCAGTGAAATCGATCAGCAAACTATGGCGCTGGAACAACAAACGCTCGAGATGCGCCATACAATGACAGAGTTAGAAAGCATTTATCGCCGCTGCCTGCTGGAAAGCCAGAAAATACGTGATGCCGTTGATGCGTTGCTGGAGCAACTGCGTGAGGAGATGGGCGTGGAAGACCCCAGAGACCTGGTGCGGAATATAGAAGGCTTAGAAACAAACCAGCAAGCTGCAGTGGCTGACGATGCTGGAATGCTCTCAGAGGAGGAGGAGGCCCGGTTACGGCGACTGCGGCGGCAAGTAGAGAGTTTGCGCAGCCGCCTCAAGGCTCTGGGTGGCTGCGACCCGGATGCCCCAATGCAATACGATGAGACGCGCACGCGCTATGAGTTTCTCTCCTCCCAGATTGCTGATATGGAGCAGGCTGCTCTGCATCTACACTCGATTATTGAACAGCTTGACGCGATGATGGCGAAGCAGTTCGAAGTTACTTTTCAGGCCGTCAATGCCCGTTTTCGTGAGCATTTCACCACGCTTTTTCATGGAGGCAGTGCTCGCCTTGAGCTGACATCTCCAAGAACGAGCGAGGAGGATGCTCCTTCTGCTTCACCCACGTCCAGTGTGCCTGCTGGCGTTGAAGTCATTGTCCAGCCTCCGGGAAAGAAAGTGCAGGACCTGTCTTTACTCTCCGGTGGCGAACGGGCGCTTGTCTCGGCGGCTCTGCTCTTTGCTCTGCTCGAAATCAATCCTCCGCCGTTCTGTTTGCTGGACGAGGTGGATGCCGCGCTAGATGAGTCGAACGTAACACGCTTCTGCGATATCTTGAGACAACTGGGGCAGCGTACCCAGTTTATTGTGATTACCCACAATCGTGTGACAATGACGTCGGCCCAGGTTATTTATGGAGTATCTATGGGAGCCGATAGTGTCTCACGGTTGATCTCATTGAAACTTGAGGAAGCAACGGTGGCCGGCGATCGATGAAGCCTGGCAGGGCACATGGCTGGATAAAGCGGGTAATCCATATAGCCTTGCTAACTTTTTCAGCGAAATATCTTATAATAAAGGGGTAGGAGCTGCTCGCATTTCAACTCTCTGAGCGCTACGTTCGCACCGCTCTCGAAGGAGGCTATTATGCCGATCATCCTTGGGCTGATACTTTTAGCACTCGCCGGGTACCTGTGGGGGTCGATTCCTTCAGGCTACTGGATGGGAAAGCTCCTGCGCGGAAAAGATTTTGATATACGCGATTACGGCAGCCACAAAACAGGGGCCACCAATGTTCTACGCACGCTCGGGAGAGGACCCGCCGCGATAGTGTTCGCGGTCGATCTCTCCAAAGGGGTGGGGCCAACGCTACTGGCTACGTTTATACCCATCTTCTTCTTCTCTGGCTGGGGACCCACAATTGCAGGTTTGATGGCCCTGATAGGTCACTGTTTCCCAATTTTCATTGGCTTCAAAGGGGGCCGTGGGGTAATGACCGGCTCCGGGGCTCTCCTCGTTATCGAGCCCTTTGCCTTTCTGGCCTGCCTTGTCACAACCACCGGTACCATAGCGATTTCGCGCTATGTTTCTCTGGGCTCTATCGTTGGTTCGCTGACGGCGATGCTATACGGTATTATTTTCTTCTTCGTCGGGCGAAGCAATCCAACTTTCATTGGCCGGGTCAGCCTGGCGCAACTGGTATTCCTGCTGATTGCTCCTGCTCTTGTTATTCTTTTCCACTACGACAACATTGGTCGTTTGCTGGCAGGAAAGGAACGCAAGATAGGGCAAAAGGAGGCGTCGGCTGCTCCAACGAGCGCTCCTTCAAACTCACAAGCATAGCAGCGGTCGCCCTGTACCACGGAGCGGAAAGAAATAGCTTCAACCGGCAGTATTGGGTTCGCGCCCAGGCTGAAATAGCGGTAGTGCGCTGATGAAGTATTCGACACCGGACATAATAGTCCAGAAAACAGCTACGAGTAGTAAGACATCAGCGGTCAACAGCAGAATGTCAGGCAAATTGAGTGTCTGGCTATTAAAAACGAGCATGGGTGGAAAGAGAGAGAGGTATTGAGCACCCAGGCCTTTTGCCAGCAATAATCCTCCTATCGCAACCAGTGTGATAAACGTTTTTTGCTTCCCCCAGG
>WNGJ01020965.1_pt1 | contig 10899 bp, 9 predicted proteins | sample 5400611 | NCBI WGS metagenome assembly WNGJ01 (sample SAMN13153375, study PRJNA577476) | soil metagenome | isolation source: 40 cm soil or saprolite under Garry oak tree replicate 1 | place: USA:California | collected 2016-06-15 | reverse complement strand
GACCCTTGCGGTCGTCATGGGGGTGACTTTTCAATCGCCTTGCCAATATTGACCAATATATTGACCAGCCTTAACACGCATGATACACTTGCGGTCAGTCAGTTCAAACAAATGCGGTATGTTATGTAAAGTGAAGTAGCTAAAAAGATTGTTTTAGGAGGGCTCTCCAATCCATTGTTGGGGATGCCCATGAAGGACAAGATGCCATGTGGACCTCAACATTGGAACTTACCCCTGGACGTGTGTTTGCCATGAAATTGTTAGGACGCTTCTGGCGAGGAGCGTATTTCTCCTCGTTTGCTCCCTTTCAGGTAGAGAATCTGCCACGTCAGCCCTTGCCTGACCCTCACTGGGTGCGTGTACGTAATACGCTGGCGGGCATTTGTGCAAGCGACTTGCAGATGATTTTCGTCGATAGAGATTCCAATATCGCTCCAGCAGCTCTACCCAATCGTCGCTGCAGCTATCCAGGTCACGAGGTAGTTGGCGAGGTCATCGAAGTTGGTGATGAAGTACAACGGCTACGCGCTGGCCAACGGGTCGTTCTCCAACATGGTCCCAATTGTATCACCGCCGCTGCCGACCCGCTGTGCCGCTCGTGCACAGCGGGTAACTACGGTCTTTGTGAATATGGAGTATTCCATGGCATGCAACCCATTGGCGGTGGCTGGAGTGAAGAAATGCTCCTGCATGAACAACAACTTTTCCGCGTACCAGACGAACTGACTGATGCCCAGGCTGTCCTATTAGAGCCATCAGCAGTGGCTCTACATGCCGCCTTACGCCATCTACCCCAGGCAGGGAATAAAGTCCTGATTATTGGTGCTGGCACCATTGGGCTGCTTATCCTCCAGGTTCTAGGCGCACTGGCTCCTGACGCCGAGGTCCATGTACTGGCTCGTCATACCTGCCAGGTAGAACGTGCGACTCGTTTTGGTGCCGCCCAGATTATTTATTCACGCAATAGCTATGAAGAAATTCAGCTTGCTACCGGCGCACAACTGTATCAGGGAGGGTGGGGCAACAAAATGTTGTTGGGTGGCTACGATGTTATCTACGATACGGCAGGCAGCGCACAGAGCATCCATAATGCCCTACGCTGGACATGCGCAGGCGCAACAGTAGTCATGGTTGGCCTCAGCCTGCATCATATGCAGCTTGACCTCACCCCACTCTGGTATCAAGAAATCAATCTCATTGGCTCTACCGGTCATGGTATGGAAAACTGGCCGGTGGGAACCAATGAGCGCAAATCTACCTTTGAGATTGCCACCGACTTGATACGACGCGGCCAGCTCTACCCTGAAAAATTGATCACCCATAGCTATCCCCTTAACGACTATCGCAGTGCGCTGTTCACTGCTACCGACAAGGCACGCAACCACGCGATCAAGGTTATTTTCGACTACTCGAAGCAACCTCCGTCGGTGGTCCCCAATGTTCGCGCCTCGGCCCGTTTACGCCCACGAGCCTTAACGACCGAGCTAGAACCACGCTTATCGCAACCACTCAATCCGCGTAACGTGGAAGAATACCAGGGAACAGCTAGCCTCGGAAGACGCGCACTGCCTGCCGCACCGCTTCCAGATACAGACGATACAGAAAACGAAGATGATATGAAGACCGTAGTCGTCGCTCCCTCTAAACGTGGCCGTTTCGGTAGCTCATCTCTGGCAAGAGCTATGCCCTCCATAGGTGATACTGACCCGCCCAATGAAGCCGACAACGATGAAACGCAGGTAGTTACTCCTCCCAAACGTAGCCGCTTCGGCGCGACCTCTTACTATGGCAACCTCCCTGGTTTCCACCAGGGACTGGACAAGTTGGGCATTCCAGAAGAAGCTGACGCCGGGGAAGAAGATGAAACCTCCCAAATAGAGGCTCCCGGAGAGACTCCTGTACAAGAAGGCTCAGCCGCTATTGAATATTTTGAAGAGAGTGGAGATGACAAGGATATTCCCTTCACCTACTTCGAAGATGTAGAGATCGTTGACATGAACGACTTTCATGAAGAGGAAGCCTCACAACAACAGCATGACCATCTCGAGGAAACTCCTCAAACAGAAGAAACCGCAAACGAGTATTCCTGGACACAATTCATCACGCCAGCCGATGAGCTGAACATACCAGAAACCCAGGAAGATGTTCCTGTCCAGGACGCTCAAAATGTGATGGAAGCACCTGAAGATATGCCCAAAGCTGAAACTCCCGTGGCTGAGGCCTATCCCGATACGCCCAAAGCTGAAACCACAAATGCGGCACTTCAGGTTGAAAGTGTAGCCGAAGAGACAGCTGAGGCTCCCTTGCATAGCGTAGAGGAACCTCAAAGTCCACCTCTATCTACCACAAACGATAACCCTGACACAGTCACTGTTACGCCGAATAAGCGGGGACGCCCAAAACGCAAGACCGCAACCATGCGCAATGGAGGCAACTAAGTGCTGATCTCAGCGTAACAATTAGCTCTATGGTACGTTATTAAAATAGAATAATTGATGTAAGGACGGGTTCGATCGCGTCCCTAGTGAAAAAGACACATACCTTAATCGTGTTGAGGGTAAGACCTACTCTGTTACCCTACTCACGCCCATTTATACTATATATAACAACGGGGAGCTATATATGAATCTGGATTCTGATAATGAAGGCAGGCAAAAATTTTCTCTGAAAACCTCATCACCCTTTACCGAGGACGACTTGGGAGCTACACCGCGAAGAATACCAATACCACCTAGACCATCTGTGCCTATCTCGTCTGCAAAGTCAAAAGAGATGCCTGCCAGGAAGGTACCAGAGCAGAGGACAGTTCTGCCACAACAGGTCACTTTGCCCCTACCCCCAACCAAACAAGGCATATCGACCACCGTTGTACCACCTCTGTCATCAACACGCGTATCACATCCTCAGCATCGGAGGCTGGCCTGGCCCATGGCTGCCGTGCTCATGCTTCTGGCTATTCTCACTGCTCTCGCCGCCTTCTTCGAGAGCAATCTCTGGGAGCAATCTCCGACTCAAGTGGCAACAACGCCGCTCATCCATCACGGTCCCTTTGTACAGCTATCACTCAACGCCACCCAACTCAACGAGCTACGCCATTTGTCAGGCTATATGAAATACAAACAGCTGGCGGCCATGTATGTGGCACGTATGCCGCTGGATGTGGAGTTGGGGCAGTTGATCATGGTGGAGTATGACACTGAAACCTATTCATCGGACTTAGATATGATGGTGAATCAGCTGCATGCCGGTGGCGTGATTATGTACGAGTTCCAGATGAAGACATTTCAGCAGACCAAAAATGATATTGCGCAGATGCAAAGCCGTGCCACCTTTCCCCTGATTATTTCGGCAGACGAAGAAGGCGGTATCGTGCATCGCCTCTCAAACATCTATGGGCCGCGCATGTCAGCTACAGATATCGCTAATACAGGGGATGTGAACGTCGCCATTCAGCAGGGTCACAAAGTTGCCCATGATTTACTAGCTCTAGGTATCAACGAAAATCTCGCTCCCGATGTCGATGTAAACCTGATTAACGGCTATGATATGATCGACCGTACCTTTGGCAACAACCCCTCCGATGTGGTCAAATTCGCCGGTCCCTATATGCAGGCCATGCAGAGTGATGGTGTCATCGCCTGTATCAAACACTATCCTGGTCTGGGCGATGCGCTTACTGACGCGCATACTGGCTTGCCGATCGTCCAGCAGAGCCGACAACAAATCTACGATATTGATCTGGCTCCCTTCAAAACTTTCATTCAGACACAGAATAAACTGCAAAATCCTGGTATGATCATGCCAACCAATGTGTTGATGCCTGCCATCGATCCCAACTATCCTGCCGAACTCTCGCACATCTTTATGACCGATATCCTGCGTAAAGAATTTGGTTATGATGGCGTGGTGCTCACCGATGCTCTCTATATGCAGGGTATTGCTCAGAAGTGGAGCATGCCAGAGGCGGCAGTGCTGGCCCTCAACGCCGGTAATGATATGCTGCTTGGTCCTACAGGAGCCGCGCAAATGATCGATATGCTCAATGGCCTCAAAGCAGCTCTGCAGAATGGTACGCTTTCCAAGGCACGGATTGATGAGGCTGCGACACGCATTATGGCCCTGAAGATGGCATATCACCTCATGCCTGCTCTTCCTCCCCAGGGGTAAGATGTCACTGCAACCAAACGGCTTGCTGGTGCGTTTTATCAATGGGGAACCTAATTCTGTAACATGCAGTCAAGAACCCCCGCATTGAATGCGGAGGCTTGGAAAAACTGTTAAGCGTTTTAGCTCAGGCTGCTCCGAGTCTACTTGACTAGCCTCAGCACGCAAGTGCTCCGTTCGAGAGGTCACGATACCTGGGAATGCTCGTCCTAGTTCCCTGCTCTATCGTCTGTGATTAAAAGTTCTGAGGGTAGGAACGGTGTTGCAGACTGAACAAGCCTCTTGAACCTTGGCGAAGGGCGGCAAGGTTCAAAAAGAGGCCATTTTGCTTGACAAGGGTTGCCTCATGTGAGCAGAAAAGGGTCACGTTCATTTGAACCAGGCCTTAAAGTTCATCATCACGTCCCTGCAGATCAGCTATATTAGGAGCACCTATGGCTATTACCGATGAAGATACCCAAAAACATGCTTCTTACACAACAACTATTTTACCAGAAATATATGCCTCTCAAGTCCATGCGTCACCTAAAAAACAATCTCGTCTCTCTAGATTATGGACTGTCCCATTAATGGCAGTTGCCTTACTGCTCATCCTGATTACGCCCCAAAATCCCTATGATCACGTTTTTGTGGCGACCAAGCTAAGTGATCCTAACCTCTTCTTGCGTACCGGACCATTTGTGCAGCATTCGCTGACTCCTGCCCAGGTGAACGCTTTGATGCACATAATTACACATGTAACCTATAAGCAGTTGGCGCAAGAGTATGTAGCACATATGACGCTGGACGAAGAACTGGGCCAACTGATTATGGCCGAGTACTATACGCCTACCTACTCGGATGATCTGGAAACCATGATTACCAAACTCCATGCTGGTGGTGTGGTAATGTATGCGTTACAGATGCATACGTTCGAGCAGACGAAAAATGACATTGCCCAGATGCAAAAACATGCCCAGTTGCCACTACTCATTTCGACCGATGAAGAGGGTGGCTTTGTGGAGCGTGTGCAAAATATCTATGGAGATCGACCAGGTGCATTACAAACATATGAGACGGGCGACATCAACAACGCAGCTAAACTGGGACATAGCATTGCACATGACCTGCTGGCCCTTGGTATCAACGAAGATCTGGCCCCCGATGTCGATGTGCAGTTAGTGGATGGGGCGGATCAATACCTGCGCACATGGGGCTATACAGTACAATCAGTCATTCAATGGGCTGGGGTATATATGCGAGCCGTACAGAGCGATGGCGTGATCGCCTGCATCAAGCATTTCCCCGGTCTGGGCGACGCCAGTACCGATGCCCACTATGGTCTTCCCGTAGTCAATCGCACCCGCGATCAGCTCTATGCAGTAGAACTGGCTCCCTTTAAGGCGTTTATCCAATCGTCGAACAAGCTAGACAATCCTGGCATGGTCATGCCCACTGATGTGTTGATGCCCGCCATTGACCCGAAGCTGCCAGCCGAGCTTTCTCCTACCTTTATTAATGGCATCCTACGCAAAGAATTCGGCTACGATGGTGTGGTAATTACCGATGGTCTGTATATGAAAGGGATTACCGACAAGTGGACAGTCCCCCAAGCAGCGGTGATGGCTCTCAATGCCGGGAACGACATGATCCTGGGCCCAAACGGCTCGTACGAGATGATCCAGGTACTAGACGCCTTGAAAGCGGCCCTCCAGAATGGAACCCTCTCCAAAGCCCGTGTTGACGATGCCGCCACACACATTATCACCCTGAAACTGGAACGCCACCTGATGCTGATGGAGCCCCCGCAGTACTATGGGTTCAATGCATAAAACAAGAGCTTATGAGGGAGTGCCAGTGACACTGACACTCCCTCATAAGCTCTTGTTTTACATCTTCTCCCGTTGCAACCGTTCGATAATGCCTTTAAGCCGACGTACCTCCGTTTCATGCTGGATACGCATGCGTTCCATTTCTTCATGCATCTGGAATTTGAGTTGCTCAAGCTGCTCACGATGTTCGGCCTGCATCTGCTCAATCAGGTTGCGCATGTGCAGGATGGTTTCGACGCCGGCCAAATTGACGCCCAGATCTTGCATCAGACTACGAATCTGGACAACGCGATCGATATCACGGTCAGAGTACAGGCGTGGACTGTGGGGACTATCGCCTTTGCGTGCAGGAGCGATAAGCCCCAGGCGTTCATAGTGCCGCAGCGTTTGCTCATGCACCGCGGCTTTTTCAGCAGCTACGCTGATAATGTACCATGCGCCATCGCTCCTCTCAGACACGGCTACTACTCCTTTTTTTTCTTTCAGAATTATATGTTCGTTATATTACAGGGCGACCACGAGGGTCGCCCCCACATTTTCTATGATAGGGACCCCAGACGACGTGTAGGGGCGACCCTCGTGGTCGCCCTGATCTATCTTAGAGCTGAGCCTCGACGCCTCGACTGCGTGCTAATTTCTCAAACAGGCTGCGCTCCTCTCCGGTGAGATGAGTCGGTAACACGGCTTGCACGCGAGCGTAGAGGTTACCGCTCCCCTCAGCTTTGAGATGAGGCATGCCTTTACCAGCCAAGCGGAAGGTGCGGCGGTTTTGCGTCTCCGGTGGAATGGTGAGGATCAACTTGCGACCATCAGGGATAGGCACCGCCACCTCACCGCCGAGCATCAATTTAACCAGGTCTACATCAACATCGACATAGACATCATCACCCTTGCGCTCGAAGGTTGGATCGGGCTCATTAATCTTCACCTGAATACGCTTGGTATGTGACACCATCCCCTGACCGTTACAGGTGCTACAGATCTTACCGCCTACTTCACCAATACCGTTACAGGTAGCACAATCCACAGGCGACTCAATGGTAAAGGTACGCATAGCACCGGTATACGCTTCTTGTAACGTGACCTCGACCGCTTCATCGATATTGTCCCCAGCACGCCGCTGCATGTTGGTGCGCATGGTGCTACTACTCCGTCCACCATTTGCCATGCCACCGCGTCCAAAAAGGGTCTCAAAGAAGTCAGAGAAACCACCTGTATTGGTATCAAAGTTATAATTCGGGACACGGCCACCATAAGTGTAGGAAGAGCGGCGCGTCCCTGTGCCAGCAAAGGGGCCAAACTGCTCCTGCCAGTTGGGGCCAAGCGTGTCATAACGTTTGCGTTTTTCAGGGTCAGAGAGAACTTCATAAGCTTCGTTAATCTCTTTGAACTTCTCTTCCGCCTTTTTATCGCCGGGATTAACATCGGGATGGTACTTACGTGCCAGCTTACGAAAAGCTTTTTTAATGTCCTCGGTACTGGCTCCTCGCGAGACGTTTAGGGTTTTATAATAATCTTTGTAGTCCATTGCATTGCCCGATCCTTATACTAGGCTATACCTTGCAAGGGCATATTGGACGTGCCTGCAAGGCAGTTGCTACTGTTTGTTTCCCATACTCACCTTGACACGGGCCGGGCGTAGTGTCTCATCGCCAAGCGTGTAGCCTTTCTGCACCTCTTCAACAATCGTTCCCTCTGGCTGATCACTATTTTCGACCGCTTCGATTGCTTCATGGACATAGGGATTAAAGGTTTCGCCAACGGTTGGCACCTGATTCAGCCCCTCGCTGCGCATGACCTCGTTCATTTGCCACTGCACCATGCGTAAGGTCTGCTGCAACTGCTGCTTATCCATCGTCTCATAGTACATGAGAGCGCGATCCACGTTGTCCAGTACACCCAGGAATTTCTGAAGCAGAGATTTGCGCTGATATTGTACACGCTCGGTCAACATGCGCTCCTGACGTTTGCGTATGTTCTCAACATCGGCACGCTCGCGGACAAAGCGATTCCAGTTATCACTGGCCTCTTGTTTTGCTTGTGCCAACTGGGTCTCCAGTTCAGTGTTACGTGCCTCTAATTCGGCAAGACGCCCTTCCTCCATAGCAGGCAGGGGAGTAACATGTGTATTCTGTGGGCCCTCTATATTCTCTGCATTCTGCGTATTTTGCCTCTCTTGAGCATCACTCATGGACATGAGTCTCCTTTAATAACATCTATTTTTTTCATGCGCTTTGTTGAGCATAGCTGTCTACATCTGCGTTTCCACCTTTCCCCAACAATACCGCCATCAAGGTTTTAATACTGGTACCATTATAAAGTTTGAGTCAGGAAGTGTCAAGTTTTGTGGACCATTGATTTTTATCCAGCAATATTGTAATATTATTAGCAACACATACTTACTATATAATTGTTACTTACTTTACCATAGTCATTATCAAAGGAGAAAAAATGACTACACACGAACAACACACATCCTTTACGGCGATTGATCCCGCGACCAAAGTGGGCTTCGTCTCTTTGAGCGTTGCCGACCTCGCACGCTCTGTGGCGTACTATACACAAGCCTTCGGCTTTGTCCAACTAGATCAGACCGATAACTCAGTCGTCCTGGGTGTGCCTGGGACGCCTCTCCTCCAGTTGACTGAGCAGGTGGGAGCCCGTCCGTGGCCGACCGAGCGTGTCACTGGTCTGTACCACTTCGCAGTCCTTGTACCGACGCGGGCAGATCTTGGCCGCTGGTTGCAGCATTGGCTCTCTCTGGGCAACCGTCTGCCCGGTCAGGGTGACCACCTGTTCAGTGAAGCTCTCTATCTGCGAGACCCCGATGGACATGGTATCGAAATTTACCGCGACCGACCACGCAACGAGTGGCCGTGGCTCAATGGACAGTTGCAGGGAGCGTCAGATCCGGTTGATATTCGCGGCCTACTGGCCGATGGAGAGAGCGCGGGGACAGCATGGACGGGTCTACCTGCCGGTACATACATGGGACACATCCATCTTCAGGTCGGCGATATCGCACAAACAGAAGCCTTCTATTGCGATATCCTTGGCTTTGAAGTCATGACCCGTATGCCAACTGCGCTTTTCATCTCGGCTGGCCGCTACCATCACCATATCGGGTTCAACATCTGGCACAGCAGAGGAGCGGCTCCGGCAGATGCCAACACGGCCAAACTGCGCTTCTTCACGATTGACCTCCCGAACGAGGAGGCGCGTGCTGCCGTTGTGGCACGCCTGGATGCCGCAGGCATCGCCCACACAGAAACGGCTGGTGTCGTCGTCGTTCGCGACCCCTGGCAGAACACGCTTCTGCTACAGGTCGGCTCAGCCCCCGACGCTCGCACCGCGGCGAATGTTGCTACCGCCATCCCACAAGGCTAGAGCTGGGTGATGACCGCAAGGGTCATCACTACTATACACGATACCTCCCAGGCCGATGCAGGCGTATATAGTAGTGATGACCCTTGCGGTCATCATGCGGGGTGGGGGCAAATTAAACACCTCCTCAGCTAACCTCAACACTGATGAAAACTCCAAGGGAGTGTGTACCACTTGAGGCATTGTGATAAAAACCTGACATATTTTTGTCTGTAAAGGCTCTTATGGCTCACGGCGTGTAACTAGCCCCTGCTGCCAGGCCATTACAGCCGCCTGAGTACGATCCATCATATGGAGTTTGCCTAGAATATTGCTGACATGCCCCTTGACCGTCTTTTCGCTGATGATCAGTTTCCTGGCAATTTCAGCATTAGAGAGTCCATCGGCGATGAGACGCAGGACATCTAATTCGCGGTCGCTTAGTTCGGTAAAGAGGTTGGGGGCGTCTCGCTTTGTACCACGCAGTTCCTGCACCACGCGAGAGGCGACCCGTGGGTGTAACACGGATTCACCTCGTGCCGCCTTGCGCACTGTATCAGCTAAATCATCGGGATCGATATCCTTTAAGACATAGGAGAGGGCTCCGGCACGCAGGGCTGGAAAAATGTGTTCGTCTTCGTGATAAGAAGTAAGCACGATAATTTGTGAATGCGGGCTGACCTGCTTTACTTGCCGCGTTGCCTCTACCCCGCCGATACCGGGCATCAGCAGATCCATGAGTATCACATCAGGCGCGAGTTCTGCCGCCATACGTACAGCAGTTTCGCCAGAATCGGCCTCACCTAAAACAGTGAAATCCGGTTGTAATTCTAAGAAGACGCGTATCCCTTGCCGTACAAGTACATGGTCGTCGGCGATTAACAAAGAGATCTTGTCGGTCATATATACTCCTTAACCCTCGCTTACCGGTAGAGCAGCCTTTTCATCACGTACCGTAGTATCACTCGTACCAACCCCTAAGCGTTGACACTGTGCCACGATACGTGTGCCTTTTCCGGGAGTACTCTCTACCTCAACATCGCCTCCCAATGCTTTCATGCGCTCTCGCATCGAGAAGAGGCCAACTCCCATCGGCCCTTGACGAGTCGTATCAAAACCTTGACCGTTATCGACTATAGAGAGTGTTACCGTATCGTCAGTTATAGTCAGGATCAATTGCACAAGGGTAGCCTTGCTATGGCGGGCTACATTGGCTAATGCCTCTTGCGCGACGCGATACAGGGCCTCCTCTACGGCCAGCGACAGCGTTTGTGTATCCTCGGCGCGCAGATTGGCAACAATATCGGTCTGTTGAGTCCACGAAGTCGCCAGTTCGCGCAGCGCGGCCACCAGTTCCTTACCCTCAAGAGCGGCAGGGCGCAGTTCACGAATGAGCGATGTGAGTTCTTGCTGTGCTTGGCGTACCAGCTTTTCTGCCTCGTTCAAGCGCAGCTCGGCAGCATCAACATCACGTTTAAGCAAAACTTTTGTGGCCCTTAGTTGCATAGCGACGGCGAAGACCTGTTGTTTGACACTGTCATGCAAGTCACGTGCCAGGCGA
>WNGJ01013571.1_pt1 | contig 10899 bp, 7 predicted proteins | sample 5400611 | NCBI WGS metagenome assembly WNGJ01 (sample SAMN13153375, study PRJNA577476) | soil metagenome | isolation source: 40 cm soil or saprolite under Garry oak tree replicate 1 | place: USA:California | collected 2016-06-15 | reverse complement strand
GCGCCGGGCCGAATACCGGAGTCCAATGGTGAGGCGGCAGGACGTAGTCGGTGGTCAAGCTCCACTTCAGGGCGCCGTCGCTTCCCCCGCGCGCCTCCACTTGGAACCCTTCCGTGGCGCCGGTTTTTACGGGCACGATCACCGTGTTCGCGGCGGTGATCAGCGGAGAGCCGTAGTGAATCAGGAGATCGTTATCGGAGTATTGAGGCTGTAGATCCACCGGGGTCTGCCAATGAATCTGGTTGAGCGGCTGCGACGCGGTCGTTGACAACGCGGTGTGCTGCGGGTCGCGCGCGAAGGTGTTCCAGAGGCCGCCCACCATTACGCTTGCCGCATAATCCTGCGCCCCTTGGTCGGCCGCCACGCTGCTGTAGCTACGCGAAGATGGGGTGAAGCTGTAGCCGCTCAATGATGGAGTGACGGTGCCGGACCATCCTTGCGCTACGGTGCAGGCGTAGCGGCCCGCGGCGGCGGCGAAGTTGACGCCGCTCAAGCCCGTCCCGCTCAGCGTGACCGTGCCACTGACCTGGTAGGTCGGGGTAATCGCCCCCGCCGTCTTTCCCGCGTAATCCCAGGTGGCACCTCCGCCATAGACGGTGTAGGCCATGCCGTTGAGGGTCCTGCCCTCCAATCCGACCTGCGCCGCCGGCACCGATAGCCGCACCCACTGCCCCGTCGCCGGCAGCGGACCCATGTTGCGCCGGCTCACCGTGCCATCGGTCCCCCATCCAATAATGAGATTCGCACCCCAGTACGCCCGATGCTCCCAACTTCCGTCGTACCACTGCAGCATCACTTCGCTCGGCGGATTCGCCGGGTCCAGATACACATAGGCAAATAAAGTGTCGCCTACCGCAACCGCCAACGTGGCCGTAGCGTTGTAGAAATAGTGCTGATGCTCACCAGCAGCCAGCACCGATTGATGCGCCAGCGAGCCCGAATAGGGCGCCGGGTTGCTGGCAATCCAGTTCCAGCCATCGCCACCGTCGCCGGCGAGGATCGCCCCGCCAGGCGTCGCATCGTCCACCCAGACCACGTCCATGCCCGTGTTGATGACCTGCGACAGTGCTGCGCTGTTCGACGCCGCATTGCCGGCATCGCCGCCATAGGCGGCGACGATGGAATGGATGCCTGCGCTCAAGCTGCTGGTGCTGCACGCGGCGGTGCGCGTATTGCCGACACCGCTCAAGGCAACGGCGGCGCAGCCGGCAATCGACGTGCCGCCATCGGTGAAGTTGACGCTGCCGGTCGGATTCGTCCCGGCGACGGTCGCGGTGAACGTAACAGATGCTCCAACCGTCGCCGGGCTGCCTGACGTCATCAGCATCGTGGTGGTCGCGGTCGACGACAAGGAGGCGATGCGATGAACCGTTCCACCGAGCCCCACCACATAGATTTCGCCAGCCTCATCTTCCCCGAAAGACGAAATACTTAATGACGTATCGAGCAGCAGATTGGGCGCGCCGCTTGCCAGCGAGAAAATCTCGCCGCTGCAGAAATCGCCGAATGTGTAGGTACCCGCCGGCAGCGCCCCCGCCGGGCCGTGATAGACATATCCTCCGATGATGGAGCAGCGCCCGCCCGAGTGACCGTATTGCGCGATCGGCGCGACAAAATTCCCCGGCGTGCAGAGTCCGGGATCGAGACCGGTGCAATTGGTGCCCTCATACACGCGCCACCCATAGTTACCGCCGATGGTTACGATGTCGATCTCTTCCAGCAGGTTCTGTCCGACGTCGCCGACGTACAACTGTCCCGTCTGGCGATCAAACGAAAACCGGAATGGGTTGCGCAGTCCCAGTGCGAAAATCTCGTCGCGACCTGGAGTTGCGCCTGCAAAAGGATTGTCCGGCGGCGAGGAGTACATCTGGCCGCCAGCGGGGTGGTCAACGTCGATGCGAAGAATTTTCCCCAGCAATTCGTCGATGTTTTGCGCACGCTTCTCGGGGTCGTTGGCGGAACCACCATCCCCCATTCCGATGTAGAGATAGCCGTCGCGGCTGAACTCGATCATCCCGCCGTTGTGGTTGGCATATGGCTGCGCAATGACAAGAAGAATGATCTCGCTCGCCGCGGTGACCGCAGGGTCCGACGATGCGTGATATTCGGCGATGACCGTGGCACCGTCCGCGTGGTCGCGCCGTAGGCAAGAACCTTGATGCGCCCTGGCTGTTCGACGATGAACAATCGTTGGGTACCGTCGTGTGCGTTAGTGATGTAGACGGGGCTCGAGAGCCCCTGCAACACCGATTCCAGCCGAATCGCGCCTTCGGACCCACGCATAACGGCTGCGTTCAGAAATACTGAGACGAAAAGCAGCGCCAGAAAACGCGGATTGAAGACTTTCGATGATTTCATTGAGGCCTCGCTGAAACGGCTTGCCCGTCGCGCGGATGAGCTCTGTTCGAGATCCGTGCGATGCGTGAGGTTATGCAGGCGCCGTTCCGGTATAGTCAAATCGGCGCTGCTAAGCTTCGATTCTGATCCAGACAAGGGTGGGTCACCATCAGACAGCATAACGCCAGCGCGATGCGCTCAGTAGGTTGAAGCGCAGTCATTCAATCAACCGGCCTCGCTTCCAAGCTGGCTGGGAACGGAGGAAATATGTCCACGGTAAAGTTGTCATCTCGGATGGCGTCAGTCCGGCGGTACTGGACTCGCCATGCCGTAACGGCGGCTGCGTTGCTCGCCGCAGCGACGTTTGCAGCGGGTGCCAGCGCACAATCGCCCATCACGACCTGCGATGCCGCCGGCATCGGCTCGGCGCTGTTGTTCGGCGACGGCCCGCCGGTCACCATCCTTTCGGCCACCCCGGCGGTCACGCCCGCGCCTGCGTCGGTGCCATACTGCCTGGTCAAGCTGCTCGTGCCGACGGCAATCAATATCTGGGTCGGCCTGCCGAACAACTGGAACGGTCGCTGGCAATCATTGGGCGGCGGCGGCTACGCGGGGTCAGTATCGGCGCCGACTTCGGCAGTCAATGGCGGCTATGCGGGGGCGATGACGGACACTGGTCACACCGGTGGAAGCGGCAGCTTTGGCTGCGTAAACGACTGCGTGGGCAACAGCGCAGCCAACCCTGGGCAGCCGAACGTTCCGCTGCAGGTCGACTTCGCCAATCGCTCTGAACACCTGATGGCCTACCTCGGGAAGCAACTCGTGAAGCGCTACTACGGTCGACCCGTCGTGGCCTCCTATTGGAACGGCTGCTCGACCGGCGGCCGTCAGGGCTTGCGCATGGCGCAGGACTATCCCTTCGACTACGACGGGATTCTGGCAGGCGCGTCGGCGATCCACTGGGATCGCTTCCAGGCTGGGCAGATCTGGTATCAGGTGGTCCAGTATATGGACAACGGAGGACCGATCGGCGGCGGTGTCGCCGCTACGCTAAACGCCAAGGAAAACTTGGCCACGAGCAAAGCGGTCGCGGCGTGCGACGCGCTGGACGGGATAGTTGATGGCGTGCTGACCGATCCGCGCGCCTGCACCTACAGCGCCGCCGCTGATCCGACGATCACGCGAAGCAGCTGCACCGCGAGCGACCCAACCTGCCTTACGCCAACCGAGGCTTCGGTCATCGACAAGATGTGGCAAGGGCCGGTGAGCTGTGCCGGCGGCACCAGCGGCGCTTGCGCGGTGCCTGATGTTACTACGCGGGACTTAAGCGACGACGGCAACAAGCGGCTATGGTACGGCGAGATGCGAGGCACCGCTTTGAACGGACTTGGTGGCACGACGCCCTTCTCGATTGCCGTCGCGCAGCCCCAATACTGGGTCTACTTCGACCCCACCTGGAACTTCCGCACGCTGAACTACGGAAACATTCTGCAGTTCTGGAGGGACACGGTGGCGCAGGTAGGACCCATCATGGCATCCGACAATCCGAACCTCGCGCCTTTCCGCGATAAGGGTGGCAAGCTCCTGATGTGGCACGGCTTCGCCGATCAGCTCATCGTGCCGCAGGGCAGCATCGACTATTACGACCGTGTCACGCAAACGCTCGGGGGCGGCTACGCGCAGACCCAGCAATTCGCCCGTCTGTTCATGGCACCGGGCGTCGGGCACTGCGGTGGCGGAAGCGGCCCGCAGCCGCAGGCGTTGTTCGAGACACTCGTCAACTGGGTCGAGCATCGTCAGCCGCCGGAAACGATCCTTGCATCGAGGACGGTTTCCGGAGTGGCGCAGACGCGGCCGCTGTGCCCGTATCCTACGTTTGCGCGCTACAGCGGCGCCGGAGACCCGAACAACGCGGCAAGTTTCTTCTGCCAGTAGCACAAGCGCAATTCCAAGCGCTCCGCGTCTTGTCGCGCTCGATGAGACGGACAATGACGCGGAGTGCAACCGTGATCGGAGGCGAACGCGTACCGGTGCCGCGCCGGACGCAGGTCGGCTTCGTCGGCGCCGGACCGGCGGGCCTCACACTTTCGCATCTGCTTCATCTCGAAGGTATCGACTCGGTCGCGCTGGAGACCCGCAGCCGCGCCGAGGTCGAATCGACAGTGCGCGCCGGCATCCTCGAGCAGGGCACTGTCGATCTGCTTTGCGAATGCGGCGTCGGGGCGCATGCTGCGCGAAGGCGCGGTCCATCGCGGCATCGAGCTGCGATTCAACGGACAAGGTCATCGGATTCCGTTGTCAGATCTTACCGGCGGGCGCGCGATCACCCTATATGCACAACACGAGGTCATTCGCGACCTTGTGCAGGCGCGACTTGCGACAGGCGGTTCGATCGTGTTCGAGGGACGGAACGTATCCGTTCATGACTTTGACTCTGCCAAGCCGCTGATTCGCTATTCTTCACATGATGGCGCGCATGAGCGACGAGGTCGTGCGTCGCCTTAATAGCGCTCAGGAGTTTTTGGCCACAATTACGTCAAAGGCAGTCCGGCTGCACCAGCCCTCACGATCTGTCGCGTTTCACGCATCACCGTACGGCATGCCAAGGGTCAACTCGCCATGGCGTGACATTGCGAGGGCGATGTGGCGGGTTAGATGGTCATGCGCGCGGGGCGGTAAAATGACCAATCGCTCCAATGGTTTTTTGAACCGACGGAGCGTCGACAACCTCGAGCGGCTGAACAACTTGTCGCATCGATTGTGCGTTGCGCCCATGATCGATTGAATCGATTCATGCTCAACATCAATCGGTTGCGAACCGGCGTGTACAATTCGTGTGCACGCACGTGCTTGGCTGACCAACGCTGCAGTACGCCGCAATGCGGTATTCAAGGACGCTCGGCGTCCTTCGAAACGAAGCCTTGCCAGTGAATCACCATGTGTGTAAGATTCTGTGTAAGGAGTGACACATGGCTACCAATCTTGCTCTGGACCCGAAGCTGATTGAACGCGCAGTGAAGCTGAGCGGGGAAAAGACTAAGAAGGCGGCGGTTACGCGCGCGTTGGAGGAGTTCATCGCCCGTCGCAACCAGAAGCGTCTGGTCGATTTGATGGGCAAGCTCGAATGGGATGAATCGTTCGACTACAAGGCCGAGCGCTCTCGGCGGTGACCCTGTTCGTTCGCTCTCGGCAGTGACCCTGTTCGTTGATACTAGCGTCTGGTCGCTCGCATTCCGCCGCGACCAACCCTCCGCTGCCTCCGAGGTGCGCATGTTGCGCCACGCTCTCGAAGGTGGCGAAACTATCATGGCCACAGGTCTCGTCTTGCAGGAATTGCTGCAGGGATTTGCCGGTCCGCGCGCCCGTAAAGACATCATTGACCGGTTTACGGCCCTACCGCTCCTGGCTCCGGACCGGCAGGATCACATCGACGCTGCAGAGCTGCGCAATCGATGTCGTCGTGCCGGGTTGCAAATCGGCACCATTGACGCAGTGATTGCACAACTCTGCATCCGTCACCAGCTGAAGCTGCTGACGACCGACAACGATTTTGTCCTCGCCGCGCGATACTGCAACCTGCGCGTATGGAGGGAAGCGCGCTAGCTATTAGCTAGTCGTCTCGCAGCGATCGACACAACAGTCGTCGCGTTTCCTGTACGCTCCGCCCGTCGGAAACCGGGCCACTAGCGGACATAAACAAGTAGGTCGAATGGCGTCAACGGTCCGACGTGTCAGTTCCTCGTGCGTGGTCCCGTGGACCCTGCTTATCCCACGCTTCCAGGTCCAATCGAATTGGTCGACGCAAGGCTGTTCAACATCGGCAAGACCCGAGTGACGGGGATTGATCTGGACCTGAAATACCGTTTGCCTGTCATGGTGTGGGGACAGATCAAACTCGGACTGCGAGGGGAGTACAACATCAAGCAGATGCAGCAGCAGCTCGACGGCGGCTATGTGAATCTCGTGAATCGCGAGATCATTGCACCTTTCGTCGGCGCTATTCCACGGTGGCACCACTATTTCACACTGTACTGGGATCGTGGCCCGTGGGCAGTCACTGTTACGGAGAATTTTCAGGCCGGAACGTACGATGTTAATCCCAATCCTGGCGAGACGCGTTTGCGCAAGATTGGCAACTACGATGTGTGGGACGTGTCCGCGTCGTATACCGGCTTCAAGGATTGGTCGTTTTTGCTCGGCGTGAAGAACATTGCCGACCGCAATCCGCCATTCACAAACCAAACCGCCACCGTTGGTGCACCGGCCGGATACGATCCCACGTACACCGACCCGCGTGGCCGGACATTCTGGGGGAGAATTAAGTACAGCTTCCATTAGCTGCAGTGGCATGTGAACAGATCCGACGTCCGCTTCGGGGTCGACACCGGCCGCTGCGGATTTTCGTGCGTAGAAGTGAGCCGCACAAGATGGCCGCCGCGTGTGCGCTACGTGTGCACTGACAATCCACGTACTTGAATTCGAATCTCAACGTGGAGTACTCGGCCTTAGCGCAGCGAACGCGGTCGTGCTCGCATGACGATAGAATGGCCAATCGCTCCAATGGTCTATTGGACCGACCCAGCGTTGAAAATATCATTTGAATGAATAACTTGTCGCACAACCTATGCGTGGCCCCGATGATGGACTGGACCGACCGCCATTGCCGGTTCTTCCTGCGCCTGGTCAGCCCGCGCGCGTTTCTTTACACCGAAATGGTGACGACCGGAGCGCTAGTGCACGGCGATGTCGCCCACCATCTCGATTTCGATCCCGCCGAGCATCCGTTGGCCTTGCAGTTGGGCGGCAGCGATCCGCAAGCGCTTGCGCATTGTGCGCGCCTCGGCGAAGCGTGGGGCTACGACGAAATCAATCTCAACGTCGGCTGTCCCAGCGAGCGGGTGCAGACGGGCAGCTTCGGCGCCTGCCTGATGGCCGATCCTGCGCTGGTCGCGGATTGCGTCAAGGCTATGCGCGATGCGGTTTCGGTACCGATCACCGTCAAGCATCGCACTGGCATCGACCACGTCGACGAATACGCTTTTGTCCGCGATTTCGTCGGTATTGTCGCCGGCGCTGGCGCGACGGCTTTTATCGTGCATGCGCGAAACGCGGTTTTGAAAGGCTTATCCCCGAAAGAGAATCGCGAGACTCCGCCGCTGAAGTATCCGTTCGTGCACCAGCTCAAGAGGGACTTTTCGACACTCACCATCGTGATCAACGGCGGCATCGCGACGCACGATGCGATTGCGCGCGAGCTCGCCGAAGTCGACGGCGTGATGTTGGGACGCGTGGCGTACCACCATCCCTATTTTCTCTCCGAAGCGGACGGGTATTGCTTCGGGCTCGGCACGCCGCGGCGCTCGCGCGCGGAAGTGGTCGAGGCGCTACTACCTTACGCGGAAACGCAACTCGCGCGCGGCGTGGGCTTGCGGGCGATCACTCGCCATGTGCTGGGTTTGTATCACGGCGCACCCGGCGCACGCACGTGGCGGCGCGTGCTCTCGGACTCGGCGCTTCTGAAAAGCGCAGGCCCGGAGCTGCTTCTTACCGCGTTGCGCGAGGTCGAACCGCTTGCGCTTGTCGAGGCTTAAGCTCGCGGCAGAATGCTCGCCGAGACGTGGCGACGTCAAATAATCGGATGACGAGGGAGAAGCATCGCATGCGCAAGACACTCGCAATGTTTATCGCAGCGGTGATATTGCCGATGGTCACTCCGGCATCGGCGCAGGTACCAACCTATCCCGACAAGCCGATCCGCATCCTGGTGCCGTTCCCGGTCGGCGGCGTCGCCGACACGTTCGGGCGCGAGATCGGCAGAAAGCTCACCGAGGCTTGGGGCCAACCCGTCGTGGTCGACAATCGGACCGGAGCAGGCGGAAACATCGGCGCGGACATCGTCGCCAAGTCGGCACCCGATGGCTACACGCTGGTGATCGGCAACATCGGTACGCATGCCGTCAACGTCAGTCTATTGCCCGTTATGCCGTTCGACCCGATCAAGGATTTCACACCGATCGTCCATGTCCTCGATGCGGAGGGACTTCTGGTCGTAAATCCATCGATCAAGGCGACGACGGTCCCGGAGCTGATCGCGCTTGCGCGCGCGCAGCCCGGCACATTGAGCTACGGCTCGGCCGGAGTCGGCACGACGAGCCATCTGGCCGGCGAACTGTTCAAATCGATGACCAAGGTCGACATCGTCCATGTGCCCTATAAAGGCAACGTCCCTGCGATCACCGATCTGCTGGGCGGACAGACGTCGATGATCTTTGCGACCATGCCGACCGTGCTGCCGCACGTGCGCGCCGGAAAGCTGCGCCCGCTTGCCGTGCTCGGAACCGCGCGCTCACCCGCCTTGCCCGACGTACCGACAGTAGCGGAATCGGTGCCGGGATTCGAAGTGAGCAACTGGATCGGGCTGTTCGGACCGGCCGGCATGCCGCCGGTTATCGTCGCGCGCCTCAACGCCGAAGTACAGAAAATCATGCGTTCACCGGAAATCCAAAAGCGCCTCGAGACCGAAGGCGCCAAATTTATTCCGATGACACCCGACCAGTTCGCGACATTTCAGAAGGCTGAAATCGCGAAATGGGCGAAGGCCATCAAGGATGCCAATATCAAGGTCGACTGATGTACTTCCATTGACCGTTGCATGCGCCGAGTGCCATGCGCGACCGGCGCGCGATTGGAATGAAGGTCAGGACGACGCGATGCCGAGGTCGACATTGAACGCGCGCTGGATCAGCCAGAGCAGCCCGACGACCGTGATGAACAGCGAGCCGGGTATCAACACCAGCCAGCGGTACCACGGCGAGCGCCGGCAGATGAAGCTCACCGGAATCACCGCCAGCAGCACCGAAAGCTGAGCGGCTTCGACGCCAAGGTTGAACGCGAGCAGCGACCACACGCGGTCGCCGGGAGGCAGGCCGAGCTCGATCAGCGCCCCGGCAATGGCGGCGCCGTGAATGAGACCAAAGCCTGCCGCAAGCCAGAACAATCCCCGGTACACCATCGGCACGAGATTGTTGAGCCCCGCGAACATCACGCTCGCCGCTACCCCGGATTCGATCATTCGCGTCGGGGGCGAGAACAGTCCCGTCGCCGCGAGCGAAAGCGTCAATGCGTGCGCCAGCGTGAACGCGGTGGCCATGATAGCGGTGTCGGTGAGCGCGACCCTGAGGCTAGTTGCGGGCTGCCATTCCTTGCCGCGACGACGCACGATCGCCGGCAGAAAGAGGCCGCCAAGAAACAGCATGTGATCCCACCCTGTCCGGACGTGCCAGACGCCGGCGCGGAAGTACTGGATGAACACGGTCAAGCTGCTCGCCCCGGCCGCTTTGTAGCGCAGCACGCGCTCCTCCGGTGCGAACAGGCCGCTGTGGCTACCGCGAAAGTCGAGATTGAGGAGGCCCCGATGCAACGCGTCGACGTCGAACAGCAATGTGTAATTCAGGCTGAGGCTCACCGGCTCGTGCGGGCACTGTCCGATAAGCGCCAGGCTCGCGTAGCGGCCGTCGCTGTGATCGGCAATCTGCAGACGCTCGACAGACAGCTTGCAATCGTCCTGATCGCTGCGCACTGTGAGACGGCGCAGCGCGTAATCCGCTATCCGTGATTGCTGTCGTCGCACTTCACCCCAAGTGAGCAGCGTGTCGCCGTCGGTATCGAGCGCCAGCGCGTAGTCGAGATCGCGCAGCGCGATGTCCCAGCGCCCGCTCACTTCGGTGCCGTTTACACGCAGTTGCAGGTAGCTCGTGCTTGCCTTATGTGCGGATGCGTTCGCGGCCCAGATGACGAGGAGCAGTGCAAAGGCTCGCTTCACGGTGACGTCGCGAGCTTTTGCGCGGCCGCGAGTTCGAGTGTGAGCCGCGCATCCTGGAGCCCTGATTTCCGCAGCCAGTCCTGCACGGGGAGAGCGGCGCTGGGCTCCTTCGCGGCAATGGCAGCGCGCAGGTAGAGGCGCGCGTCGACGGGTTCGCGCAGCAACGCCCAGCTCTGCCGCATGAGTTGCAGAGCGCGAGCCGCGTCGCCGCGAATGCCCAGCTCGAACAGCGCCTGCTCGCGCAGATGGCTCCTGTCGCCGCGCTCGCGCATCTCCTGGAAGCGCAGGGCGAGGCGCCGTGCGTGCTCGTCCGCGGCGCTGGCTGCCGCCGCGTCGCCCGCGAGTGCCAACGCGCGCTCGGCGAGCGTGAGCCGCAACAACAAGCTGTCCTGCCGCTCATACCGGCCGAGCAATACCTGAGTTTGGCGGGGCTCGCCCTGGTCGAGCAGGAAGTCGGCGTAGCTTGCAAGCAGGCCGGGATCGGTCGTGTTCGCGGCTGCCATGCGGCGCACGGCTTCCTCGAAGTGTTGCCGTGCGGCTTGTGTTCGGCCGAGTCGCTGCGCAAGCTCCGCGGCTACTCCGTGCGCCCACAGCAGTGTGGCGACCGGGGCTCCCGGGCTAGCGATCAGCGCCCGCTCGAGATCGGCAAGCGCATCCGCCGCATCGCCGGCGAGGCCGCGCGCGGCAGCGACGCAGGTGCTCGCGACAAGAGGACTTACATAGACGGTCGCGGCCTCGCA
>WNGJ01008569.1_pt1 | contig 10900 bp, 9 predicted proteins | sample 5400611 | NCBI WGS metagenome assembly WNGJ01 (sample SAMN13153375, study PRJNA577476) | soil metagenome | isolation source: 40 cm soil or saprolite under Garry oak tree replicate 1 | place: USA:California | collected 2016-06-15 | reverse complement strand
TTTCAAGGCAGTCTCTGTCGCGGCTGTCAATCAGTGTTCGGGCAACAGTCGGAGTCGATTCCAGCCGCGGGTCCCCGGTGCCCAGTGGGGTAACGGTGCTATGGGGAACGCCCGCTGGACCGGGGTACGCCTGAGAGAGCTGCTCGCTTCCGCCGGGATCAAGTCAGGAACGGTTCAGCTGCAGTTCCAGGGTCTCGACCGCGGGCCGGGGCCGGAGGGCAAGGGCGCCGACGCCGTGATGAAGTCGCTCGATCTGACGGACCCTGCGCTCGATGACGCCCTCGTGGCCTACCTGATGAACGACGAGCCTCTGCCCATGCTGAACGGGTTCCCCATTCGGCTTGTCGTACCGGGAAAGTTCGGCGTGTACTGGATCAAGCACCTCACCTGGATCCGCGCGCTCACGAGCGAGGACACGAACTACTGGATGGCCACGGCCTACCGCATTCCCGACACTGCCCGGGGAAACACCACACCCGCCGAAGCGGCCGCCGGCAAACTCAAGACGGTTCCCATCGGGCACGTGCGCATGCCTGTGCGGTCCTTCATCGTCGTGCCCGACGGGAGCAGCAAGTTGCCGTCCGGGTTGCCGGTGCGGGTGCAGGGCATCGCCTTCAGTGGTGATGGACCTGTCGTTAAGGTGGAGTTCTCAGAGAACGACGGCCGGAGCTGGGTCGAAGCAAGGCTGGGCGCGGATCATGGGCCCTATTCCTTCCGAACCTGGGAGCACACCTGGAGACCCTCTCGGGCCGGCAAGCATGTGATCGCCGTGCGGGCTACGGACGGAAGGGGCAACGTGCAGCCCGATGCGCCGGTGTGGAACCCGGGCGGCTACCTGTGGAACAGGGTCGAGCGCCAGGCACTGATCGTCGGCGCGGGCTAGGAGGAACACCATGACAGGCAATCGATGCCTAGGGATCGTCCTTCTGGCGGCCGCGGGTGCGCTCGCCCCGGGCTCGACGGCGCTGAGTCAGGCGAGGAAGGTCCCCGGCCTCGTCCAGGAGGGCAACTATGCCCCGGGGAACCTCGGGATGCAGATGCAGCCGGCCCCGCAGAATAATGATGCGGGCGCTGTCTACGGCGTGGGGCCGTGGCCGACGTACACGCCCCCACTCGCTGACGGAGACGGAAGGGAGCTCGTGCAAAGCTTCTGCGGTATCTGTCACAGCACGACGTACATCACGATGCAGCCCCCACTCACGAGCGCCACGTGGGAGGCGGTGGTGAACAAGATGATCGGCACGTTCGGCGCACCGATCCCCGAACCCTCGGCGCAGGCCATCCTCGCGTATCTGAAGAGCCACTACACTCCCGAAACGCGCAAGGAATAGGCGGACCGCCGGAAGGGACATTCACTGGGCGGGGAGAGAGACCGTTAACACACCTCGCGAAACTGGTCATCGCCGTGGAGCCGTCGGGCTCATCCCTCGCTCGGCAGCCAGCCGAGTCAGGATCGGTTAGCCTATCGCGTTGGGATCGCAAAGCGGATCCCGGTGTTTCCCCCGCCCTTGGTCACGACCACGGTATTGATGCCGATCGCCTGGCCTCGCCGATTGATCAGCGGGCCGCCGCTGTTGCCCGGGATGATGTTCGCATCCGTTTGGATGAAGCGGCCGTTCGGCTTCAATTCGACCTCGCGATCGAGGGCGCTCACGATGCCGGCGGTGGCCGTCTGATCGAAGCCCAAGGGGCTGCCGATGGCCATGAATGGCTCGCCCACTTGCAGCGTCGATGAGTCACCGAGTGGGATCACGGGCAAGTCGCCGGCCTCGATCTTGAGAAGCGCCAGATCCGCCACTGGATCCTGGCCTACGACCGTCGCAATCAGCTCACGCCCGTCGGCCAGCTTCACACGGAGCTCTGCCGTCTTCTCGATGACGTGTTGGTCGTGACGATGTACCCATCCGGGTTGACGATCAAGCCTGACCCCAAGCCGAGATAGATCGGCTTGCATGGCCTGTCTCGTTCTTGCGCAAAAGATGGCGCTGACCGGTCGCGCGCCCTCGTCTTGCACTCACAACGGACAGCGGCAATGCCCACATCCATCGATCTGGTCACGCGACCACCACAGGAGGAAGGAACAAGACACCCATGACGACTTCTATTCGAGCCACAACGATCTTCGCCATCGTCCTCACGACCGTCCTTGTCGGCTGCGCGCGCCGCCCGGCGGTGACGTCGATGGCGACGCCTGCTCCTGTCGGCTCTCCGGTCGCGCCCACTGTGGTCGTCATCGAAGAACAACGCGACAAAATCATCGTCGCCGAACGGCCCGAGCCTGCGGCGTTCTCGGACAACCGCAACGTGAAGCCGATTTACTTCGACTTTGACCGGTACGACATCCGACCGACTGACGCACAGGTGTTGGAAGTTGACGCGGCCTGGCTCAAGACGAACGACATGCTCATCCTCGTAGAGGGCCAGTGCGACGAGCGCGGCACCGCCGAATACAATCTTGCGCTCGGCGATCGGCGGGCGCAGGCGGCGAAGAACTACCTGGTCGCACTCGGCATCCCGGCCGGTCGCATTGGCACGGTGAGCTACGGCAAGGAGCGCCCGGTCTGCACCGAGCACTCCGAGGACTGCTGGGCCGCCAACCGCCGCGCGCACCTTGTCGTCAAGCCGCGTGGGTGATCGCGAATATGGCGGAGAACGCGACGAGCCCCTGGTGGCATCGGCTCGCGAGCATCGCGAAGGTCGTCTTCTGGGTGACACTGACCCTCGTCGTCGTCCAGCAGGTCTACGGCTCCTCTAAGCCCGACGCGACGCGAGCAGCGATGCTCGACCGGTTTCAACAGGAACGAAAGTCTCGGGTCATCGCCTTGATTCATCGTCAGGACACCGTGACGCTCTTCGGCGTGCCGGTGGGTAGCTCTATCAGCATCGAAGACTCCGAGGCCATCCTGCGGGCCATCCGCCTCACCCCAGAGGACCAGCCCATCAACGTGATCCTTCATACTCCGGGCGGGCTGGTGCTGGCCGCCGAGCAGATCGCCAAGGCGCTGGTCCAGCGCAAAGCCAAGGTGACCGCCTTCGTGCCCCATTACGCCATGAGCGGTGGATCGCTCATCGCCTTGGCCGCGGACGAGATCGTCATGGACCCGAACGCGGTCCTGGGTCCCGTCGATCCGCAGATCGGCGACTGGCCAGCAGGCTCGATCGTCAAGCTCCCCGAGCTGAAAAAACATGCCGTCATCAGCGACGAGATGCTGATCCTCGTGGACGTGGCGGCCAAGGCGCGGATCCAAGTGGCCGTGTTCGTCGCCGAGGTGCTGGCGAAGCGCTTGCCGAGGGAGAAGGCCGCAGCACTGGCCACGGTTCTGACGGAAGGACGCTGGACCCACGATTTCCCAATCACCGTGGAGTTGGCGCACCAGCTCGGGCTCCCTGTTTCTACCAATATGCCGCGCACTGTCTACGACCTTATGGACCTCTACCCGCAGGGAGGCAAGGGCCGGCCGTCGGTGCTGTACGTTCCCTTGCGCCCTGTGATGCCAAACCGCCGCGAGGCGCCCACGTCGCCGTCGGCTGCGCCGGGCGTCTCGTAACTCCCAGATCCCGGGTCGTCCGAAGAGACATGACCAGGTCCACCTGAGGCCGAGCCGGGTTCCTGGAAGGGAGCCCTGCTCAACATCTACTACGCGGGCGTTAGTAATGCACTTCGTGTTGTCCCACTCATGCTGGTACTGACGCTCGTGTTTCCTTCTTGCTAGCAATCCCCTATTGCGATTGGCCAGCACAGTCCGCGCCGTTGCGCTGTTTGAAGCAGCAAAGGGTGCACTGGTTTTGCTAGCGGGATTTGGTGCGCTGTCCCTCATCCATCATGATGCCCAGCGACTCGCTGAGCAGCTGGTTGGCCATTTACACCTCAACCCGGCCAGTCGTTACCCGCGCATCTTTATCGATGCCGCAGCACACCTCACGGATACTCGTTTATCGCTATTTGCTATCTTGGCCGCGGCGTATGTGTTGGCACGAGTTGTCGAGGGTTATGGCTTGTGGCGGCAGAGGCGATGGGCCGAATGGCTGGCCGCTGTCAGCGGAGGTATCTATATCCCTTTTGAGCTATACGAATTGTTCAACGGTGCCGCCTCGCTCTCCCTCGGTGCGTTGCTGATAAACATTTTCGTCGTTGGTTTAATGATCAATGCCTTACTTCGTGAGCATCCAGCAGAGCCGGTCAATGCAAACTAGCCGTTCGATGTCCATGGCGCCCGCTTCGGTCATGCCACCTTTTCGCCGCCAATCGGCAACGTGAACTGAAAGACAGCGCCGCGCGGCACGTTCGCCGTCGCCCAGAGCCGCCCGCCGTGGGCCTCCACGATGGAACGGCTTATCGCCAGCCCCATGCCCATCCCTTGAGGCTTAGTTGTATAGAAGGCCTGGAAGAGGCGGTCAAGACTACCCGGATTCAGCCCAGGGCCCGAATCTCGCACGGCCACCAGCACGCTCTGCGAGTCATCTTTGGCGGAACTGATTGACAACTCTCGGGGCGCAGCGCCGATTCCCTTCATCGCCTCGATGGCGTTGATCATCAGATTGAGAATCACCTGCTGTAATTGAATTCGATCGCCCAGAATCAGGGGCAGCTCATCTCCGAGCAGCGTCCGGAGTGACACGCCGTGGCCATGCACTTCGCTGCGCGCCAAGGCGATGACTTCAAGGATGGTTTCGTTGACGTCGACCCAGTCTTTTCGCGCTGGAGCTTTCGTTGCGAGCGCGCGAATCCTGCCGATGATTTCGCCGGCTCGATGGCCGTCGGCGATGACAAACTCGGCAGACTGTCGAGCTTCCTGCAGGTTCTGAGCCGCGAGCCAGTGCACGCAAGCCGTCGCGTTGCTGACCACGGCTGCGAGTGGTTGGTTGATTTCATGGGCAATCGAGGCGCTCATCTCTCCCAGCGCTGCCACTCGCGTGACGTGAGCCAACTCCGCCAGTGTGTGGTGCAACGCCTCTTCGGCCTGCGTACGTTCGATGAACTGCCCGATCTGGCTGCCTATCGTTGCCATCGTGTCGAGCAGGTCTCGGTCGGGCTGCCGTATTTCGTTGCTGAAGAACTCCATGACCCCCAACACTTCGCCGCCGAGCAGGATGGGAAATCCGAACGCGGCGTGCAACACTGCGCGCGCGGCGATCGGCGCACGCAGAAAGTTAGCGTCGCGGACGATATCGGGAATGTATGCGGGTTCACGGTTGAACCAGACTCGCCCCGGCAGCCCTATCCCGGGCTCGAACGTGCTCTCGCGGCTGGCGGCCTCGAATTCCGGGACCTCCATGGACTCTTTGTGCCACATCTCCACGCAGCGCAGCACACCCGCCTCCCGGTCGGTCCGCCAGAGCGCGCCCACGTCCCATATCAGGCACTCGCACACCGCCCGAAGTATTCTGGGAGTTGCTTCTTCGAGAGTCGCTGCCTCCGCGAGTATCCGTGTGACCGTATGTTGCGCCATGAGGCGCTGCTCGGCCCGCTTGCGCTCGGTGATGTCCTGCACGGTGCCGAACACGCGGCGGGCCCGGCCCGACTCGTCCCTCACCACATCGCCCACACTGCGGACGAACCGCACCTCCCCGGTGGGCCGAACCACGCGGTATTCCAGATCGTATCGCCGCCCGCCCTGCACCGCCTCCGCCACGGCGACCACCCTCCGATGACGGTCGTCGGGGTGCAGGAGCTCCTGGACCTCGCCAAAGCTCAGGATGCGCTCCTGAGGCTGCAGCCCAAAGATGCGGTAGTTTTCGTCCGACCAGGTGTAGCGATTGGTCGCGAGATCGCGCTCCCAGTAGCCGACGTGCGAGATGCGTTGGGCCTCTTCCAGTCGGCGCTCGCTTTCGCGCAGGTTGCGAAACATCAACAAGCTGGTCAGGGCGTCCTCCAGCCGTCGGCCGATCGCCTGGAAGAGCCGCTCTTCCTGCTCTGTCCAGGCTCGCGGGTACGAGCACTGGCTGAGACCGAACAAGTACGGTTGATCGCCCTTCGGGTAGAGGGCCATCACGATCCTGGACTGGATGCCCAAGCGCTTCGCCATCTTGGCCGGCAGGGGATACTGCGATCTCGGCCCGAGTCGCACGGGACCGCTCGACGCCCTCACGGTGCGGAGCAGGTCGGCCGTCTCCGCGTCCACGGGCACGTCGACGCCGATGGCGAAGAGGCCGGGAAATTCCGGGCGAGTACGCTGCATCTTCACCCCGGCCGAGACGGCCTGCGGGTCGCAGGGATAGGACAGCCACGCTCGATCGCAATTGAAGACCGACAGCACTCCGTCGAGCACATCACTCATCATCTGCTCGAGGTCGTTGGTTCCCTGAATGGCGCGGTTAACCTGATCCATGCTCTCCAGGAACCAGAGATGGGCCTGGCGCTCTTCCTCTGCCCGTTTGCGCTCGATCGCAATGCTCGCAAGATCGGTGACCTGTTCGATGACATTTCGCTGCGGTGGCATAGGACTTCTCGGCTCGCGGGAGTAGGTCGCAAAGGTTCCAAGAACCCGGCCGTCCGAAGCGAGTATCGGCGTCGACCAACACGCGCGGAGCCCGTGTGCTAAGGCCAGATCTCGATAATCGGCCCACAGTGGATCCCCGGCGATATCGGAGACAATGACCGGTGCTTTGCGGTACGCGGCCGTTCCGCACGATCCCGCGGCCGGCCCGATAAAGCCCCCGTCGATCGCGTCGATATAGCTCTTTGGAAGGCTCGGCGCTGCGCCGTGCCAAAGGCGATTGCCGTCAGGATCCAACAACAGAATCGAGGACAGAGAACCTTTGGACAGCTCCTCGACAAGTCGGCACAGGGCCTCGAGGATCATCGAGAGGGAATCGCCTTTGGCGATCATCTCGAGAAGCCGTTTCTCTCCAGCCAGCAACGCCTCGGCTCGCCTGCGCTCGTCTCGCTCCTTCGCTTCACGTAGCGCTCGGTGCACCGACGGCCCGATCCTCGAGAGTCGCTCCTTCAAGAGATAATCGGTTGCCCCGATCTTGAGTGCTTCGATCGCCACTTCTTCGCCCAGCGTTCCCGAAACGAAGATGAACGGCACGTCCGGACATTTTTGCAGGGCGATTTTCAGTGCCGACAGGCCATCGAACGAGGGAAGAGTGTAATCTGCAAGGATGATGTCAAAGCCACCCTGCTCGAGTGAGGCCAGGAACTCGTCCCGAGTTTCAACACGTTCCACATGAGAAATAATGCCTTCGCTCTGAAGGGCCGCGTGAATGAGCTCGGCATCGTTTGGGTTGTCTTCGAGATGAAGAATACGCAACGGAGGTTTCAGCGCTGCTTCCACTTCGATTCTCACCAAGTCTAGCTGGATTCCTTTTTTCTTACGCTTCCTGGTGGCGGCTCGTTGATGACTGCCCAGAAAATCCCAAGCTCCTTGATGGCATTGACAAACTCGTGGAAGTCTACAGGCTTTACCACATAGGCGTTCACGCCCAGCCGGTAACTCGCGACCATGTCTCTCTCCTCGCGGGAAGAGGTGAGCACCACCACCGGGATCATTCTCAGTTTCTCATCGGACTTGATCTGCTGCAGCACCTCCAATCCATCGACTTTGGGCAACTTCAGATCGAGCAGCAGGACCGCCGGGTTATCGCTGGTCCGCGTCGAGAAGTTTCCCCGACAAGACAGATAATCCATGGCCTCGGCGCCATCACGAGTGATCACGACCTCGTTGGCGAGGTTACGATGGCAACGTCGACGACGGCTAGGCCGTATCTCAGCACCAGGGATGTCACGCTCCGCGATGAAGTTTCAGGCTTCGACATACCCTTGCCTTCGTTTTGACACCGCACAACGTCCGACAGCTTGCGCTGCTGAGAACGCGCCGTCACTAGACCACTTTTGACTCTCTTCGGCAAGATCGGTGGCTAATCTCACCCTCCGGCTCCGCCGGGCCCGTTGTCTCGTCCATAGTCCGTTCGGTATCCTCTCGGCGTGACGCCCGTGACGGGTGGCATGCCCGTGCTGCCCTCGAAGAGGCGCGCAAAGTGGTACGGGCTCATGTACACGAGGGTAGCGGGCTCGGCGAGCCTCAAGTCTCGGTCCAGGTTCTGCTCGATGTACTCAATCACCCGCCGGACTCGGCACGAACAGGAGTCTGGGCGCGCCTGTCTGCATCGTCGTCATTCCCGTTTCCTTCCCTGTCGAGACTTGCGTCCGGGGCTTGACCTGCGGCCAGACTAATGTGGCAGGGCGGAACGTTCTACCCGACGTTGGTCGGGGGCCAGGACCCTACTTTGGTAGGGATCGATTCCCACGTGAGTCGGCGTTGTCTCCGACACGGCGCTCATTCAGGCCGGCCGCGGTGGCTCGGCCGGGCGCCGCTCGCGCCGCGCCGCCGCACGAGTGTGGCGGGGGTCGAGGGAGCCCGGATGGAGGCGACGGAACTCGTCGGCGGGCACGACTCGCACGACGCTCCCTTGCCCATCGAGGATCGTGACTGGAGCGATGTATTCTTCGTGCGAAGGAAGCCTGACAGCCAAAAGGTCCTTCATACGTCATTCCTCCCGTCTCAGTAGATTGATGCCTTTGGGAGGGCGATGCGGGGCAGCGGGTTACGATGTGTTCGCCTCTTTAGGTTGGGGGCGCGCCCTCCACGAGGCGGGTCGGCTCCCCATTCTCCTTTCGATCACCACCATGCCGGGCCCCACAGGTCCCAGTCCATGTCGGCCACGTGGGCCCCCCACGCCTCATCCACGGCGATCCGATGCTGGAGCCGCAGGTGCTGGTACTCCGAGTACTCCTTGGGCCCGCCCATGTAGAGGCACTTGCACCCGTCGGGATCGGCGTAGGTGTAGACGACCTTGCCGTCCTTGGTGTGACTCTCGAGCCGGTAGGGCGGCCTCGCAGCGAGGCGCTGCTGCCGTTCGGCCGTATCCGCGTGCCGCATCACGAACCCGGCTGCCGCCAGCAGCTGCTCGGTCGAGCGCGCTTCCGAACCGCGGATCGTCGCGCACCCCGCCAGCATCGTCGCCGCGGCAAGCGCGACTGACAGGACTGTTCTTCCCTTGCACCCGCGGTCGTTCATCGTAGACCCTCCAATTCATCTCTTTCGATGTTGTCGCGGCGGGCGCTGTCAGCAGGCGGGAGATTGCCGCAAGAACAGGCAAAGCCGGCCACCGGGCTCGGCATCGCCCCGCCCCGTCGATCAGCGTCAGCGCTCACGCGAGTAGCCCCGGATGATGCCCGTGAGAAACACGCCGTCGAACGTGCCGGCCCCTCCGATCGAGACAACGGGCGCGCCCAGCTCCCCGATCCGCTGAAGGTTCCAGAGGTCGGCTCCGACCAGCGCGCCCATCGAGCCTGAGACGTACGCGACCGGAGGCGCCTGACGAAAGGCCAGGACGAGGCCCACGGCGGCCGCCGCAAGCGGGGGACCGATCATCGGCACCGCGATACCGACGCCGGGCACTATCTGCGCAAGGCTGTGGACGATCGCGGCAACGACAGCGATGCCGAGAAGCATGCGCCAGCGCACGCTCGAGCGAAGAAACAGGTAGAGGGACAGTATCAGCGGCAGAAGGGCACCGCCCACGTTGATCGCGATCATCGTCACGCCGTCCTCCTGGAGCGGCGGCGCGACGTAGGCGCGCCCGAACACGACGACATTCTGGGCCGGCAGCAGGCGCTCGACGGGCATCGCGTACAGCGGAATATTCACGTGGCTGCCGAGCAGGGACAACAGCATGACAACGAACATGTAGCGGGCCGGCACGCCGATCTTCCGATAGGCGTACCTGAGGATTCCCAGCTCGACCACGAACACCAGGACCACGAGCAAGAGCAAGAAGAGGCCGAGCGCGAGCGGCAATGCGAGCGGGAAGATCATCGACATTGGGACGTGGCGCGTCGTGCCGTCGTCGCACCGCGACCTTCTCCGACCGGCAGCAGGCCTCTTTTTCGCAAGATCACGACAGCGGAAGGGAAGCGGCGGAGCGTCACAAGAGAGGACGACAGAGAGCCGCATGCCGATCAATGTTCTCGAGCTGAGCGACCGCACACCATCTCGACAGGCTCTTCGGGAGAGGATCTCATTGGCCCGGGTCTGGCGACTGCTCCGGCCTTACTGGTTCTCCGAGGACCGCTGGGCCGGGCGAGGGCTGCTGGTCCTGGTCATCGCCCTCACCCTCGGCGGCGTCTGGCTCACGGTGCTCGTCGCCCGGTGGAACCGGCTGTTCTTCGACGCGCTGCAAGAGAAGAACTACGCGGCATTCGTCAGCCTGCTCGGTCGGTTCGGCGTGCTGGCGGCCCTGTACATCGCGACCGCCGTCTACGCGCTCTACTGCACCCAGATGCTGCAGATTCGCTGGCGGCGCTGGCTCACCGAACGGTATTCCCGCGACTGGCTCGCGGGACGCGCCTACTACTTGCTCCAGCTCGAGCCATCGCGCGTGGAGAACCCCGAACAGCGCATCCAGGACGACATCGGTATCGTCACCAGCCTGACCCTGGATCTGCTGACCGGGGTCCTCAACTCCGTGGCGACCCTGGGATCTTTCGTGGTGATGCTCTGGCTCCTGTCCGGCACGCTGCCCCTGCGGCTTCCAGGTTTTTCGGTCGTGATCCCCGGCTACATGGTGTGGGTGGCCATCCTCTACGCGGCGCTGGGATCCGTCGCGACCCATCTCGTTGGCCGTGCGCTGATCGGCATCAACTTCGACCTTCAACGCTACGACGCGGAGTTCCGGTTTCGCATGATCCGCATACGCGAAAACGCGGAAGGCGTCGCGCTCTCTGGCGGGGAAGCGGACGAAGAGCTGCAACTGAAGGCGGCGTTCGGGAACATCTGGCGGACCTGGTGGCGGTTGATGAAGGCGCAGCGCCGGCTCACCTTCTTCTCGGCTGGATATGGCCAGGCGGCAACGATATTCCCGATCATCGTGGCGGCGCCGCGCTACTTCGCGGGCG
>WNGJ01018748.1_pt1 | contig 10901 bp, 8 predicted proteins | sample 5400611 | NCBI WGS metagenome assembly WNGJ01 (sample SAMN13153375, study PRJNA577476) | soil metagenome | isolation source: 40 cm soil or saprolite under Garry oak tree replicate 1 | place: USA:California | collected 2016-06-15 | reverse complement strand
ACCGCGGCTCTTAATAAATTTCTGGCAGGCACGAGAAAAATTGTTTTGCTTGATATCCGATGAGGCAGTAACGACGACTATGCGCAAGAACGCCATCCGATTGGCCTACAATCACCACCGCGGACCTACTGGATTGGTTGGTTGGTCCGTGCAAGTGACTGGTGCGTCTTTAGCAACCCTCACGATAGGAGAGCCTATGAAGCGTCTTGTCGCGCTCTTAATCATCATCTGGGCGCTGGCTCTCGTCGGCGACAGCATCGCACAAACGTCCGGTTCGTCAGTGGTTCGCCTCCCCGAAGATATCGTATACGAAGGATTGGCTGGAACGCCGCAACATGTGACGTTGTTTGGCGATCCGACGAAGGCTGGTCTCTATGTCGATCGAATCAAGTTTACCGCCGGCACGAAAGTTATGCCTCATTGGCACCCAGACCCGGTGCGCACTGTCCTTGTGCTTTCTGGGACACTCTACTTTGCTGTTGGAGAGGTTTTTGATGAAGCAAAATTGACGGCATATCCCGCCGGCACGTTGTATTCGGAGCCTCCAGGAACACCCCACTATGCTTGGGCAAAAGATGGTGAGGTCATTCTTCAAGTTAGCGCAGTTGGTCCTACAGGTAATACGCGCGTTCCATCAAAGTAATATATGGATTCGCGCATTGCTCCCGATGGGCGCATGAGGCGAAACTGATTTTCTCGATGACTTTGCCGCCTTGAGCAGCTCACCGCGGGAAGCCTTCGGCTCTGCTGGGGGATACTTACTCCAGCCAGGGTTCTATTGTATCTCTTCCCCATATGTACCACGCGATTGCTAATGCCGCTAAGGTGGTAATAGCAACGAAGAGTGCCACCAAGTTGGTGCGATCTGACATCATGTCCGGCTGCCTATCTGTCGAGCTATAGGATACGAGATAGCTGCCACAGATAGAGATGGAAGCAAGGTTAGAGTTGGTCCGTTTGCGGATAAAGTAAAGCTCTAAGACGAAATCAGCTTCGGGCATAGGTTTCTCCATTAAAGAGAAGAGAGAATCGGCACATCAAGGATGATTATCCGTCGGTTGTTTGCCGGGTACTGTCAACAGCTATGTTGGTTTTCTTGCTTATTAGCAGCTACCAAACTATTGTCTTGCCCTGTTTAACACTGTCTTTTTCGCTACTTTAGAGAGGGTATTCATTGCAGCCGAAGCCCCCACAATCCGCTTGCTACCCCTTGGTTGGGGATGCGCAGCGAGCTCGGGCTAGCACCTCTAACAGGGCGTAATCAAAGGGACCCAATGTACCTTGGAGACGCCCGAATGTTTTTTGAGGTAACAGGCTCGGTCGCTGTGCGTGTTAGGTAAAGTTTCCTTTTCGGCGGGGTCGCGAGACTCATCGGGAACCCGACGAGAAATCCCAAGGTGAGTGACGACTGAGGTGGACGACGACGAGGTGGCGCGGCCGGAATGTAGAGCAGCCAATGGCTGATGCACGCAAGTAAATTTCAGAATTCCGGCACAAGCCGGAATAAGACGGCCGGGCGTGGTGCCTGCATCACCACCACGACCGGCCTAACCCCAACCACGGAGGAGACCCATGGCTAAGGCTAAGGCCAATTCTACCAACGTCACATCTCCATCTCAAATGTCGCCGGGCGAACTTACCGCGCTCGCGGACGCCTGCGGAACCGTGCCGACAGCGTCGTGCTGCAGGAACTGTCCACATCAACAAGCCGATCTGTGGGCAGCCGCCAAGGTAATCGACTAGTTACTCCAGCTTCGCGCCGAGATCCGCTCGACCGTGGCGATGACGGACAGCCTCTCCCGGCTGCTCAAACTCGCAGAGGGCGGCTGATCATGCCCATCGATCTCAGAACCGACCGCAAGGGACCTCCGCCTGGCGGGGACGCTGCAAGAGGCGAACCGGGTTGCGATCATGATGATCATCTCCCGCGACGCATTCGACGTCGGCGACGCCTTCATCCGCGGGCGCGCCGATTCCGGAGCTGACGCCACAATCGCAATAGGAGATAGGAGATAACGCGCATCGTCACCGTGGCGGCGCAGACGAAGCCATGGCACTCGCGCAGATGTGCAAGCGCTTCAATTCAGCTATGACGACGTCGCGCGCTTTTCGAATCACCACGACAGCCGCGAGCGTGATGTGATGCCGGAGGGCATCTTGGTCTTGCACCGCAGTCTCGCAGAAGCCGCCTTTGCGCAGCGATGACACTAAGGGCGCTACTGTTCCGCGCCCTCGCCATCATACGGTGGCTGCTCTTCCATAGCAGGCACTGGTTGCGCGGTGACTGCAAGGTCACTTCCAGCAAATGCGCCCGAACATGGAAGGCGAATTAAGCGAGAGGCCCCAAACAAGCCCGCGCCGGCCTTCGGCAAGAAGAAGACCCGCAAGAATAACACCATCGCCTCGAACGCGCTTCGCACGGGTAACCTGTAGCCAAAGTCATCCGCGACGCGGTATTGTGTTCGGGACGGAGGGCAAGGAAACAATCGAAACTTGCATCGTCAAACGTGCATCAAAACGCGAGGAGACCCCATGTGTACTAAGTTGCCTGTGTCCGCGCTGGCCGTAATGTCGTTCGTAGCCCTCGGCACCGTAGCCAGCGCTCAGCAGATACCGCAAGCGCCCAACATGACGTTTTTCGTGACGAGCGCCGGACCCGGCAAGGGCGGCGATCTCGGCGGCCTCGCTGGCGCCGACGCCCATTGCCAGCAATTGGCAGCGACCGTGGGCGCGGGCGGCAAGACCTGGCACGCCTATCTGAGCAGCACCGCGTTGGCCCAAGGCGGCCCCGTCAATGCCCGTGACCGCATCGGCAAGGGTCCATGGCAGAACTCCAAGGGCGTCGTGATCGCCAAGGACGTCGACGACCTGCACAGCGCCGGCAACAACCTCAACCAGCAGAGCGCGCTTACCGAACGCGGCAACATGATCGCTGGCGTCGGCATGACGCCCAATTGGCACGACGCCATGACGGGCTCGCAGGCCGACGGCCGCGCATTCCCGGCGAACCTGAATCTGACCTGCAACAACTGGACGAGCGGCACGTTTGGTTCGACCATGCTGGGTCATATCGACCGTACACCCAAGAACCCGCCGAACCTCGAGTCCTGGAATGCGGCCCATATGTCGCGCAGCTGCAGCCAGCCTGACCTGATTGCCACTGGCGGCAACGGCCTGTTCTATTGCTTCGCGGCGCAGTGAACGCACCGCACCGGAACTTGAAATACGCAACCGGAACGGCGCATCGTGATTCACGCTGGGCCGTTCCTCTGCAGGGGTCACCTGTCTCGCTCAGCTGGCCAAAATTTCGCTCCGCCTCTCCTGCGACCCACCGCGCCGCCCAACGATCTGCGAGCCGTTCGAGCGAATAAAAGATGCTTGGGATCACAAACAGCGTCAAGAAAGTTGCGAGTATAAGACCGCCGACGACGACGGTGGCCACTCCACGTTGAACATCACTTCCGACGCATGTGGCAGCATGGCGACGCCCCGTTGGCGTCGATGGCCGCGGCGAAAGTGACGCTTACCTTGGAACGGAGGTGTCAGGCCTCACAGCGTGACCAATGTACTTTGCTTCTCCAGCCAGTCAACCGATCTATTTCGCCGCGCTGTAAGTGATTTCGTCGAACAGCGTCACGCTGTCGGCCTTGGTCCACAGTCCTACCTTTCCAGCGTCGGTGAATGTTGAATCTTCCACCTCGAATAGCTCTTTGCCGTTATAGAGCACCCTAAAGCGGCTACCTTTGAAATCGATGCGCAGGGAATGCCATTGGTTTGACGGGACCGCAACGTCGACCCCGTAGCCACCGAGACGGCCGACAATGTCAAGCGGGCTGCGTACGCCGCTGACGGTCTTGTAGAGAACGACGTTGTCCTCAAGCGCGTTGGCGCGGACCACATAGTAATTATTGGCGTCTCTGGCGCGCCAGACGAGACCGGCTGCGCGATCCTCGGAACCATCAATTGCTTTGAACTTTACCTCGATGAAGCCGTCCTTGACGTTGGTGTCGTCCTTCAAAAGCAATGGATAGGTAGCGACCCCCGACTGCTTGATCACCTTCGATTTCGAAGGTGCGGTCTGGTCCTGCTCGACTGTCCATTTCGCATTGCCCCTGCCTGTAATCGTAGCTGCCCAACCTTTGGGAGTGGCGCCGACCTGTTCCGTCTCGAATCTGGCGGTGTTGTCTGCCATTGCAGTTGCCTCCATGAAGCAAAGAAACATGGCTGCGGTGAAGAGTGCCCTCATTTGGCCTTCCCTATATCAAGCGCTTGTAGCAATCACAGAAATGGGAAACGGTGATAAGCTCCGTGTCTGAGACTACAAAGCTTTGTTTAAGGCAGTTTTATGCGGTATGGCGAGATTGTGGGCCCAACCTAACCGCCCAAGGCGGCCTTTGTCACGGGGGTTCGGTTCGTCCAGTTACCCAACCAAACCGCTCGCCAGCACCATCGCGGGGCTGGGGGTAGCGGCTTCATCGGCGTTTGGCTCGCTCACCTCTTGGCACCGGGAACGCGGGTGGTCGGGTTCTTGCACAGTTCATCGCGTGCCACGTCGAGGCCTGCGAGGCCAATTGACCGCTTCGCGAAACGCCACGAAGCCCTCTTCGATGGCACCTTGTATCCCGTCGTGATCCCGACCGTGATCTCGCCGGCGTCCTCTGGCTCGAACGCCACGCTGTTGAGGCCTGCCCGGTACTCGCCTGCGAGCTCGTTCGCAAGTGGCTCACTCGTTCGGATTTCAGGCTACCGAGACACTGCACAGCCACCCAGATAAGCAGCGAAAAATGCCCCGTCGCACCCCAACAAATCCCAAATAACCCCACCGAAAAACGCCCGGGCTCATAAGCCAAAGACATAGAGCACGGTCGAGTTGCGCTGTTCCTTGAGCTCCGGGGTGTTGACGAGTTTGTTTTTTGCCGCAGTGCTGGGGCCCGACACGATTGCGACATATTGTCTGCCGCTAACCTCGAAGGTCATGGGCGGTGCCGAAAATCCGGAGCCGACATTGATCTTCCATAACTCGTCAAGCGAGGTGTCGTCGAAGGCGGCAACCGTGCCGTCCAATAGGCCGAGGAAGACCAAGCCGCCGGCGGTAGCCAGCGTGCCCGAATAGTTCGGATACCGAAGATGCAAGTTTTTCTTGATCTCCCCTGTCGTCGGATCCACGGCGGTCAGATTGCTTTCATAGCGCTCGTCGGTTCGGCTGAGCCCGCCGTTCCAGCCTCTTTCCTTGTTGTGCCTTTCCCGATCGATCGCAACGCTCACGCAGGCCGTCACCGCCGGTATGTACAGGAGCTTGGTATTGGGGCTGTAGGACGACGGCCAGTAATTGTTGCCACCGGACGGCGACGGGCAGACCTTCTTGAGCGGCTCTCCGGGAGTGAAGTTGCCAACCCCCGCATAAGTCTGGATATCCTTGGTTGGATCGTAATCGAGCGGCTTGCCGGTCTTCTGGTCGATGCCCTTGGTCCAATTCGCCTCCATGTAGGGCTTGGCCAGCAGGGGCTGGCCGTTGCTGCGCTCATACGTATACAGGAAGCCATTGCGTGCCGAATGGGTGATGAGTTTGCGTGCCTGGCCGGCGACATTGCCGTCGATCATGATGTGGGTCCCGGCCTCGTCGTAGTCCCACATGTCGCCGGGCGTGAACTGGAAGTACCAGTTCATCTTACCGGTATCCGGGTCCCAGGAAATCGCGCTGTTGGTATAGAGGTTGTCGCCGGGCCGATGAAACGGATCGAACATCGGCACCGGGTTGCCGGTGCCCCAGATGGTCTGATTGGTGTCGGGATCGTAGGTGCCAGTCACCCACACAGCGCCGCCGCCGGTCTGCCACGCGTTGGCGTTGCCCTTCCAGGTCTCGCTGCCGGGCTCGCCGGGTCCCGGAATGGTGAATTTTCGCCATATCAGTTTGCCGGTCGCGGCATCGAGCGCGCCGATCCAGTCGCGCACGCCCTGGTCGCCGTTGGCGGCGCCGATAATGATCTTGTCCCTGATCGGGAGCGCCGCGGACGTGAATGTCACGTCCGGCGTATCCGGGAAGGAGGTCTCCCACACCACCTTGCCTGTCTCTTTGTTGGTGGCGACGATCCGAGGTGCGATGCCGGCACCGGTAATGACGAGATTGCCCCACAGGGCCGCGCCGCGATTGCGCTGCTGCCGGTCCTGCTTGGGATCCATCCGCCAAACGATGCGGCCGACATCGCCGGAGGTGCCGTCGATCTTATAGAGCACGCCCCAGGAATCCGTAACGTAAAGGAAGCCGTCTTCCGCAAGCGGCGTTGCCACCGAATATTCGTTGCCGGCTCCGCCGCCGAGCGGCACCGCGTAAGCAAGCTTAAGATTCTTGACGTTGTCGCGATTGATACGGGCAAGCGGCGAGAATCGCTGGCCGTCATAGGTGCGGTGGTTCATCAGCCAGTTCTGAGGCTCCTTGTCGGGATTGAGCAGCCGTTCTGGCGTCACGTCGGCGGCGAACGCCGGCCCTGACACGAGGAGCACGCCGCTCGGCAATAGCGCGTCGCGGATGGAATGATTGCGTCTTGCCACGTCGTCCTCCCGTTGCGAATTCAGGCATCGCGTTGATGGAAGAGTGTACCGGAAAGACCGCGAGCCGCCAACGAGAGACCTCCCTTTGAGCGGAGTCGAGCCGATCCCACCCCGGAGCTAAGCAAGATCCGGTACGCCCAAGTGCGCGGCGACGAAACGCGCGTGGCATTACTCTATGCCACACGCCTCGCAGCATCGGTGCGTCCCCCGGACGGCGCAATACGAACGTGTCGCATATCTCGTCGCGCCATCAATGGGCAACCGAGCACCCCCAACCCGCAAGCCGGGGAGGGTAGGGAGGGGCTGGATTGCCGGGATAAGCCCGGCAATGACGTTGAACAAATATCGGCGGAACGCGCACGAAAGGCTCGTCAGGCCGGCGCAATGCCGAGGCGTCCGATAAACGGCTTCGCCACGACAAGCTTGTCCTCGACGATTTTCAGCGGAAGCGCCGCCAAACCGCGCGTGGTAGGACCGTCAATGATCGCCGCCCCCTCGCGCGGATTGTATTTCGAATTGTGACATGTGCATTCGATGATCTTCTGGTCGTCTATCCAACCGCTCACTTCGCACCCCGCATGCGGACAGATTGCCGAATAAGCGACCACCCCATCGGCCGCACGCTCACGTGTAGCCCCAACGAGCGTTGCAGAATCGAGGCGAACCAGAAGCACTTTGTTGAGCCGGGAACCGTTGCGGATGAGCTTGATCGTTGGCTCCATCGGCCAGGCAATGACCGGAGGCCCAGCAAGGCGCAATAGCAACGCTCAGTGCCGCATCGGCGCCAAGCACGCACGCAACCGTAAAAACATCGCGGCGGCTCGCCTTCATCTCACGACCTCGCCCTGTCCTGCTGGGAGGCTCCTGCCATTAGGCATCATCCGGCCTCCCACGCAACCCAACTACAATAGCGCATTTTGGCCTGTGGGTCAGGAAGTTCCACTAGGGAGGGCTGACGACGGGGCATTGCAGCGCGCGGAAGATGAAGGGATGTGAGCATGCGCATTCGCGGGGGGTACTAGCGGCGCTCAGCCAGCTCAAGGAAATGGGAGGGCGCATAGTGCAGAAGGAGGCTGAGCATGAAATGGGTGACAAGGGCGTCGAGTTTGGACACCACGGCAAGGAGTGCTCTTTCTATGTATTGGTGAAAAAGCACGAACTCACAAGTGATCCAGCGATCGTTCTTCTGGCAAAGATCGTAAACGGCGCAAATACGGACAACTCGCTCTGGAATCAGCCGGAGGCCAAGTTGGCAGAGTCGCGTTAAGAGGCCACCGCCCTCCTTCCAATGCAATATCGCTCCATTGCCTGCCGGCCCAAAAACCTGCTTCAAAGCTTCACAGAAGGCGACAGCCATGTGAACCGCTCTCGGAACTCGATCTCAGGTCCGATTTCCTTAGCCGCGAGAGAACGATCTCGAAGTATCCTCCGGAATTCGCCTGGCACCGGGATGTATCGACGGATACGACTGCGGTCCATTTTCGTTCCAGCGTTGGCTGCATCTCTGAAAAATGAATGTCCTTCAATGCTAACGTAGGCTGCATTTTTGCTGGCCAGCAGCTTGCGTCACACTGACGAGCCCAATAATGCCTGCCAGAAATCCGGATATGCATGATCGATACATTGGTGATGCTCCTTGGCTTCGATCCATGATAGTCAATTCGCCGAGGCAGAGGGCGTCTTCACCCTGAATATCGCGGCATACGCCAGTGCCGCGTACGTGCAAAATCCACCGGCGATTTCAACAGCTCGCGTCAGCCCATGGCACACGATTGCCCTGGAGCGGCGATTGCGAATCCCCGAATTGGCGGCGATCAATTCGCTCTCGAAGTCGGGAACTTGGCGATGATGTCGATCTCCTGCCCGTCGCGCCGGATGCTCAAAGGGAGCCACGTTCCGGGTGCCTGCCGATCGACGACTTCCATCAGGTCCTCGGCGCTTCGCATCGCCAGCCCGGCAGCGCGCACCACCTGATCGCCGGCTTTCAGGCCGGCGATCTCAGCCACGCTATCGTCGACCACCCGGTCGATGCGGGGCGAAGCATCACCTTCCCCCAGCAGCACGCCGAGACGCGGCTTCTCGGGCGGCGGCGCTTTATCAGTGCGGGGCAGTGTTAAAATGGCGTCGGCATAGCCGGTGCCGATGAGCGTACAGGCTATGTCGACGGCGGCTGGGATGAGCGATGCCGGTTCGTAGATTCCGAGAGCCCTGAGCTGACGCGGAACCCCGTGCCCCCCGGCAACGTGCCCGCTTCCCAGAATACCCACGACGACCGCGTTGCCGAAATTTTGCCTCGCTTCGGCCAGGGCCTCTGCCATGGCGCGGTCCCACGTCAGTTGAGCCTCGACGAAACGCTTGAATTCGGGTTCCTTCATGGCTTCGGTGAACTCTGCCTCATCGAGTTCCGGAAGGTTCGGTCCCTGGGCGGCCCGATCGGCGGCGCCAGGCTGCATCGTCTTCTTCGCGAGATAAGCGCGAGCAAGCACACGCAGATAGGCCACGCTGGCCGGTGCAGGATCGGAAATACCTTCGCGCTCCGTGACAGGAACGCTCTCCCATCCCCGTTGGCCGACTTGCAGGACCAGCCTCCGCTCGACGTTGAGCGCAATCATTGGAATGCGGTTGAGACGCGCGAATCGAAATAGCGGCATGTAGAGCGCCGAATCGTAACCCCATACCTGCCGCCACTCGGACGCCTTAAGGAACGCGGCATCCGTCAGCTTCCCCTCGACCCAATCGTTCAGGACCGATTGCAGTCGACGTGGAAACGCTTCGAAACCAATGACAAGGTTCGCCCCGCGGCCATGCAGGGCTGCCAGGGTATTCAACTGCCAAAGGTGATGATCCACGTCAGTGTGCGATTCGCCGAGCAGCACGACAGTCCGCTTTGAGGCGAGATAGCGGAATAGCCCCTCTCGGTCGATGGATCGCCCCGACCTCACGTCGACCCAACCGCCGTAAGACGCGCACGCCGACCCCGATTGGGCCGGCGCGCCGCTGGAGCTCGTCTGCGCTGTGGCAGAGCCGACCGCCGCTACCAGGGACGCGAACAAAACGAGAGTCCGAAGCCACAACGTCGAGTCAGCTGCGAGCGTCGGGTGGTCGGAGGCTCGTTCGCTTCTCATGATTCACCTGCATGTGAGCGGCCGTGAATAATGCGGCGGCAAGACATTACTTTATAATCGTTTAAAGGCGAGCGCCATTAGGCCCCGCAAGCACCGGTGCGATACCACAACCAGCGAGCCACGGGCACCCTTGCTTTCAGTGCCGCTGTTCGCAAGGAGGGCACGTCAAGTCCTGCGAATCGACGTACTACGCTTTTTGCGCGTTGGCTGTCGCTTCAAAAATCAGCATCCGTGCAACGCCGTGGCCATCTTTCTTCTTGTTCGGGCGCGTACACACGGTGGGCTCGGACATCAACTGCGAGACTGTGCACGCGGCGCTGACCGGGATGTCGGCCAGCTTCCGGAAGTGATCCGGATCATCCTCCTGAAAGACCGAGATAGCCCCGCTCGAGCAGCCGACGTATATGCGTCTAAGACCTGGACCGAACTGCACGACATCCGAACCCAGGGCCAACGGCAGTGTGGTAATTGTCTTATGAGTAACGAGATTGAACACAGCAAGGCGACTATTGCCTTGGCAGGCGAGGAACGCGCGGCGGTGTTCGAAGTCGAGCGCCATGACGGAGCTCAACGTGGCGCTGGCGGGAAAAAATTCGCGATCAGCGATGTAGAGTTTCCTGCCTCAAGTCACGGTAAGGGAGATGGTATGCATGAGGTTGTGATGGTAGCCTCCGGGATTGGGGATCAATTCTGACGTCTGTGACTGGCCAATCTTGTTCATCGCCCGTGCCATTACGATGTGCTTCCCCTTGCTCTTTGGCGAGAAGCTCGCGCTGAAGGTGCGAAAGGCGAAGCGGCCGACGTCTTGCCCGAGCGTCGCCGGCACCCAAGTCTTGCCGCCGTCCGTCGAAATCTCGACGGTTCGAATGCCGTGGCCGCCGTCCCAGGCAATGCCGCCGACTGTGACCGGGGCGCCCGCCTTCACGGATGCACCATTCGCATGACTGGTGATCAGCGAATTCACCACCATCTCCGTGATTGGCGTGCTGACTGCGCTGTCCTGCGAGCTGAAACGCTCCACCAGCGGGAACGCACGGAGCGGGATACGGTAAGCCGAACTCATCCAGAACCCAGTGAACGACTTCGTCACAGCGTTGATCGAGGTGACGTGTTTCATCCAGTAAGTGCCAGTCCAACCCGGAACAATGACGCGGGCCGGGAAGCCATTGAAGTGTGGCAGCGGCTGGCCGTTCATCTCGTAGGCGACGATCGTCGTCGCCTCCATTG
>WNGJ01008564.1_pt1 | contig 10902 bp, 8 predicted proteins | sample 5400611 | NCBI WGS metagenome assembly WNGJ01 (sample SAMN13153375, study PRJNA577476) | soil metagenome | isolation source: 40 cm soil or saprolite under Garry oak tree replicate 1 | place: USA:California | collected 2016-06-15 | reverse complement strand
CTCGCACTGGTCGCCGCCTCCGCCGCCTCCGCACTGGCCAACGACAATCGCGCACCCGAGGTTCCGGGCGACATCGCCGTGGAGGACGGCAACAAGGTTCACTTTCACGGCTTCGGGGTGGGCGTGCAAATCTACACGTGGAATGGTTCCACGTGGGGGGCCGCCGTGCCCAAGGCCACGCTGTTCGACGACGACGGAAACGTTGTCGCGGATCATTTCGCAGGCCCGACGTGGGTCAGCAACAGCGGCAGCCAGGTGGTGGGCGCCCTTCCGCCGCTGTCCGTTACCGTGGACACTAATGCCATCCCGTGGCTGCGGCTCACGGCACTGAACCCGGAAGGCCCCGGCATCTTTGCCAACACGACCTTCATCCAGCGCGTGAACACCACCGGCGGCAAGGCGCCCTCGGCGAACGGCACTTTCGTCGGCCAAGTCGCCCGCATTCCCTACACAGCCGATTACTTCTTCTACCGACACTCGAACGACTGATCACCAAGTCGCGCATCGTGTCCGGCGTGTGGCTTCCACGCGCCGGGCATGACGCCGACGACAAAAACTTTTCACGAAATGACAAACCGTTTTTCACTCACAACGAACACGAACATGAAATCAATCAAACAAATCACACTCGGCGCGCTGACTTTGCTCCTGCTGGCTTCCCGAGCCTCGGCGGCCTCCTTCACTTTTTCCACCGGCGAACCGGACGGAAAAATCGCCACCCTCTCGCGTCCCTCCGGCCAGGGCAAACTCCAGACCGAGACCGCCGACGATTTCGTTACCACGCAAGCCGTCGTCATCAGCCAGGCGAGCTTCACCGGCTTGCTGCCGGCGGGCGCGGACGTCTCCAGCATCAGCGGCGCGGAAATCGAAATCTACCACGTCTTCCCGTTCGACTCGGCCTTTCCGCCCTCCGGAAACGTCCCGAACCGGACCAATTCACCCTCGGACGTCGAAATAGATTCGGCGACGCGCGACAGCGCCGACGGTACGCTGAGTTTTTCCGCGACGCTGGTTAACGCGAGCTTCACTGCGTCGAATTCCGTCGTGAACGGGATCCACAAAAATCCCAACGAAAGAACCAACGGCGAAGGGCCCGTCACCGGAGAAGAGGTGACAATCACCGTGCGGTTCAATCCGCCGATTGCGCTGCCCGCCGATCATTATTTCTTCCGACCTGAGGTGCGCTTGAGTAGCGGCGATTTCCTGTGGCTGTCTGCGCCCAGGCCGATCGTCGCCCCCGGCACCCCGTTCGCACCCGACCTGCAAAGCTGGATTCGGAACGACGCGCTGGCGCCAGATTGGTTGCGCATCGGAACTGACATCACCGGCCAGGGACCGTTTAACGCCGCGTTTTCGCTCGCCGGCGAAACCGACGCGGACGGTGATGGCGTCGGCGACTCCTTGGATTTGTGCCCGGGCACTCCCGCTGGCGCCGTGGTGGACTCCACCGGATGCAGCATCGCGCAAATCGCGCCGTGCAGCGGATCGGCTTCTGGCGGCACATGGAAAAACCACGGCCAATACGTCTCTGCAGTCGCGCAAGCAGCCGCGGCGTTCGTGGAGCAACGATTGATCAGCGCGGACAAGGCGGAGGAAATCGTCGCGCAAGCCGCCCAGTCTAACTGCGGCACCAAATAGCGACTCAAATTGTGGGGCGTCTCCGGGGGCGGCGAACCTTGTCCCCGCCCCGGACACTGGAGAAAGGACTCCCAGCCGTTGATCGCTTTGCGCAACTAGAAAAATCAAGCTGGCCCTCAACCTCAAACTGAAACTGGCCGGATACAACCCGCGCGGGACAGACAAAACGAAGGGCGGAAACGCGCATTGAAAAGAGATGAAATGAAGGTCCGTTCCAACAATTCACTTTCGGTCTTGGTGTTGAAAGCCATCGGCCTCCTGGCGGCTTCGATGGTCAAACGTTTGAGCCCCGAGACCACGCTGCAACTTGCCGGTTCGTCCGCGGGCCGCGTCGCCTTGCACGTGGTGTGCTTTTGGAAAGATCACCGTTTCCTCTGGCACTGGCAGGGGATTCGGCGTGAACTCAGTGCGCTTGTCCCTCACACAACAACATACTGCCATGCTTGAACTAAGACCCACTTGCGAGCACTGCAACGCGCCGCTCCCGCCCAATTCCACGGACGCGATGATATGCACGTTTGAATGTACCTTCTGCCGATCCTGCGTTGAAAACATTCTGCACAACGTCTGCCCGAATTGCGGCGGAGGTTTTTGCCCGCGACCGATCCGACCGAAGCGCGACTGGAAAGACGGCAACTATCTCGGCGCATTTCCCGCCAGCACAACAATCAAGCAATATCCCGTGAATCCGACAGTTCACATCCGGTTCGCCGAATCCATCAAATCCATACCGCCAGAACGGCGCTGACCACAACTCAATTACGATCACGCTGAATCTGGCAATTCCAATCGAAACCAGCCAAACCTATGTATCACAAAGAAGACCTGGCCAAGCTGAAGAAAATGGAGGGCCTCGCGCCGGAAGTGATGAAAGCCTTTTGGGCATTCGACAAAGCGGCGGTCGCCGACGGAGCAATTCCTGTAAAGTACAAGGAACTGATTGCCGTCGCCGTAGCGCTCACAACTCAATGCCCCTATTGCATCGCCATCCACAGCGACAACGCCCGCAAGGCAGGTGCCACCGATGCGGAGTTGGTCGAGGCCGCGATGGTTGCCGCTTCCCTGCGAGCCGGAGCGGCCGTCACGCACGCGACGCACGCTCTGCCAAACTAATCCACGACAGGTTCGTTCATGGAGAAAAAGGCCGAACAAATCGCTGGCGTTTGACTAACTCGCAAATTTGACTTCCGGTTCCGAACGAGGGTGGTTTCTTTTTTGTATGAAATCGAGTGAAGCGGCAAAGCGAGATCGAGAATGGGATTCAGTGCTGTTCCCGGTTTGTACCCGGTCACTCGACTGGAGCAGGCTCCCGCTGGATGCCGCAGTTCCAGAAAGCATCAAAAAACCTTAGAAAATACGCGCATCCCTAGCTCAGTTGAATAGAGCGTTCTACTACGGATCAGAAGGTTTCAGGTTCAACTCCTGACGCGTGCGCCACTTGCCAATCAATATAATAGGCAAGCTGCGGGACAATCACTAACTGTCATCCTGGCCACTTCTTGGCCAGTGTTGAGCCATTCGACAGAGCATTCCAAGCGATTCAGCCGCAGCTTTTTGTGGTCGAGTTTTCGGTTAGCTACTTTCGGCTGCCAAGGATTCAATCCTGTAAAGGTGCGTCCTGGTCCTTAAGAAGAAGGCCTTGCCTGCCACCGCGGGCGAGGCCATGAAGCCGTCGGCGAGCGTATTCGTTGCCAGAATCTCCAAGGTGCGGCCGGGCTTGAGAACCCTGGTTGTACCCTCTTGATCGAAAAAATAAAGCCGCCCGTCCGCAAAAATTGGCGAAGCCGCGTATTTGCCTCCGATCCGTTCCGTCCAGACAATCTGTCCGGTGGCGGCTTCGACGCAGGTGACGAAACTTTCCTCGGCTGCCGTGTAAATCAGACCATCCACGAGGATCGGTGAAGCGTACTTGCCCACGTGTGTTTTAAGCTTCCACACCACGCCGGTATCGGTCACATCGCCTTGTCCGTCCGTCTTCACCGCCCACAGTTCCTTTTTCGTCAAGCCGGTTACGATGAAGGCAAGGCCCTGATCGAATAGCGGTCTGGGGGCGACCGACCAGTCGGGATACTGAACCTTCCAGAGTTCACGCCCTGTGCGCGGATCATACCCATAGGCTGCCTTGGCTCCGGCGCTGAGCATCTGAGCTTTTCCGGCCGCGTTGACGATCAACGGCGTGCTGTGTGCCTTGCGCAAATCGCCGTCCCTCGCCATTGGTCCTGGCACGTCTTCATCGTTCCACGCGACTGAACGAAATGTTTTCCAGACAGTCCCGCCGGTCTTCTTGTCGAGGGCGACGTGATACTGCAAATCGGCGCCGTCCATCGTCAGGATCAACAGGTTCTCGAACGAGATGAGCGATGAAGACGGACCGCGGTAATGGCGGCAGGGCAGATCATTCCGTTTCCAGAGCACTTTGCCGGTTTGTGTATCCAGGCACGCTGTCCCAAAGCTGCCGAAGTGGACATAGACCCGGCCCGGCTCAATCACCGGCGAAGGCGTCGCGTAACAGTTCATTGAGGCCCCATTGCCCAGCGGCTCGGGATTATCGCTGTGAAACACCTTTTCGTTGAAGCGAATCTTCCCGCTCTCGGCGTCCACGCTGATGGCGAAGAAGTCATGGCCATCCTCCGTCGCCGTAGTCAGCCAGACCTGGCCACCCATCACCACCGGTGTTGACCAGCCACGATGTGGGATCTCGGTTTTCCATTTGACGTTGTTCGTCTCGCTCCAGTGAAGAGGAAGACCGATGGGGTGAGTGTCGCCAGGGGCTGCCACATGGCCATCGCCCCACGGCCCGCGAAACTCCGGCCAGTCCGCTCGGGCTGCCAGCGCGCCAAAAGCCGGCAGAATCAGCGACAGAAAAAAAGGAAATCTGCTTCGGTTCACATGGTTCAAAGCTTTGCCGAATGCGAGGAACGGGCTTTTGTCGTATTTCATGACCGCAGAGTGATGTGCCAACTCAGGCAAGTCAATGATGCCCGATTTTGCAGTGAGGACCCTAAGCGCATCCGGGGCTTGCCAGGGTTCGATGCGATCACTCCACGGAGCACCAGCCTCATTCTTGCCGTGAAAGCTTGTGTGATGAACAGGAAAAAGACGCACCCGAACAGCACGAGATCGGTCACGTCCGGCGCGCTGCGGGTGTTGAGCGCCTGCTTAAGACACGTGGCGTCGAACCCGGCACTACAATCGTTGGGCTGTTGTTTCGAGACAATCCGAGGGAATAGTGCGTCAAATCGAGGGAGGGTTTCAAAAAGTCAGATGCACCCCCTCCAAATGCTCTTAGAACCGGTGAGTGAAGCTGGCCAGAATGGAAAAATCGGCAAAAGCCGCGTCGCCGCCCGGACGTCCCAGGGCGATCTCCGGGGCGCTGCGCTCCCGGTTTCGGTACAAAGCAACCGGGGCGGTGAGGGAAAACGCGTTCCTTTTGCCGGTCCATGAAATGCCCGGCTCTACCGAGATGGTATAACCCGGGCGGCGAAAACCCAGGCTGCCGCCAATCGCGTCATAAACCGGCACGCCTTCAATCCTCGCACCGATCGACAGAGTCAATCCGTGTTCAGGCCATAAAACATAACTGAAGCCGCCACGGCCGAAGTATTGGTCTGGGATGCTGTTGTGTTTGCGCACCAGCGGGGTGGCTGGGTTGTCTCCCAAAGTGGTTTCGGTGTCATTTTGCTCCTCGGGCGTCATCATGTATGAGCCCTGCACATAGCCGAACAGGTTCCCGTAAATTCTTTGATAACCCTGAATCTCTAAGATGATACCCCAGCCCCCGTCCCCAGGTTGAATGGACGTGTCCACGGGGCGTATGACCGGCCCGGTTGCGCGATACGCCGTGTCGGCGGCCTTGTCGTCGCCGGTGGGCGCCTTGAAGCCGACCCCCACCGCCAGGTTGCCGTCCATGTGCTTGTGGGGGTTCAACAAAAACAGGTCTGTCACCAGGCGGATGTCGCCCACGCCCCCGGCGTGCATCGTGTGCCGATGAACGGAATCGTGCTCGTAGAGCGAGGAGCGGTCGGCATCGATAAAGGGCAACGACAGCGTCGCAGTCCAGCGATCGTTTATGCCGTAGGTGGCGGCAACGTCAAAGGTGTGGACGTCGTTGATGACGTTATTCCCCCTCGCCTCTCGCTGCGGCTGTTCCACGTCGCCGACGAAGTGGCGGAAGGATCGATACCAACGATAATCAACCGAGCCGAGCCACTGGTTGGCCAATGACATAGTGTTCGTAAAGTCCCCGGGCACAATGGGGGTGACCGGATTGTTCGGAGATGCAACGCAGCCTTGCGCCGCCGCGCGCTGGGTCATGGTGCCGAAGATTAGCAGAAGCGTCGCCGTTAGGACCACAGCAAGCAACAGGCTTTGGCGCGGTGCCTGGGGCAATTGGCAACGGGTGAAGGCGCCGCCAGCCAGCCGTTTTTGGGTGAACATGGCGCAAAGAATGACCAGCAAACAGCAATCATGCCTAGAGTTAAGGGCCAGACGGCTGGAAACCCGGTACAACCGGCTGGTAAAAAGGGCCGATTAGCCAACCCCAAGCTGCGGCAACTTTCCGCGATAACGCCGGCTCAATGTCAGTCGCCTGCCATTGTGCAGTGTGACCACGTATTCGCCATGAAACAGCGGCTCCAGTTCCTTTATGCGGTCAATGTTGACGATTACCGAACGGCTGATCCGCACAAATTTTTCTGGAGGCAGCCGCCTTTCAAGCGCGCTGATCGTCTCGCGCAAAAGGTGCGACTGCTTATCCTGGTGTAGTTCAACGTAGTTATGAGCGGCCTCAACATAATTGATGTCCGCGACTTTCAGGAGGATGAAGCGCCCACCTGATTTGACCGCCAGCCGCTCAGCCGGTTTGCCCTGTGCCTGCACTTGCGACAAAACAGCGGATTGTCCCGCTGAGCGCGCCGGGTCCTCACGAAGTCTAACTCGTTCAAGCGCGTGCTCCAACGCCGCTTGAAAGCGCTCCCGGTCGAAAGGTTTCAGCAGGTAATCCACGGCGTGGACCTCGAAGGCGCGCAAAGCAAACTTGTCATGCGCCGTGACAAAGACAATCACCGGCATCGGCTCCGCTCTGAGCGCTTCCAGGACCCCAAAGCCATCCAGCTCCGGCATTTGGATATCAAGAAAAATAAGGTCCGGGGACTGCTGCTGTATGGTTTGCACCGCCTCGAGTCCATCCGCACACTGGCCGACCAGCTCGATCTCGGGCTGGTCAGCCAGCAACTGGTGCAGACGCCCCCGCGCCAGCGGTTCGTCATCGACGATCAGGGTTCGCACCTTCATTTTCCTTCGGCCTTCTCCCGAAAAGGCAGCCTCAGTTCCACACGCAGCCCGCCCTCCGGTCCGTTCACCAATTGGAACCCGTGAGACGGTCCATAGAGTTCGCGCAACCGCGCGCGAGTATTGGACAGCCCCACACCTTCTTTGATCGGTCCGTTATTACGCAGACCGGGCCCATCGTCGCTCACTTCGAGCATCAGAGTGCCGCTTTGGCGGTGGGCTCGTAATTGGATGCATCCTGGCCCGGAGCGCGGCTCGATGCCGTGTCGAATCGCGTTCTCCACCAGCGGCTGCAGGACCAGATTGGGCACTTGCGCATCCAAAGTATTGGGGGCGATGTCCATCTTCACCGTCAAGCGCTCTCCAAACCGCGTCTGCTCGATCTCCAGGTATCGCCCAACAAATTCCAATTCCTGGCGCAACGGCACCTCCTGCGTATCCGAACTGCCAAGAGCTGAACGCAACAAATCGCTGAGCCGCACAATCATGCGATCCGCCGCCTCGACGTCCTTGTGCAACAGCGCGGAGATCGAGTGCAATGTGTTGAACAGAAAATGTGGATTCAATTGCATTTGCAAGGCCTGGAGCTTGGCTTGCGCCAGGCGCTTCTCCAGTTCCGACGCCCGGAGTTCGCGCTCGCGGTATTTCCGGTAATAATCGAAGGCCTGGCTCACCGCGACAATCACCCAGTAGATGAGCAGGTTGAAATGCCACGTCTTTACCAGCAGCGGCTTGAAGGCCTCCGCATAAGTGGCCTGACTTTGCCATTGGCCGACCCAGGCGCGGATGGCCATATACGCCAGCGAAAACACTGCGCTGCCAATCGCATGCATCGCCAGGCTCCCGCGCCACGTCCCGACTTCGAACCGAAAGCGCCGCGCCAGCCAAGTGACAGGCACCGACAACAGCGCGAACACATACCAATCACCCAGGGCATAGCCGACGGCCTGCTTCCAGGTTACTTGCAGGCCGGCTTTGGCGCTGGAAATGTAAAACTGACTTGCGAAGGACAAACCCAGCAGGGTCCAGAAGCAGAACCCAAGAAGCCACCGACTCCATCGCCTGCGCAGGACGTCTGGTATTGAAGGTGCCGTTGCCGTATTGATGTCCAAAACCTTATCAGACCCCAGGCGCCCGGTTGAGCCAAAAAAACGCTGAAATGCTCAAGTTTTCAGCTTTTCAGCTTTTCAGCTTTTCAGCTTTTTAGCTGCTCCGCGCTTTGCTATTTTTCCTCGCCCATAAAAGAATCCCAATGCCAAACCGATCCCACCTCGCTCTGCTTTGGATACTGGCCGTCCAGTTGGTGCCAGCCGCCTCCGTGCCGGTCAATGATATCCCGTCGGCCAAATTCACCGATATCACCAAGGCCTCCGGCATTACTTTCGTTCACAATAACGGCGCCTACGGCGAGAAACTGCTGCCCGAAACTATGGGCGGCGGCGTGGCGTTCTTCGATTATGACAACGACGGCTTCCAGGATCTGCTTTTCATAAATTCGACATTTTGGCCGGGCCACAGCCCCGGCGGCAAACAGCCGATCATGGCGCTGTATCATAACGACGGCAAAGGCCGCTTCACTGATGTAACCGCAGGTTCCGGGCTGGACGTGAGCTGTTATGGCATGGGTGTGGCCGTCGGCGATTACGACAATGACGGCCTGCCGGATGTTTTCATCACCGGCGTGGGCGGAAACCATCTTTTCCATAACGAAGGCCAAGGCAAGTTCCGCGAGGTAACGCAGGCGGCGGGAGTGGCGGGCGCGTCTGATGGCTGGAGCACCAGCGCCGCCTGGCTCGACTATGATAACGACGGCAAACTCGACCTGTTCGTGTGCAATTACGTTCGCTGGTCGCCTGAGATCGACCGCGCCGCCAACTTTGAACTGCCCAAACTCGGCCGCGCTTACGGCCCGCCCCGCAAATTCCAGGGCTCATTCCCATGCCTCTACCATAACGAGGGCAGTGGCCGGTTCCGCGATGTCTCGGCCCGAGCCGGCATTCAAATCAAAGACCCAGCCACCGGATTGGCTATGGCCAAGTCCCTGGCCGTCGCCCCGGTGGACGTGGACAACGACGGGTGGATCGATCTGGTTGTGGCCAACGACACCGTCCAAAATTTCCTCTTTCACAACGAACACAACGGCACGTTCAAGGAAATCGGCGCCCGTTCCGGAGTGGCTTACGATGCCTACGGTTTGACCCGCGGCGCGATGGGCATCGATTCCGCGCGCTTCCGCAACGACGACGCGCTGGGCATTGCCATTGGCAACTTTGCCAACGAAATGAATGCCCTTTATGTTGCCCAGCGCGACTCGCTCCTCTTTGCCGATGAGGCGACCAAGGAAGGCGTCGGCCCCGCCAGCCAAAAGCTGTTGAAGTTTGGCCTCTTTTTCTTTGATTACGACCTCGATGGCCGCCTGGACGTGCTCACGGCCAATGGCAATCTTGAACCCGAAATCAATCGCATGGACCCCGCCCAGCAATATCGTCAGCCGGCCCAATTGTTTTGGAATCGCGGCGACAAAAAAGGAATGGGGTTCCAACTCGTCCCGGCCGAGAAGTGTGGCTCGGATATCTTCAAGCCCATCGTGGGCCGTGGCTCGGCCTTCGCCGATATCGACGGAGACGGTGATCTCGATGTCATCCTGACTCAGGTCGGCGGCGCGCCCCTGCTCTTGCGCAATGACCAGAGACTCGGACATCACTTTATCCGTCTAAAGTTGGTGGGCACAAAGAGCAACCGCGATGCCATCGGCGCCTGGATCAAGGCGCGCGTTGCTGGCCGGACCTTGTCGCGCCAGGTGATGCCGACCCGCAGCTATCTTTCCCAATCGGAACTGCCCGTCACCATCGGCCTGGGAACTGCAGATAAAGTTGACGCGGTCGAAATCCTGTGGCCGAGCGGAACGAAGCAGAAGGTGTTGCCGCAAATCGACCGGCTGACCACCATCACCGAACCGCGGTGACGATCAGGAGTCCTTACGAAAAACCACCACGCGATTAGTGTTGGTGCCCTTGGCGTTGTTGTTCACGCCCCAGCAGTTCGCAGTCTTGGTGAACTTCTGATCATTAATCAGAACCAAAAGAGGCTCTAGCCCGACCTGCACCCCACAAGGAACCATTGCTTCTTCCAATTTGATCTTGCCTCCACGGACTTCCCCCACCTCAAAAGCGACATGACCGCCCCGCCGCAAAATGCGGTGCGACTCGCGCAAGACCTCTGTCATGGCCAGTTGCCACGGCTCAAGCTGCTTCGGCACCGTCAGTCGCACCGATGACGGGTCAACTCCAATAAACCAGCAGCGCAGCCAATTGTCTGCCGCATAATCCACCACGTCCAGAAACGGCGGCGAGGTCACCACCAACGACACGCTTCCCGAGGCCATTTGGGGAGTAACTCCGGAGTGCTGGGTGAGCAGTTGGGCCTGGCCGCAAACTTCTGAAAGTACCCGCCTGACCGCCGTGCCACAGTCACTCAGGAGTTGCCGGCTCTTCCTGCTAATGATTTCGGCGACGTGCCTCCGTGGTGGTTGCTGGCCACGCGTTTCATTGATTTGCTTCTGCGCCTTCACCGAAACCGCCTGATTCGGAGGCAAGGTATAGACAGAGAAGAAACCCGGTGAATGCCCCGTGAGCCGGTTCACCGCCACCATCCTGATCCAATCGTCAATATAGTCACTTTGACCTGCTTCCTTCCGCTCCAGCAGGTAGTTCTTCAATGCGCAGATTTCTCTCAGCGTCTCGGGATGATAAAAAACCAGCAAGTCCTCCGGCATCTCCCCGACCGTCGAAAAGTCAATCTCGCGCAGGCGTTGCGTGACCTGCTCAAGCCTGGGCGGATGCAATCGCGGGCGTGTCAGGGCAGCACTCAGAGGATTTATGTCGCAACCGCAGGGCACCCTTCCAAGGAGGCCGGCCTCGATGACGGTGGTTCCTCGCCCCATGAATGGGTCATACACAACTTCATGCGGCTCCG
>WNGJ01016679.1_pt1 | contig 10903 bp, 10 predicted proteins | sample 5400611 | NCBI WGS metagenome assembly WNGJ01 (sample SAMN13153375, study PRJNA577476) | soil metagenome | isolation source: 40 cm soil or saprolite under Garry oak tree replicate 1 | place: USA:California | collected 2016-06-15 | reverse complement strand
AAGCCATGCGCCGCCACGGGCTCACGCCGTGTCCGTGACGCTGACGCAACCCGTCAACCGCCTGCGGCGGCCTCCGGCGACCCCGGCCGCGGCCACACAGCACATCCTCGCCGTTGCATTCCTGGCCCCGGACGGCCGGACCTGGAGCGCGATCGGCGGCGGCCCGACCATCACGGCTGCGGTCGCCGACGCACGCGGGAGCTGCCCGGCCGACGTAACCTGGGACGCCGTCGACTGGAACGACCTCTACGGCGACTAGGCCGGCCCGTCAGCGGCTGAGCCGCGCGATCCCGAGCGCGGCCATCCCGAGCGAGAGCACGCCGCCGATCAGGAAGGCGAGCTGCGTCCCGCCGACCGCCGTCAGCCAACCCGCCAGCAAACCGCCCACCGGCGCGCCGCCCTGGAAGGCGAAGAAGTACATGCTCGCCGCGCGACCGCGCAGGTGCTCGGGCGCCTCGAGCTGCAGCACCGAGAGCGCATTCGTGCCCCAGAGCGTGTAGAAGATCCCCGTCGCAAACAGGAGCGCGCAGACGAGGAGGAGCGTGTGCTGCGGCGCCAGCACGAGCTCGAAGGCGCCGAAGCCGATCGCGCCGATCAGCAGCCGCCGCAAGCTCGCGACGCCATGCGTCGCGTTGACGAGCGCGCCGCACAACGCTCCCGCGCCGAAGATCGCCGCGATCAGGCCGAACGTCTGCGCGCCGCTGTGCAGCGTGCGCTCGGCGACGAGCGGCAGCAGCACGTTGAAGTTGAACGAGAACGTCGCGAGCACGAAGACGACCGTGAACGCCACACCGGCGCGCTGCGACCCGCGGAGGTAGCGCAGCGCATCGCCCGCACCGCGGATCAGCGTCGCACCGCGGTCTCGTGCCGGCTGCAGCAACCGTGCCTTGTCGAGCGCAAGCAGCGAGAGCAGGATCGCGAGGAAGCTTCCGGCGTTGACCGCGAAGCAGACGCCGGTACCGGCAAAGGCCACGACAGCGCCGCCGATCGCCGGGCCGAGGATGCGCGCGAGCGTGCCGAGGCTCGAGGTGAGCGAGACCGCGTTGTGCAGGTCTTCCGGGCCGACCATCTGGAAGATCAGGGAGTGGCGGGCAGGCCCGTCGAGGGCGTTGATCGTCCCCTGCGTGACCGCGAGGAAGTAGACCTCCCAGACGGTGATCGACCCCGTCAGCGTCAGCACCGCGAGCGCGACCGCAGTGATCATCGAGAGGAACTCGCAGGCGATCGCGGTCCGCCTGACGTCGAGCCGGTCGATCAGCGTGCCGACGAAGAGGCCGAAGAGCGTGACCGGGAAGAGCTGCGCGAGTGCCAGCGCGCCGACCGCGACCGCGGAGTGCGTCAGCTGGAGGACGAGCCATGACGCCGCGATCTGCTGCATCCACGTGCCGGTGAACGAGACCGCCTGGCCCGCGAGGTAGAGGCGGTAGTTGCGGTACTTGCGCAGACTCGCGAACGTCCGGCCGCCGACGTGCGCGAGCGCGTGGTTCAAACCAGTGCTGAGATCTCGATCGGCTGGCCGGTCGTGAAGACGCTGTCGCCGGGTTGGGTCGGCGGGATCGCGCGGATCACCGCGAGCATCCCGTCGAGCGGCGCCGTGATCACGTCCGGCGGGCGCGAGGGTGTGTCCGGGAACCACAAACGCCCCACGGGATCGCCTGCGTGCACCGGCGCCCCGGGCTCGTGCAGCCCCTCCCACAACCCGGCTTCCTCGACGATCACGTAGTTGGTGGGATCGCGGCCGTCGATGATCACCGCCGGCGGCTTGCCGAGCGACTCGCGCGTCTGCACCTCGCCTGCGAGGACGCCGACGTGCCGGAGCACGTTCTCGAGGCCGCTCCAGGCGAGCTCGTGCACGAACGCCGGCACGCGGCCGCCGCCCCCGAGCTCAGTCGTGATCACGACCTTGCCCTGATTTTCGGCCTCGACGGGCAGCAGGCCCGTTCCGTTGACATCGATGTAGAGGAAATGATGATCGGAGTTCCACGCCTGCATGCCGGCGAGCATCGCCCGCCGCTGGTCGAGGTCGTCGACGACGTGCATGTGCGAGCAGGGCAGGAACCACGCCGTCCGTCCACCCGAGTGGATGTCGATCACGACGTCCGAGGCCGGGAAGAGGAAGCGCGTCAGGTAGTCGGCGAGCTGCTCGTTGGGAGGCCCGTCGACCGAGCCGGGGAAGGAGCGGTTGAAGTTCGCGCCCGACGGCCACAGCCTCGTGCACGCCTTCGACGCGTCGCCCGAGAGCACGGGGATCACGATCACCCGGCCGCTCACCTGCTCCGGCTCGAGCTCCTGGATCAGCCGCAGCGCGGCGACCTGGCCCTCGTACTCGTCGCCGTGATTGCCGGCGAGCACGAGCACGGTCGGCCCGGAGCCGTTCGCGATACACGCGATCGGGACGAAGCTGCTCGCCCAGCCGCCCGTGTTCGAGATCCGCGGCAGCTGCAGGCGGCCGACCTGCTTGCCCGCCGCGGCGAGGTCGATCGTGCAGGAGACCTGAGTGCTCAACGCGCAGCGAGCACGGTGCTGACCGCAACCTCCGTCGCCTCGAGTAGGCGGTCGACGTCGTCGTCGGTGTGGGCGTACGAGAAGTGGCTCCGCTTCAGGTTCAGCGGCAGCTCGAAGATGCCGTGCTTCATCAGCTCGCGGCGGTAGCCGATGAAGAGCTCGACGTCGTTCGCGAGCAGGTCGTCGTACGACGACGGCTCGCCCTCGAGGAAGTACGTGACGAAGACCGAGCCGAACCCGCTCACCCACACCGGCACCCCGAGCCGCGCGTAGAGCTCGCGCAGCCCCTGCCGCGTGCGCTCGCCGAGCGCGAAGACGTGCTCGTGCACCGGCTCGCGCTGCAGCTTCTCGATCGTCGCGAGCGCCGCGGCCGCCGTCGGCGGATGGCCGTTGAACGTGCCGGCGAAGAACGCCGGCCGCCCCGGCGTCGTCGAGAAGAGATCCATCAGCTCCGCCTTGCCGGCCAGCGCCGACACCGGCCAGCCGTTGCCCCGGGCGTCACGCCGGCGATCGACTGGTAACCGCCCAGCGCGTGCCGGAAGCCGGTGATCACCTCGTCGAAGACGAGCACCGTGCCGTGCTTCGATGCGAGCTCGCGCAGCCGCTCGAGGAAGCCCGGCTGCGGCAGCACCGCGCCGATGTTGTGCGGGATCGGCTCGAGGATGATCGCGGCGACGTCGTGCTCGGCAAGCGCGCGCTCGACGTCGTCAGCGTCGTTGAAGCGGCAGACGATGGTCGCGTCGATCACCTCCGGCAAGACGCCCTTCGACAGAGGATCCTTCCGTCCCACGTTCTCCGGCAGCGAGATCACGTTCATCGCGACCGAGTCGTGCCAGCCGTGGTAGCAGCCCTGGAACTTGATCACGTGGCGGCGCCCCGTCGCGGCGCGCGCGACGCGCAGCGCGTGGAAGGTCGCCTCGCTTCCGGTCTCCGTCAGCAGCACCCGTTCCGCCGAGGGGACGAGCTCGCAGATCCGCTCGGCCAGCTCGACCTCGACCTCGGTCACCCCCACTCCCATCAGCCCGACCGAACGCGCGGTCGCGGCGACCGCCGCGTCGACGTCGGGATCACCGTGGCCGAGGAGCGGCGGGCCGAAGGCCGCGTGGTAGTCGGTGTAGGTGTTGCCGTCGCCGTCGGTGAAGGTCGCGCCGCTCGTCGCCGCGATCACGAGCTCCTCGAGGCCGGGTACGCGGCGCTGACCACTGTTGACGCCGCCGGGGATGACGGCCGCGGCACGTGCCGCCAGATCCGATTTCGTCGTTGCCATCACGGCCTCCTAGTTCACGCGGTAGCGCTCGACGACCTCGTCGTCGAGCGTGATGCCGATTCCGGGCGCCGTCGGCACGAGGATCGTCCCGTCCGCCTCGAGCGGCAGCCGCTCCTTCGTCAGCGTCTGGTTGATGGGCGTCTCGGCCACGCAGTATTCCTGGAAGAGCGCGTCGGGGATGACGGCGTTGCAGTGGAGCGAGGCCGCCTTGATGATCCCGCTCTTCCACGCGTGCGGAACCGTCTCGACCCCGTCCGAGCGCGCGAGCTCGGCGATCCGCAGCCACTCGGTGATCCCGCCGCAGCGGGTGACGTCCGGCTGCACGAGGTCGACGTGGCCGCGCTCGATCAGCTCCCGGAACCCCCAGCGGGTCGTGTCCTGCTCGCCCGCTGCGACGCGGATGTCGACCGCGTCCGCGAGCTCGGCGTACGCCTCGTACTCGTCCGGCTCGAACGGCTCCTCGAGCCAGAAGATCCCGATCTGCTCGAGCTCCCGTGCGACCTCGATCGCCACCTTCGCGTCCCGGCCGTAGCCGAGCCCAGCGTCGATCAGGATCTCGCAGTCGCCCGCGGCCTCCTTGGCGGCGGCGGCGAGCGCGACGTCGTGCTTCGGGTCCTTGCCGAGCGGCCCCCAGCCGAGCTTGACCGCGGTGAAGCCGTCGCTGCAGAGCGCCGACACTGCCTCCGAGGTCTCCTCGGGCGTGTCGGGCATCAGGCGCGAGGCGTAGGCGCGGACGCGGTCGCGCTTGGCGCCGCCGAGCAGCTCGTGCACGGGCTTGCCGGCGGCCTTCCCGGCGATGTCCCAGAGCGCGATGTCGATCCCGGAGAGCGCGTGGAGCGCGATCCCGCGTCTGCCGATGTAGATCAGGCCGCGGTACATCTTCTGCCAGAGCCGCTCGACGTCGACCGGGTCCTCGCCGACGAGCAGGTCGTGGAGGCTGTTCGCGATCGCGTGCGAGCCGGACGCGTTGACGAGCGCGCGCACGGCCTCCGGCGCCGAGTCGACCTCGCCGATGCCGGTGATCCCCTCGTCGGTGTGGACGAGGACGACGAGGTCGTCCTGGCTGCCGTCGGCGATGCCGTCGTCGAGCACGGGCTGGCGGAGGACGATCGCCTCGACGTCCGTGATCTTCAGTGCCTGCCCCGTTCCATCACCCGGATTGTCGACTATACACCGGATTGTTTACAATCTGAGCCCGTGTCCGACGGGAGCCCGGTGCACTGCACGATCGACCTCGACGGACCGGGGAAGCAGGTCGGGCGGCTGGAGGTTCCGCGCTCGACGAATACGAGCGGCTGGTCGCACCAGTTCGTCCCGATCGTCTCGGTCAAGGGCGGCGACGGCCCGACGGCGGTCGTCTTCGGCGGCGTCCACGGCGACGAGCCCGAGGGTCAGGTGGCGGCGCTTCGCCTCGCGCGCGAGACGGAGCCCGACGATCTGCCCGGCCGGATCATCGTCGTCCCGTGCGCCTCGCCCGAGGCCTCGCAGGCCTACACCCGCCTCTGGCCTTCGGGCGCGAACCTCAACCGCTCCTTCCCCGGGTCGCCAGACGGGCCGCCCGATGAGCAGCTCGCCGACTTCGTCACCCGCTTCATCTTCCCGCGCGCCGACGTCGTCGTCGACATGCACAGCGGCGGCCGCGGCTCGATCTGCCCGCCGTGGTCGGAGATGCACATGGTCGACGACGCGGAGCAACGCCGGCAGATGGTCGAGGGGATGCTCGCCTGGAACACCGACTTCCACTTCGTCTACATCGACGTCGCCGGCTCCGGCCTGCTCGTCGGCGAAGCGGAGCGCCAGGGCAAGATCGTCGTCTCCACCGAGCTCGGCGGCGGCGGCCAGGTGACGGCGGCGACGCACCGCGTCGCCCAGAGCGGCCTGGCGAACGTGCTGCGCCACTTCGGCGTGCTCGCCGGCAAGGCGGCGACGCGCGAGGAGCTCGGGCTCGGCGAGCCGGTGATCGCCCGGGCGACCGAAGAGGAGTGTTACGCGTTCGCGCCGGAGAGCGGCCTCTGGGAGACGTTCGTCGACGTCACCGATCGGGTCGACGCGGGGCAGCCGCTCGGCCAGCTGCACTTCATCGAGCGGCCCGACCGCGAGCCGACGGTCGTGAGCGCGGCGATGGCCGGCGTCGTCTGCTCGATCCGTGCAATCGCGACGACGACGCAGGGCGACAAGCTGGCGGTGGTCGGGCGCGAGGTGCGCGCTGAGGACCTCTTGTGAGTCTCTCGGCGGGCGTCGCGCGCGTCGACATCACGCCGCCGCTCGGCCTGCCGGTCGGCTGCTGGGCCGCGCGCAAGGCGCTCGCGCAGGGCGTGCACGAGCCACTCGTCACGCAGGCGCTCGCCCTCTCCGACGGCGAGCGCAGCGCCGTGATCGTCGCCACCGATCTCGTCTTCGTCAGCGCCGAGCTCGCACGGATCGTGCGCGAGCGCGTCGCCGGGCTGACAGGCCTCCGCCAGAGCGCGATCTCGGTGCACGCGAGCCACAACCACAGCGCGCCGAGCCTCGTTCGGGGGTCGACCGTCGGCGGCCTGCCCGACATCCCGGCCTTCGGGCGCTACGCGGACGCGCTCGGCGACCTGCTCAGCGGCGCGGCGTACGCCGCGTGGCGGCGGCTCGAGCCGGCGCGCCTCGGCTCTGCGGTCGGCCGCGTCGAGGGCGTGTCGGGCAACCGCGTCGATCACACGCGCGCCGTCGACGACTCGCTGATCGTGCTCCGCATCGACCGCGCCGACGGACGGCCACTCGCCGCGGTCGTCAACTTCGCCACCCATCCGATCTCGGTCGGCGGCGTGACGGTCGAGTGGGACGCCGAGTACATCGCGCCGCTACGCGAGGCCGTCGAAGATTCAATTCCGGGGGTCGAGTGCATCTTCCTGCAGGGATGTGCCGGAGACGTCGCCCCCTATGACTGGTGGTTCGGCAACTACGAGGCGAGCCGCCACGGCTACGAGCTGCGCGACCGGCTCGGGCGGACGATCGGCGAGCGCGCCGCCGGCCTGTACGAGACGATCCAGGGCGAGGCCGACGTCCCGGTCGCGGCCGAGACGATCTGGCTCGACCTCCGCCGGCGCCGCCATGCCTACGAGGCCGAGGAGCTGCGCGAGCTCGCGGCCGAGCTCGACGGACCGGCGGACGCGGACTGGCCCGAGGTCTGGCCGCCCGAGGTCCACACCATGACCTCCGCCCAGCTGTTCCCGCGCACCTACCAGCAGGGCGCGGTCAGGATGTACCTCGACATGCTCGAGCGCGCCGAGGAGCCCGTGGCGACGCAGGTCGTCGGCATCCGGGCCGGCGAGGCCGCGATCGTAACGAACCCGTTCGAGCTCTTCAACGCCGCCGGACGCCGGATCAAGGAGCGCAGCCCGTTCGCGACGACGATCGCAGCCGCGTACGCGAACGACTACGCGGGCTACCTGCCGGAGACGTCCGACCTCGACCTCGTCGAGGGGGTGCCGCTGCGCGAGATCGTCGACCAGGACGAGTGGCGCTGGGCGTACGGGATCACGAACACGAATGTCGACCGCGGCGAGGTCGACCGCCTCGTCGACGAGAGCGTCGCCCTGCTCGAGCGCCTGCACGGATGACGAACCGGATGCGGGCGCTCGTGCTGCAGCACATCGACTGCGAGCCGCCCGGCGCCTACGAAGACGTCCTGCACGAGCAGGGCTGGGAGCTCGTCCGGGTGGAGCTCGACGAAGGTGAGGCGCTGCCCGGCCGTGAGGAGGGGTTCGACGCGATCGTCGCAATGGGCGGCCCGATGAGCGTCAACGACGACGATGCGCTGCCGTGGCTCCGCGAAGAGAAGGAGTTCATCGCAGCTGCCGTCCATGCCGGTACCCCATTCTTCGGGGCGTGCCTCGGCGTACAGCTGCTCGCGTCGGCACTCGGATCGAAGGTGTATCCCGGTCCGGAGCCGGAGGTCGGCCTCCTTCCGGTCCGACTCACCGAAGCGGCGCGGTCAGATCCCGTGTTCGCCGGCCTGCCGGAAGACCTCCTCACGTTCCAGTGGCACGGCGACACCTTCGACCTGCCGCCGGGAGCGACACGCCTTGCCGCCTCGCCGGCGTACGTCAACCAGGCCTTCCGCTTCGGCGAGCGAGCGTACGGCGTCCAGTTCCACCTCGAGGTCTCGGCCGAGATGGCACGGGAGTGGTCGCTCGTACCCGAATACGCCGCCTCGCTCGAGTCCGTCCTCGGCGCCGGCGCTGCGCGCCGGCTGATCGACGAGCTCGCGGTCCGCTCCGAGGAGTTGCGCGGGTACGCAAGGGCGCTCTTTCGCCGGTGGCTCGAGCTCGCCTAGGACCAGGGATACGGCGAGCTCGAGACGGGGTGCAGGTCGCCGGTCGAGAAGCGCTCATAGCGGAACGGGTAGAGCAGGCTCGAGTGCTCCCCCACGACCACCTTTGCCACCTCGCGGCCGACGCCGATCATCTTGTACCCGTGGTTCGAGTCCAGGATCGCGTAGAGGTTCGGCCTCAGGTAGTCGAACACCGGGAAGTTGTCGGCGGTGAACGCCCCGACGCCGCCGGAGCGCGCATTCCGGTACGCGGCCCGGCAGCCCTCGAAGCGGCCCATCGCGTGGGACAGCGCGGCGCACCACATGTCCGCGAATCCGGCGTCGACGTTCGTCGTCTGCGGATACGGGTCGAGCTCGACCTCCGGGCCGACGACGAGCGGTGCTGCGCCACCCTGGACGCCGTCACGGTCGCGCTTGAAGTAGATGCCCCAGAGCTCGTCCGTGACAAGCCGGGCTTCGTCCGTGTACAGCGGCGCGTCGGTGTCGAGGTGGATCACCGGCGGAGGGCCGCCGTCGGCGGTCGAATGGAGTAGCGGGTCGACGTCGATCTGACCCTCCTGGAGGTTCCAGTACGTCCACATCGGCTGGTCCGCGACGACGTCGCCGGACGGCAGGCGGACGTCGATCGTCGCGGGCAACTCGAGCATCGCCCAGAACTGCGCCGCCCACGGCCCGGGCGCGACGACGACCTGCTCGCCGACCTCGACGCGTCCCTCGTCGGTGAGGACGGCGACGACCGAGCCGTCGGAGCGCGACTCAAAGCCTTGTACCTCGACGCCGGAGAGAATCGGCACGCCTTCGGACTCGCACTTCGCGGCGAGACCCTGTACCGACGCCAGGTTGAAGGCGAAGCCGCCCTGCCGTTCGTGCAGGCAAACGGTGACACCGCGTGCGCGCCAGTCCGGGAAGAGCGACCGCATGTGACGGCCGACCTCGGCGGCGCCGAGGATGAGCTCGGAGCGGTAGCCGATCCGCTCCTGCCGTTCGTACGTCGCGATCAGATCCGGCTCCTGCACGCCGGCGCCGAGTGCGATGTAGCCGACGGGGTTGTAGTGGTAGGCGGCGGGGTCGGACTCCCACACCTCCACGCATGCCTGCATCAGCTCGCTCATCGCCGGCTGGAAGTAGTTGTTCCGGACGACGCCGCAGGCGATGCCCGACGCCCCGGCGCCGGGCGCGCGCTTCTCGAGCACGACGACGTCGCTGCCCGAGCCGAGACCGCGGCGCCGCAGCTCGACCGCGAGATGGTACGCGGTCGAGAGCCCGTGGATGCCCGCGCCGACGACGACGTACCTGGAGCGGGTCGGGTGATCCATCACGCCCTAGTGCGCCGGGGGCTCCCAGCCCTCGAGCACCGGCGGCTTCCAGTCGTCGCCGACGACTGCCGAGCCCGGCACCCAGGGCCCGAGCTCCGGCTGGGCGAACTTCGCATGCGCGCGCTTGAGCTGGATGCCGTAGGAGTTGCCGGACTGGAGGTGCGTGACGAGCACCTTGCGCGCGAGCTCGTTCTCGCGCCCGGGCGGGATCGGGAAGTAGATCCTGAGGAACGAGTTCGAGTAGCGGTCGAAGACGGCCGGGACGCCGTCCTCCTCGAGCAGCTCGACGTCCTCGAGCCAGTTCAGGTCCTCGCCGGGCGTCGCTGCGACGAGATCGACGTCCTCGACGAGCGCGCGCTCCTCCTGGTACGGGAAGCGCCGCCCCGCGAGGGACTCGGCGTCGAGAGAGCTCACGGCGTCCGCTCAGCGACGGGCAGGTAGTCGACCGGGTACTCGATGTGCCGCTCGAGCAGCCGCTTGATCTCGCCCAACGCCCGCTCCTCGGAGACGCCCGGGATGTAGCTCGTTCCCGCGAGCGGCACCTTCGCCATCGCGGCCGCCTCGACCGTCAGCGCGCAGAGGTCCTCCGGCTCGAGCGAGTGCACGTTCGTCTTGCCGCAGGCGCGGGCGAGCATCTGCACCTCGAGCGTCAGCGTGTGGAGGAAGTTGTAGACGCGCTCGGCCGCGTCGTCGACGACGAGCCGCTTCCGCAGCTCCGGATCCTGCGTCGTGATTCCGACCGGGCAGCGCCCGGTGTGGCAGTGGTAGCAGTACCCGGCCGGCACGCCGATCGTCCCCTCGTAGTCGGTGACGCCCGGGATCTCCTTGTTGCAGTTGAGCGCGATCAGCGCCGAGTGCCCGATCGCCACCGCCTTCGCGCCGAGCGCCAGGCACTTGGCGACGTCGCCGCCGTTGCGGATTCCGCCGGCGGCGACGAGGTCGATCTCGTCGACGAGCCCCACGTCCTCGAGCGCCCGCCGCGCCTCCGGGATCGCGGCCATCAGCGGGATGCCGGTCTCCTCGGCGGCGATGTGCGGCCCCGCGCCGGTGCCGCCTTCGGCGCCGTCGAGGTAGATGATGTCCGGCCCGCATTTCGCCGCCATGCGCACGTCGTCGTAGACGCGAGCCGCGCCCAGCTTGAGCTGGATCGGAACCTGGTAGTCGGTCGCCTCCCGGATCTCCTGGATCTTCAGCGAGAGGTCGTCGGGGCCGAGCCAGTCGGGGTGGCGCGCCGGCGAGCGCTGGTCGATCCCTGCCGGCAGCGAGCGCATCTCCGCGACCTGCTCGGTCACCTTCTGGCCCATCAGGTGGCCGCCGAGCCCGACCTTGCAGCCCTGGCCGATGAAGAACTCGACCCCGTCAGCGAGCATCAGGTGGTGCGGGTTGAACCCGTACCGGCTCTGGATCACCTGGTAGTACCACTTCGTCGAGTGGTCGCGCTCCGGCGGGATCATCCCGCCCTCGCCCGAGCAGGTCGCCGTGCCGGCCATCGACGCCCCCTGTGCGAGCGCG
>WNGJ01008563.1_pt1 | contig 10903 bp, 10 predicted proteins | sample 5400611 | NCBI WGS metagenome assembly WNGJ01 (sample SAMN13153375, study PRJNA577476) | soil metagenome | isolation source: 40 cm soil or saprolite under Garry oak tree replicate 1 | place: USA:California | collected 2016-06-15 | reverse complement strand
TCGAACTCGGCGGGGGAGCCCTCCTGCGCGGTTTCCAGCTCGCGGCCGAGCAGGTTCAGCTTGCCGGCCAGCCGTTCGTTCCGGCGGATCCGGTCGATGGCCCGGTGCCGGGCGGTGAGCATGAGCCACGCGCCGGGGTTGACCGGGATACCTTCGGCGGGCCACTGCTCCAAGGCGGCGACCAGGGCGTCTTGCGCCAGTTCCTCGGCCAGTCCGACATCCCGGAGCAGCCCGGTCAGGCCCGCGATGATCCGGGCCGACTCCAGCCGCCACACCGCCTCGATCGCGCGGTGCGCCGCCGCGGTTTCCGCCGTCACTAATCCCCGGGGCCGAACACCTGGCGGATGTCGCCCTCGCCGTCCCCGACCACCTTCCAGAACCGCCTGGCCAGCTCCAGCGCCTCATCCTTCGAGCGGACCTCGATCAGCGCGAAGCTGACGATCACCTCTTTGGATTCGGTGAACGGCCCGTCGGTCAGCGTGATGTTCCCGCCCGACGCGACGACGTGCGTGCCGCGGTCCAGGCCGCCCGTGGCCAGCAGCACCCCGGCCCGCGTCAGCTCCTCGACGAAGCGCCCCATCTCGGCGTACAGCTGCTCATCCGGCGGGCGGCCGCCGCCGTTGAGCGTCATCAGGAAGCGCATCGCGAGACCTCCGGAAAATTTCTCCGCCGCCGTGTCCATCCGGCCGGTCCCCGTTCGAAGCGTCAGCAGCAGGCCGGATTACAGAGCCGGCCGCCCCAGACGGATCTTTAGAAGGAGACCACCATGAGGAAGATCGTAGCGGGCCTGTTCATCTCGCTGGATGGCGTCTTTGAGCTCAGCAACGAGTCGATGGCGCCCTGGTTCACCCCGGAGGTCGGGCAGACCATCGGGACGCTGATGGGGGCCCAGGACACGCTGCTGCTCGGCCGGGTCACCTACCAGGACTTCGCCGCGCACTGGCCGCAGCAGACCGGCGAGATGGCGGACACGATGAACGGCACCCCCAAATACGTCGTCTCCGGCACCCTGGAGTCCGCGGACTGGCAGAACACGACCCTGATCCCGGCGGCCAGCGCCTTCGCCGAGATTGCCGAGCTCAAGCAGCAGGCCGGTAAGAACATCGGCATGACCGGAAGCGGGACCCTGGTCAGCTCGCTGCTGCGTGAGGGGCTGCTGGACGAACTGCACCTGTTCGTCTTCCCGCTAGTGGCCGGCTCCGGCAAGCGGCTGTTCGGCGCCTCCGATGCTCAGCTGCCGCTGAAGCTCCTCGACTCCGCGACGTTCCAGAGCGGCGTCGTGCATAGCACCTATGCCAAGGCGTGACGGCCCATAAGCCGCGAGCCCGGCCGACGCCGGGCTCGCGGCCTTCCCGGGGATCTCACCCGCCATCGCGGCAGAATTGCGCGAACGCGGTCACGACGTGATCGCGGTAGCGGACCGGTCTGACCTGCACCCAAAGTCCGACGAGGAGATATTCGCGTGGGCGAGCGCGGAGAGACGATGGCTGCTCACCGAGAACGTGAAAGACTTCAGGCCGATCATGCTGCGCGCCTTGCCGGGCGGGCCGCCGGGCTGCGGGCTGCTGTTCACCAGTAGCCGGGCCTTCCCAACATCGAGGAAGAATCCGGGTCCGCTGGTCAACGCCCTTCACACGTGACTGACCGCCGGGCCACCAGTTCCGCCGGTAACGGAATCCTGGCTTCTCGGCCAATCCGATGAACCGGCCGGAAGCTGAAATCGTTTCCGGAGGTGACGGTTGGCCCTTCGTCCCCATTAACGTCCCGACCCGACTGGCTACTGATCGTGGAAGATCGATTCCCCTTTGTACCTGTGCTGACGTGCGATGGCAGTGAGCCCAGTGGAAGCTGACGTGCCCGATGGGGCAGATGAGCCACCAGATGGGAACGCGGATCGCCGAGACGACCAAGGTGGCACCGGCCAAGCGATGCGCCCCGGTAACGCCGAAGCCGAGACCCGCAACCGCCAGGAGTACTACGCCGACCTGCGGACGGCCGTTTCCACGGAAGAATCCACCACGGTGCGGCGGATCACCGCCGAGGAGCAGGCCACAGCAGAGAAGTGGGGCAAGCAGACAGAAGAGTCCCGCTGGATCTGGTCGGAGTACCAGCGCAAGTGGCCGCCCGAGGATCGCCCGCCGGTAGAGAGGTCCGACGCCGATCCCGAAATCGACGCGCAAGTTGATGCAGCATGCGACCGAATTGCTGAACTGGAACGACACAAGATCTCGCCAGCGATACGTGCAATAGAAGGTCAAGATCTAGACCGTCGCTTGGTCGGCTTCGAGGATCGTGTGAAAGGCCGCGACCGCATCAAAGAAAAGGCCTGTGCAATTACCGAGAGCCTCGACCGTACTGCCGAGCAAGCAGTCTTCCTCATCCCCGATACTCTTCGGTATACCTTTCAGTATCAAGAGGCTCGTTACACCCAAGGCGTCTGGATGGACATCGTTCGCCTCAACGACCAAGGCTTTGTTCTACAGAAACTAAGGAATTACTGGTCCGATGATAAATACAATGGCATCAACAGTCAGTGGATCGAACCGGACAGTGGCCAGCGGTTCGAGGTACAGTTCCATACGGGCATCAGCTTCGAAGCCAAGCAGCTCACACACCTCGCCTACGAGCGGCTTCGAACTCCGCAGCCAAATAAGCCCGATAAGTTCGAGCAGATGGTACTAGAAGCCTTCGAGAAGAAGGTCACCACTGATGTGCCGGTTCCGCCCGGAGCCGCTGACATTCCGGACTACCCATAGAGGGGCGCAGATGCCAGATAAGGTCACCTACTACGCCGTCGTAGACGACCTGAGCAGCCGCGAGCGGCCGGCAGGAGTTTTCCGCCGCACCTACACTCAAGATGGGGGTCGATCCGACGAGGCATTCACCCGAAACCTCATTTGGGAATTCAGCCCACTGCTCATTTCCGCCGAACGCGGCGACCTGCAGAACGACTTCATCGAGATTACCGAGGATGAGGCGAACCAGATCGTCGCGCGGATCCGCGCCAAGGTAACCGGCACAAGCAACGGCTGACTGCCGACCATAGCCCCAGGTCCCCGGGAACCCGACTCCGCGGCGTTCCCCTGTCAGCCCTCGATGAACTGGTAATCGGTCTTGATGCGGCCGTCCTTGTCCAGGACGAGGACCTCCAGGCCGGCGCCTGCCACCTCTCCGCCGTTGGCCGGGATCATCTCCCAGTTGAATTTGACCACGTCGCCGAGGCGGTCCGCGTTGTCCCGCGGCCGGAACGTGTATTCCCCGGATGCGACGAATTCGTGGTAGGTGCGGGTCACCCGGGCCTCGAGTTCCTCGTGCCCGCGGGCCTGGAGAATAAGGGAGGAAAAGCCCAGTCCGGCCGCGGCCTGCCGCATCTCCTCGGGTGGCTGGAGGACGTGGGCGCCGTCCTCGGCCCACAGGTCGTGGACGGCCTTGCGGCGCAGCTCGGCGTCTGGCTCGTGCCAGACCGCCACGTAGCGGCGGACCAGATCCCTGGGGTCGATGGCAGTCATGAATTCTCCATTGGTGTTGGCGTGACCGTGTCGTCTCCGATGGTGCGGGCGGCGCTGCGGCGCGGCAATTCCCTCGAGGGAATGGCCAACTCGCCAGGGGAGAGGTAAACACGGCTGTGTGACTACCCAGACAAGGCCCCCCGGTCGGCCCGGCCAGGCTGGCGGCCTGGCCGCCGCCCTGCGCGAATGGCGGTCCCGCCGCCGGGTCAGCCAGCTGGAACTCGCGCTGCGGGCCGGAACCACGCAGCGGCACGTCAGTTTCATCGAAAGCGGGCGCTCCGTCCCGGGCCGCGCCATGGTGGTGCGCCTGGCCGAGTCGCTGGAGGTCCCGCTCCGGGAGCGCAATGCCCTGCTGCTGGCGGCGGGGTACGCGCCCGCCTATCCGGAGACGCACTTCGGCGACCCCCGGCTCGGGCCGGTCCGCGCGGCCCTGGAGCGCATCCTCGATGGGCACCGGCCTTACCCGGCGGTGATCGTCGACCGGCACGGCGATCTCGTCGCGGCCAACGACGGCTTCGGTGCGCTGACGGTCGGCGTGGCGCCAGCGTTGCTCACCCCGCCCGCCAACGTGCCCCGCGTGCTGCTGCACCCGCAGGGCATGGCACCGCGGATCGTCAACCTCGACGAGTGGGCCTGGCATGTGCTCGACCGGCTTCACCAGGAGCTGGTTCGCAACCCGAACGACCGGCTCGACGCCTTGGTCAGCGAGCTCGAGGCGCTGGTGCCTGACCGTCCGCGTCAGCCAGGACCGGATTACCTGGGCTTCGCCGTCCCGCTGCGGCTGCACTCAGGCGGCGGCGAGCTTCGGCTGCTGACCACGCTGACCCATTTCGGCACCGCGGTCGATGTCACGATCGCCGAATTGAGACTGGAGGCCTTTCTCCCGGCCGACGAGGAAACCGCCGCCATCCTCACCGCTTCCGATCATCGCTGGACTTCGTAGCGCAGGTGGACCGCCCCCTCGCCCTGGATGGTCTCGACGCAGCGCAGATCCACCTGCGCCGCGTCGAACAGCCGAACGCCGCGTCCCACCAGCTTCGGCACCACATGCAGCACCACCTCGTCGACCAGCCCGTCGGCCAGTGCCTGCCGGGCGATGCTGACCCCGCCGGCCAGCAGGACATCCTTGCCGTCCGCGACCGCGCGGGCCTGCTCCACCGCGGCGGCAACACCGTTGGTCACGAACGTGTAGCTAGTCCCGCCGCTCTTGGAGATCCGCTCCTGCCCGCGGTGGGTCACGACGAACACGGGAGCGTGGAACGGCGGGTTCTCGCCCCAATTCGGGTAGCCGAAGTCGAACATCGTTCGGCCGATCACCTGCGGGCCGAACCGGGCGAAGTTGCCCGCCCAGACCCGCGAGTCCACCGAGTCCTCCCCGCCGTCCATGCCCTGTTCCTGCTGCCAGCTGCGCAGCGGGAACTGCCAGCCCAGGATGGCGGTGAAGACCGCCATCCCGTCAGCGTCGGCGGTCTCGGGACCCGCTATGCCGTCCAGTGACGTCGACATGGCCACGACTACCTTGGTCATCTCCGGCTCCTCCCGGTCCGGGACGCCGCGCGCGCCCCTCTCGGCTGCTAGTCGGAGCAGACCGCCGGGTCTCTACATCCCGGCGGGACATCGGGCCGATCGGGTCGGCGTATCGGGCCCGGCGCCGGTCCAAGTAGGTTTGGCGCCGGGCCCGATGATGGGCCGCTTGTGGATCAGCTAGCCGGTGATCGGAAGCGTATTTCCTGAGCGGTCCCAGGTTGCCGTGAACGACTTGCCGTTCACCGCGCCCACCGTATCGAGCGAGATGAACCCGCCGCCGGAAACCGGGTCGACCATGTCGATCGGGAGGTTGTTGAAGCCCCCGACACCCTTGACGTTTCCTCCGGTGAGCTGTGCTTCGTCCCCACTGATGGTGGAGGTGCCGAAGTCGGCCAACCTTCAAACTTTTCCCGTGCTTCGGCAAGACATCACCCAGAAAGGAAACATTCAGTACGCATTACGGCGATACGAGCCTTCGGCCGACGCGCGAAGGTCGCCGAGGCGGGAATGCTGCTGGGTATCAGTCGAGATCGTGATCCATGCTCACGCCGCGCGCCCGGTCGGCCATCTGCGCCCAGAAGCGCTTCAGGCCGACCCGGGGCATCGTCTGCCATGGAGCAGACAGGCCCCTGTTCAACAGCATCTGCTGACCTCGGCAGAAGGCTTCGCTAAGTTCTGACCGGTACGGCTGAACTCCATACGGCGGGTACGGACACAGGTGGTGTCCGCAGCCGTCTATGCAGTTACTGCCCGCCGCCCTGGACAGGCCTCCGATCGTCGTCTTGGGGTCAAGCGGATCGCGATTGCGGGTGAAACAGAGTGGCAGGTCATTGACCTCGACACGCCTGAGACGCCGCTCGATCTCGTCCGGCCCCTCCCCGCGTTCGGCGAGGTTCAGCAGCAGGAGCACGTCGGCGACGAGTTGCTGAGCGCGCGGGTCAAGTGCGGCCCAGCCGGCCGACGGCGGGATCCACAGATGGTGTTTCCTGTCCTTGGCTGCCTGCGCCGCGCGGGAACCCACGCTGGAGACGACGCCGCTCTCGTCTATCCACAGGAACCGTTCGGGATGGCGGGTCTTCAGTGCCTCGACGGCTAGTCTGCCCGCCTCGGCGACGAACGGATGCTTCCCGTTCCTCGCCAGCTCCAGCCAGTGCCCCACGGTCGCCTCGGGATTCGAGCCATGCCGGTGGACCTGGCCTTCCGCCGCGTTGCTGCCGTTGCCGCGACGGCCGGTTTCGTCATCCCGGGATATTCTCGGATCCGGCATCTCCCACAAGCAGAGCGCGTGGATCAGGGTGAGTTGGGTGAACCAGAAGCGGGCCCTCCTGAGCATCTCCATGGCTTGTTCAGCCATGTAGTCTCTTGTCGCCGGCAGGGCGTGCGGGTGGCGGAACCGGCGGTTGGCCGCGTACTTGAAACCCTGCGCGAGCGCCACTTCCAGCGAAAGGTGGAAGTAATTTCCGCCACCTTCCTGATCTCGCCCGACGCGATCAAGCCAAAGTCCGAGTTCCTGCCGGGCTTCGTCCTTGCATGTGTCCACCGAACCGACCAGCAGCGGCGTCAGCCAAGCACAGAGCGTGCGGCCCCGCAAGGCACGGTCCTTATACGCGTTCCCGGATTGGCCGTTGCTTTCGGATAGCCTGCCGCCATTTGCAAGTCCGTTCCGCTTTGCGGCATTCGTCCACGTGTTCCCATGCGCGTTATGACATGGACGGCGGAGAGCCTGGAAAGCTTCGTCACCGCCCGCTCCGAATTCTTGCGCGATGGCGAGGCGGATTGGGTAGGATAGCTCGCCGCGCCCTATTTCGAGCAGCTTCCCGTAGGCTGGGGCAAGCTTGCTCAGGCCGCGGTGGGGACGGTCGGCGACCGCTCGCACCGCATCGCCGAAGCGGTAGACCAGCCCCAGTTTCGCCTCGTCGATGCTCCGCTGATCCCTGCCGCGGATATTTTTCCAGTCGTCTGCGACGCATCTCGCGATCTCCCGGTGCCGGGATTCATCGAGGAAGCTGTCGATTTCCAGCGTGGCCGCATAGAGGTCGAGCTTCTTGACATCGTCCGCGGCATGCTCAGCGGAGGACAAGAGAACGTCACGGATTGACCGAACGTCGCTGCTGAGCACGGGCTCAGGTGAGTCCTGCGTCGCCCCGGTGGAAGGGCCCGCGGACGGGGTTTTCCTGCCCGCGGGGTCCTGTGAAGGGCCGGGCAGCATGCTCGTCACGGTCGCCGCACCCGTGCCGGACGCCCCGGCTGCCCGCGGACTGGCCGCGGCGGCGACCGGCCGCTCCGCACTGGCCGTCTCGGGTTCGCTCCTGGCCCGTCCTTCCTGATCAGTGTCCGCGGAACGGGCGTACAGCACCAAGGCGATGAGAAACTCCCGTCCGGGACTCCGCAGCCTGGCCACTGCATCCCGCCTGAATTTGCTGTCCTGCAGAGCGGTGCTCATGAAACGGGACGCGAGATACGCCTGCATGATGCTATGCGGGAAACGCAGGCCCTCGCCGTGCGCCTCCACCAGGTTGAGCCGGTCTCCCCAGTTGACGGTCAGCCGGATATCAGGACGACGAGGAAGGTTATCCGTCAGGAAATCCTGGATCTTGCTGTCGATTGCCGGGTATTTCGGCGACGGCTGGCTCAATTCCAGCTGATGGGCTGGCTTACCCTTGTAATAATCCTCGTACTTGACGTCGATGGTATCTCCGAGCAGCCCGATGCAGGCCAGCGCGGAAAGCCACTCGACAGCGGCTTCACGTTCGCTGCGGTTGAGCGGCACGGCGCCCATCAGGTGGCCGTCGAACAGGGCCTTCATCCAGGTGTTGAGCAAGTACACCCGCAGCTCTGAGCGGTCCATGCTGCGTATGTCCACCCGCGCGGCCCGCTCGGCCGAGAGGTAATCGAGCCGGCCGCCCCGGAACAATTGCCGGGTGATCTGGAGATACAGCGGCAACTCGGTCAGGCCCGCGGTCTCCACTATCCAGTCCAGCCAGCGTGCGTCGGCGCTGCTCTGGCCTGGATCGATATATTCGAGAGCCGCCTCTTCGCTCAGCGGCTCCAGCTCCATGATCGTGGCATCCGCGCCCCGCAGGGGGTCATGCGGGCGGGATGCGATGATCAGCGGCAGGCGGAGCTCGCCCGCGCGATGAATCGCGAGCCTGATGAGGTTGTCACGGTCCTCGTGAACACTGGCAGTGCCCTCGGTGAGGGCCTCCTCCAGGCCGTCGGCGATGACGACGATCTTGTCGTCCTTGCTCAGCTGTCTCCAGACTTTCTCGGCATCGTCCGCGGACAGCCTGCTGCTTTCCGCCATGTCGAGGAATCGGGTGTGAGCCATTTCCCTGAAGTTCAGGCCGTCCGTGGCGTCCCGCAACCGGATCGGCACCGGGACGGCGCGGCGTTCGGCGAGGAGCCTGGTCAGCTTGACCAGGACCGCTGTCTTGCCTGCGCCCACGCCACCGACCAGCAAGTGCGGCCGGCGGGTATCGGAGTGGTGTATATCCTCCATGATTACCCGGCACAACTGGTCGCGGCCGACGATCTCACCGATATCCGGCGTGGCCGTCTCGACGAGCTGATGTGGCTTGGTCTTTGCCTTCCTGACGACCGGAGACGTCACGTGGCGGAGCCGGTAGAAGAGGAATATCGCCGAGGCCAGGGCCACCGAAAGGAGCGGTATAAGGAACCCGACGTCGGCACCGCACGCCGCGCTATACCGATCACATCGATCATTGAGCCTGGTCAGGACCCCCGGGCCGAGGAGCATGACGACAAAGGACCACACCACGACGACGACAAGGGCTATCGCGCCGAGGTAGGACGAGATCTCGAGGATCGTCACCATGGATCGCCTGCGGCGCCATCGTTTCGACGTATAGGGTTTCCCCCTGGCCGACTGGCGCATCGTACGCGTGCGCCTGACGCGTATAAATGGCTCTTCGAGGAGGGACAGCAACCTCCTCGCCCACCGACGTGCCAGGCTGGATGCACGACTTGCTACGCTCATATGACCCGCCCCCCTTGTGTTCCCCCTCGATTGGCCCAGCTGCCGGAACCCGGCTAAGGTTGCATATCTGGCCGTCGCTATTGAGACGGCAGAGGTTCCAGATAATGGTGTGCCAATAGTCACGCCAGTTCCAGCGAGCTGGCGCATTCTTACTAATCTGGTGATACGCGCGTAAATGGCGCGTGTCAATCAATTTACGGTCGGCGGCTCGAGCTCGTATCGGATTCAGGCGGGATCGAACCGAACGGGCAGGTTCGGGGGCGACCTGAATATCAGCCCGTGGATGTGCGGATCATCAGCAGCGGATCGAGCCGCAGTCCCGGCAGCCGGTCAAGCACCGAGTTGAGCAGCACCCGCCTCCAGCTGATCCGGCTCCGACGGCAAGCCGAACAGCAGGTTGCTCGACGACCGGTATGTCGTTTCCGCCCCAGCCGGCAACAGCAACGATCCTGCTGGGACACCATGATCACCACGGTAACGTCGACGATGTGACCGAGCTGCCGCCAGATCTCAAGGGAATTCGCACAATCGTCACGGGGGGCACCAGCGGCCTAGGCTTCGCCATGAGCCAGGCGCTGGCCGAAGCCGGAGCCCGCGTCGTCCTGACCGGCCGGACCGAGCAGCGTGTCCAGGACGCCGCCACCCGGATCGAGCGCGCCGACCAAGTGACCGGGCTTGTGATGGACGTCCGCGACGAGCAATCCGTCACCGTCGGCATCGACCGCGCGATAACAAGCCTCGGTGGCATCGACGTACTGGTCAACAACGCCGGCATCGGCATGCGCACCGTGAACCCGCACTTCATGACCGAACCCATGGGCTTCTGGCAAGTCAGCCCGGACGGCTTCCGCGACCTGCTCACCACCAACGTTGTCGGCTACTTCCTGGTCGCGCGGGCCGCCGTGCCGCACATGCTCGAAGCCGGGCACGGCAAGATCGTCAACATCTCGGTCAGCGAGACCACGATGCGACGCCGGGGCTTCACGCCGTACGGGCCGTCACGCGCGGCGACCGACTCGCTCTCCCACATCATGGCCGCCGACCTGGCCGGCTCCGGGATCGACGTCAACCTGCTGCTTCCCGGCGGCGCCACCCGGAGCGGCATGACGCCGGATTCGGCGCCGGAGGACGTGCAAGCGGCCTGGCTCGATCCGGCGATCATGGGCCCGCCGATTGTCTGGCTCGCCTCCCAGGCCTCCGACGGCATCACCGATCAGCGCATCGTCGCCACCGAGTTCGCGGCTCGCTAGATCGGGTACCTGGTGGGTTCGGTGTCGTAGCTGCGTCCGGCCGGGGTGGTCCACCGGAAGGTTCCGTCCGGGAGTTGGTCCACCGTCCATCCGGGCTGCTGCTTGAGCCGATGATCATGACGACACTTAGGGCCGCCATTGCACAAGCAACTCCGTCCGCCCGCCTCATACGGCGTGTTGTGCTCAAAATCGCAGTTCCAGGCGGGTCGCCGGCATACCGGGCTGGTGCAGGTGGCGTGCCGGACCTGGGACAGGTGCCGGAGCCTGACCCCGGGATCGTGACCTCGGGCCTGGTACCGGTGGTCGCACGGGTCGGTGGTCACCGATTCGAGTCCGGCCACCAGGCCGGGCCCGCCGCCCGGGGTGCGCAGCCGCCAGGTACCGTACCCGCCCGCCGGGCCGTCCGGCCCGGCGGGAGTGAAGGTGAATCCGGGGCCGTCCCGGGCCTGATGGCCGCCCGGCGGCCCGGCTCGTTTCCTGTTGCTCTTGGGTTCGGGCCGGGCGCAGCCGTGGCCGACGGCGTGGCCGTGCTGGTCGGTGACGGTCACGCACCAAGTCGTCTTCGGGTTCCGTGCCGCGGCGGCGGCCAGGTCGCGGGCCAGCCAGGGGTCGACCGGGCC
>WNGJ01057355.1_pt1 | contig 10904 bp, 10 predicted proteins | sample 5400611 | NCBI WGS metagenome assembly WNGJ01 (sample SAMN13153375, study PRJNA577476) | soil metagenome | isolation source: 40 cm soil or saprolite under Garry oak tree replicate 1 | place: USA:California | collected 2016-06-15 | reverse complement strand
AAGATGATCCAGACCTTGTTTGTGGACGAAGGGGTCGCAGCGATCGACCAGGCCATGGGAACCACGCAGGGTCTGCGAGAGCGTTTGACTCTGCTCACCTCCTCGCTGCAGACGCTTCCCATTGATGAGCGTTTCACGATGCTACTGCGAGATGCCAGAGAGCACATCAAGGACCCGGAAAACCAGCGGATCATCTTGTCCCTGCGAGATAGGATCAAGCAGCAGGTTATGGGCCTCTTTCAAGCGGCCCGCGATGCCGGAGAGATTCGCACGGATATTCCCGTCACGGTGCTGGTCAGTCTCTACATGGGAATGCTGAGAGAGTTGAAGAGCCTCCAGGGGTCACCTCAGACGTCACAGCTGGTCGCCGTGCTGCTTGACGGCATTGCGTCTCCCGCACAACGGAACCAGCCCTAACGCTTTTTGGAGGCAATTTAGTAAACGTTTAGTAAACTCCACTGGCGGGGTTTCCTCGAGAGTTTCAAGGCATTCCTGCGCGGGTATCGGCGTGGCGCACGGCTCTGCATGCGCGACAGTGGAAACAGGCGCGTGCCTCGCTCATCCCGACAGGCTTGAGCAGTCCCTGTCGGATGCAAAGAGCGAACATGTATGTATGAAGAAAAGTGAGAAAGGAAATGCTTCACGTGATGAAAAGATGTCTGTCATTCCTCCCATACAAGAGGCACGCCCACGGAGGTGATCATGACCCCCTCCCCTGACATATCTCAGCCTGAGCAAGCGACACCTGTGTCGCCAAGCGGCACCCTGGCAATCGAAACCTATAGCTTGAGCAAGCACTTCGGGCAGCGCAAAGCCGTCGATGGCCTTACCATCAGCATCCCTGCCGGGACCATCGCTGGCTTTGTCGGCCCCAATGGGGCTGGCAAGACGACCACCATTCGCCTGCTGCTGGGACTGCTGCGCCCGACTGAAGGCAGCGCGACGATTCTTGGCCAACCGCTGACCCATCCAGAGCGCTTCCTTCCGCGCGTCGGGGCGCTCGTCGAGGCTCCTACCTTCTATCCCAGCCTGAGCGGACGGACGAATCTGGAAGTGCTTGCCCACCTGGGCGGTCATCCTCGCTCTCGCGTTGGCCAGTTGTTCGAACTGGTCGAGCTGAGCGACCGGGCAAAAGACCCCGTGAGAAAGTATTCGCAAGGGATGAAGCAACGGCTCGGGGTGGCCATGGCGCTGCTCCCTGATCCCGACCTGCTGATCCTCGACGAACCGACCAATGGCCTCGACCCACTCGGTATCATCCAGATGCGCGACCTGCTGCGGCGCCTGCGCGAGCAGGGCAAGACGATCTTCCTCAGTAGCCACCTGCTGGGGGAGTTGGAGCAGGTCACGGATTGGTTGGTAATGCTCAATCTCGGGAAGGCCCTCTTCAGCGGTCCAGCCCGCGAGCTCCTTGACCGTCGCGGGGAGCTGGTGGTCGAAGCTGAGGAGGCGACGCAGCTCGACCTGGTGACCAGGATCGCGACTGAGGCGGGCTACACGGTCACGCCGGACAACGGCTCCCTGCGGATTGCCTGTCCCCTGGACTTTGCCTCAGAACTGAACCGGCAGGCCAGGGAGGCTGGTGCCACCCGCATTGCTATCCAAGCGCGGGAGGCCAGCCTCGAAGAGCGTTTCCTGGCGCTCTTGAAAGGAGATCACGCATGATTCGTGCGTTTCGCAGCGAGTTGCTCAAGCTCCGCCGCTGGAGCGTCCTGGCTGGTGGGGCAGTGATGATCGCCGCCACTGCTTTTATCGCCTACTTGACCTTTCACCAGATCACGTCCGGGGCCACCGGATCAGAGCTCACCCCCCTCATTCAGGCTTTCCCGACGCCGCAGGGACTGATCACCATCGTGGGCCAGGCACGGTCCCTGATCATTGTGATCGCGCTCATCATGGTCACCTCAAACATCGCCGCGGAATGGTCCCAAGGAACCCTGCGCAACCTGCTGGTGCGCGAGCCGGGCCGCCTGCGCTTGCTTGCGGGCAAGATGCTCGCCCTCGTGCTCTTCGTCGTCATCTCCCTGGCGCTGACCCTGGCAATCAGTGCCGCGCTCCTTCTCGTCGCAGCTCAGACTCAGGGAATCTCAACAGCTGCCTGGACCTCGTCTGAAGGGATGCGCACCTTGCTTTCTTTCTTCGGCAATGAGGTGCTCTGTCTCGTCGGCATCAGCCTGCTGGGGATGCTGATCGCCGTGCTGACGCGCTCCGTGGGCGCCGCCGTAGGGGTCGCACTGGCCTACGTCCTGGTCCCGGAGGGAGTGATTGCCATGGTGTGGCAGGAGGGATCTAAATGGTTCCCCGTCCGTGTCTTCAACTTTCTACCGGGCTCGACCGTGCCCCCGGCTGTCGGTCCTCCTCCTCCTCAGGGCTACCCTACGGCTTTGCTCGTGGCGCTGCTGTGGATGGCCGGCTTTGTCGTGGTGAGCGCCGTCGTGTTCCAGCGTCAGGATGTCAACGCGTAGCTCTGAAAACCACAGAAAATGGAATCACACCAGGGAGGGGGATTATGAAATCGCTTCGTGACAATGAGTCCGTGCATCCATTGGGATCGACCGGCATGGACGGAGAGAACGGCGAGGGTCGGTCTGGGGTCATTGGCAACGAACGGCTGACTGCGCTGGCTGGCGCGGTGCTCCTCGTGCTGATTGTGGTCGAGCTTGTGACCGTGCCGAACCTGCGCGCTCTGCTGTCGGTCCATGTTTTGGTTGGGGTGCTCTTGGCCGGCCCGCTCGCCGTCAAGCTCGGCTCGACCGGCTACCGCTTCCTGCGCTACTACACCGGATCGCCTGCCTACGTGCGCAAAGGCCCGCATGAGTACTCTGCTCTGGCTCCCGCTGATCGCCATCCATGTCTTCGCCTACCTCTGGCGGGTCCCACGTCTCGTCGCGGATGACTGGAGCAAACCATCCAGCAGGAGCCTGCAAAAGGCACGCGGGCTCCGGCTCGGCGTGAACCTCAGCGCGCTGCTGGTCGGCGCGCTTGCTGCCATCCTTGTGCTCCCCATCGCCGCGCCGTGGATCACCTGGATCACGACGACCGGCAATGTCCCGGGCCCTTTCCTCATCATCGCTGGCCTGCTGGTCACCGCCCTCGCGCTGCTGGCCGCCCAGTTGCTCAGGTGGAGGTAGACGGATGGTGAGGCACGGGCAAAGCATGCGTCGCCAAGGAGTAACCTCAACAAAGAGACCCGTTCATCTGTTTCCACAGAAAGAGGATACTCTTAACGTATGACACTTTCTTCCGTCACGATTCAGATTACGCCGGAATCGAAGCCCTCAACTCCTTCCTGGATGGGAGAAGCGGCGGTCTTTGCTCAGGTTCTCACCCATGCGGGAATCCTGAAAGCGATCCAGGATCAAGTGCGTTTCACCCGCGCGCGCTTTGGTCACTACGACCTCATCGATTTTGTCGCCGTCCTGATCGGTTATGCCATTTCTGGCGAACCCACGCTCCTTGCCTTTTACGAACGGCTGTTGCCGTTTGCCGAGCCGTTCATGGCCCTGTTTGACCGAAACCAGTTGCCCCATCGCTCGACCCTCTCCCGCTTTCTCGCTGCCCTCGATCAGAGCGCCGTAGAAGCTCTACGCGCGCGCTTTCAAGAGGATCTGCACGCCCGGAACCCATTTGCTTCCCCCGGTGGCTTGTTCGACCGGACGGAAAAACAGTGGATGGTCGTCGAGTATTGGGCCTTGTGCTTGTCCTCGTCCTGTTGGATTGCCTGTTAATGGACCAGACGAACACCCTCACTACTCAACGGGATCGCAGCCCCAGGGAGGACAAGCACAAGGCCCCCACCCATCCTCAACGCCGCCCCTTGTCCCTACGCCATGCTCAACCATTGCTCCTTGACCGTCAGCTGACGCCTGGGGGATAAGGGCGCGATAAATCGGGTCTCTACACGCGCCCATTGGGGAAATCATCCACTTTCCAACCTATATTCTCGCAAGAACGCAAGAAACTCCGCGGCGCTGGCGTTCAAAGGCCGCTGTTCAAGGCGCGAGATATACCAGTGCCGCCGCATCGGAAAATGTTCCACGTCCAGCATAGCCAGCATGCCAGAACGAATTTCGCGCCTCACCGCCATCTCTGAAAGCACGCTCACTCCCAGGCCCGCCGCCACCGCCCGCTTAATCGCCTCAACATGTCCAAGCACCATCCCAATCTGAAGTGGTATCCCCCATACCTCGAACAACTCCTCCACTGCCGCCCGTGTTCCCGATCCCACCTCGCGCATCAGAAACACCTCTTCGGCCAACCGTGCCAGCGCTATCCGGCTCTGTCCTGCTAACACATGCTCTGGTGACGCAATAGCCACCAGGAGATTGTCCAAAAATGGCTCGACTACCAGCCCATCCACCGCAGGCGGTCGGCCAGCTATTGCAAGATCAACCTCCCCCGCCAGCAGGGCAGCGCGCACCGCAGCGCGGTTAGCCACCCGCAAATTCAGTACAACATCAGGTCGTCGCTGGTGAAAGACCCCCATCAACGAAGGCAACACATACGTACCCACAGTAGTATCGCCAGCAACACGCAATGGCACCCCCTTTGCAATCTCACCGGTCACGGGCGCGGCCTCTTCCATTGACCGCCTCGCTTCATCCGCCGCTGCGATCACCTCCTGTGCATGCGTATACAACTCACGCCCCTCGTCTGTCAGCGCAAGCTGCCTCCCCCACTGCTCCAGCAGTGTCAACTGCGTCGCACGTTCCAGCTCTGCCACCAGCGCCGACACTGTTGGCTGCTGGCATCCCAGTTCCTCCGCAGCCCGCGTATAGCTCAACAGCCGCGCGACCGCGCAGAACACCCGCAACTGATGAATCGTCAGGCTGTCAAGACGTGACCACACCAATACATAACCTCCAATCTATGAAAAACATAGAGAATTGAGGCTTGTTCTTATATCTCATGCCATGTATCATTATAGCATGTTATCTCCCAGGGCGGCCCCTGTGGTCGTTCGGTCGTCCCTGCCCTACGTCTGATCGTATAGGGTAGGGGCGGGGCTTGCCCCCGCCCTGGAAACGCGCGCCTGGAATAACAGCGGGGCTTGCCCCCGCCCTGGAAACGCGCGCCACGAGAGGTTGAGAGAACAACATGGTTGTACCATTTGGAGCGCCTCCGCGTCCCATCATCCTGGGGATAGTAGGAGACAGCGCTGCTGGCAAAACAACGTTGAGTCGAGGAATCGCCCAAATTCTGGGCCTTGAGCATGTGTCCATACTCTGCACTGACGATTACCATCGCTATAATCGACAGCAGCGCAAGGAGTTAGGTATTACGCCCTTAAACCCTGATTGTAATTACCTGGACATGATGGCGCAGCATTTGCGCCTATTGCGCGCGGGGGAACCCATCCTGAAGCCCCACTACGAGCACAAACTGGGGGACTTTGGGCCCCCACAGTATATCGTTCCACGCCCTTTCCTCATTGTCGAGGGCCTTCTCGGCTTCTACTGGCAGGAGATGCGCAACGCCTACAGCGTGCGCGTCTTTCTCAATCCACCTGAAGAGCTGAGGCGCCGCTGGAAGGTCCGGCGCGACTCGACACAACGTGGCTATACCGAAGCAGATGTGCTGCGTGAACTCGACGTGCGCGAACCTGATTCCGCCGCCTTCATTCGTCCACAACGGCCACACGCAGACATCGAGGTTTCCTTCTTTCCTGACCCATTGTCCCGCTCTGGTGAGCACGATGATCAGCATCTCAATGTGCGTCTAACTCTCCATGGCACGTTGCCTCATCCTGACCTGAGCCAGATCATTGAAGAAGATCGCTCGGGCTGTGTGCGTTCGACATTGGGACGCGTTGAGCGCGGCATACTCGATCACCTGGACGAATGCGGCGCTGCCTCACCGGCAGACCTTGGCCGCTATTCCGACTCCCAAACCCAGCAGAGCCACCCATTGGCCCTCACCCAACTGCTCCTCGTCTATCACCTGCTCCGCGCAAGACAACGCGAGGAGGTCGAAGTATGAAGATCGGTATCAACGGCTTTGGACGCATTGGCCGCTTAATCCTCCGCTCCGCCCTGGCACGCGGCGTCAACCTGGACGTGGTCGCCATCAATGACAGGGGTGATGCGGGCATTAACGCCCATCTCTTCCAGTTCGACTCCACCTATGGCCCTTTCCTGGGTCATGTGCACGCCGGCGACGGTCAGATCACCATTGACGAGCGGCCAATCCGCATCGTCTCGCATCTCAACCCCCGCGATATCCCCTGGCGCGAACTCGGCGTCGAACTCGTCATCGAAGCCACCGGCGCCTTCTCAGCCGCCGACCAGGCAGCCGCGCACCTGCTCGCCGGGGCCGAGCGCGTCCTGGTGACTGCGCCAAGCAAGGGGGCCGACGTTACACTGGTCGTCGGCGTAAACGAACTCGACTATGATCCCCGCGTGCATCGCGTCATCTCCGCCGCCTCCTGTACCACCAACGCATTAGCCCTCATCGCCAGCGTACTGCACCAGCGCTTCGGACTGCGCGGCGGCATGATGACCACCGTCCACGCCTACACTAACGACCAGCGCATCCTCGACCGCAGCCGGTCATTCCCGCCCTGGCAGGCAAATTCCACGGCGTCTCCTACCGCGTGCCCGTCATCACCGTCTCGGTCATCGACCTGGTGGCCGAACTGGCACAGTCCGCAAGCGTCGAAGAGATCAACGAGACATTCACCCTGGCCGCCTGCGGACGGCTCACAGGCATCCTCGGCTATACAGACTTGCCCTTAGTCTCCAGCGACTTCCGCGGGAACAGTCACTCAAGCGTCGTCGATGGCTTGATGACCGCCTTGCTTTCTGAGGAGAGCATGGCCGGGACTCGGTCAAGGCCTGCGCAGGTCGTCGAAAATGTGCCGGGGAGGTAGCTCAAACAAGTCCCTGTTGAACTGCATAAACTACCGCGGCCGTTCGGCATGTGACCCCAATTTTGGCGTAGATATGCGATAAATGGTGCTCCACCGTCTTCCTGCTAATATCCAGCGTTCGTGCAATCTGCGGAGTATTCCGCCCCTGGGCCAGCAGGCACAGCACCTCTGCCTCCCGTTCGGTCAGGTTGCCCACCTTTCGAGGCCTATGAGGGACGCTCCTCAGACCATCCCCACCCCTCACCAGAGTTACCAGGGCATCAAAGCAACATCCATCGAATTGACTGCCAACCAGGGGGCGCATTCTGCGCAACCCCTCTGCCGCGTCCTGCCCATCTCCTTGCTGCTGCATAAGCCGGACATACGCGTTTGCAACCGCTAGAATGCGGCCATGGAAAGGGATCTGCTCCCCACAAAGCTGCCGGTGATACCCCTGGCCATTCATCCATTCATGATGGGCTGCGGCGGCTTGCGCCAGCTCTTGTAATGGCTGGACTCGCTCCAGGATGCGCTGTGTGTAGTAGGGATGGAGGAGGTATCTTTCCCTTTCGCTGCTTGATCGCTGCTCCCCCTTCACCAGGATACTCAGCGGGATCGCCACCTTACCCACATCGTGAACCAGCGCAGCACATCGCAGCTCGCTCAGTTCGCTCGCCTCCAATCCCAGGCAGGTTCCCATCCCCATCGCTAGCTCCGCCACTGTTCGTGAGTGATGCCAGGTCTCCCGCGTCTTCAGATCAATGAAGTCCGCCAGTGCCTCACATACCCGCTCCGTCGCATCCTCGCCGCGATCTGCCACCGTAGCCGGTCGCTTTGCCAGCAGAGCCTCCTGCCTCGCCTCCTCCTCGAAGCTGCTCCAGAAATCTTCCCGTCGCATTTTAGTCAGGAACGCATCCACCACCTCCGGATCGAAACGGCTCCCCCGTCTTTCCTGCGCGATCACACGCGTCGCCTCCGCACCACCAAATCGATACGTCAGATCAAGCACCTGCACGAAATGCAGAATGCGCGCCGTCATGGGAATCGTCGCCCCCTTGAGCCTATAGGCCATGCCCTTGCCGTCCCAGCGTTCCCATTGAAAACGCAGCGTGTGTTGCACGTAGTCTGGAAAACCAAGTTGCCGCGCAAACAGTTCCGCTACTTCGCAGTGGCCTCGCATGGTTTCCTGAACAACAGGTCCACATTGCACTATGAAGGACAACAGTTTCGCCATTCGACCCGGAAAGCCCGCGTCCAACCGTACGTATCGAGATAACCATCCCATCATATCACTGAGCTGGGATGGATCGATGAGGATCACATCTGACAGAGACACCTCTGTATCATCGGGGAGAAAGGCGGCAATACCAGCCGCACAAGCCGTACATGCCACATCTTTGAGCAGTGCTCCATAGAAGATAGCTTCGCGCTCTTCACTGCTAAGCGCAAGTGCATCCGCCATCTGCAGTCCCAGCCACGCGCACCCCAGCCCATGTTCCATATCACCACCGAACCCCAGGCCAGTCGCAAAAGACAGCGCACACAGCAGCGCTGCCAGGTCTCCATCCGCTCGTTCCCGGTTGACCATATCCACACTTCACCTTTCCGCTTGAATGAAAAGACTCAAAAATAGGTGAACTCCCCGATGCAGAGTTTGAAAACGACCGATTATACTGCAAGTATACCATGCATTGTTCCCAGATAAACAGGAAACTCGGCACCAATCCGTCCTGCCAACGAAACTGCGCTTCGCTCAGCCAGTCGGAATAGCAAGAACACTGCATGCCAGGCAAGACGATAGGAGTGGGAGAGGAGTAAAGAAATTTATCTATATCTTCTTGAGTTTACATACGCGGTAAAAGACCGCGAGAAAGTCGAGTCGTGGCTCTCACAGTCACATCTGGACGGCGTGCTCATAAGTACCAGGCAATATTGGGATGATATTCTGACCGTTTTGGCGAGTGAGCAAATATTGGCAGAAGATCGTAAAAAATTGCTGCAGCATCCCGCTATCTCTTCTTGTGTGGAAAAACAATTCAATGTCTATCGCATCACGACCACCACCGCGCCAAAGAAGGTTCTCTCGTCGTTCCCACTTCGTGAAGCAGAGGAATGGTACCTTGGCCCCGAAAAGGTGGCCTATCTTTGCGTACAATCATACCTGCTCAGCGAAGAGCAAATTACCTGGCTGGCTACTAGCGAAGATATCGCTGTCTGCGAATACCTTTTTGACCTCACCCCCATGCCAGCGCGGCCCTAAAGAAGGTGATTACTCGTGACAATAAATGAGACAGATCGTGCACCAAAAGTATATAACCTTTTACTTATGTTTATCATCACAATTTGTGAAGTATAATATGAGTATTTTTAGCGCAATTTCTTTTCTTCTTCACAAAAATATTTTTCGCTTGCCTGGTTAGATATTAGACTACAGCGAATTTTTTTTCTCTTCCGATTCCCGCCTTGCCTCTAAGCTATCGGCTGTTGCATTAATCAACTTAACAATATGTTAATCTCTACTATAATATTCCTCAACAATATGCCAGGTTCAGCTTGCTTTGATAACCCAACAATTCTACAATAAGCACATCAATAATTACATTTTGAGTCTTGCAAATTCTAGCAATCTATGCTACAATCAAACGGTGTACACCGTTTCTTTCCATAAGCTGTTGATTAAGGAAAGAAAATATTTCAGAGGGATTTGCGTTAATTATCGGTGTCTCTTTCCCGTTGTACTACTGGAACTAGAAAGCTGTGCCTGAACGCTTAACCCAGATTATTTTCAACTGAAATATTTGCGGCTTCCCCTCTACGCAAATAGATCATTCTTGTCAGATCGGATCGCGATCTGACATTCCTTCTCCTAACATCTTGCTTGAGCGTAGTCTCGTTGGCAGGATGCAAGGTAGCTCGAAATAGTGGCTCGCCAGGCTGTTTTCTGGCCGCTCTTTCGTAATCCGTTTAGCAAGCTGGGCGTATACTGTATTCGTAATCCGTTTAGCAAGCTGGGCGTATTATGTACTAACGTCACTGTAATAGAAATTGCCACATAGTTGCGAAGTGATCGCTGCTAGATTCACCAGCAAGCATGCTGTCGTTCTACTACAGTTTATCTCATGCGCAATTCTGCGCCGCACCCGTTCAGGGTTTCTGTTGGCACCTATCCCCGACCAACGTTATTTTAATGCATGCTCGGTAGTTCGTAGTTACGGGTACTTTGTATGCGGCTTCTTAGCAGGTACCTCCATGCATCACTGCTAACCCACACCTCCTTGCAGTGATGGCTGGCAAGGTACTAACGAAGCGAATATCGCTCTAGGAGGAACAACATGGCGACCAAAGTGGAGGATGTCCACGTTATCTGGATCGTGGAGGGCCTGGGATGTGAGGGAGATACGATCTCAGTCACCGCCGCGACCCAACCTAGCATCGAGGATGTCGTCCTGGGGGCTATCCCCGGGCTCCCCAGGGTTCACATCCACAATAAGTGTATCGCTTTCGAGTGGGGCAAAGACTTCATGGAGTGGTGGTATAAAGCAGAGCGCGGCGAACTCGATCCCTTTGTCCTCGTCTTTGAAGGCTCCGTCCCAAACGAATCAATCAAGGCCGAAGGCTACTGGGCAGCCCTCGGCGCCGACCCCGCCACTAACCAGCCCATCCCAGTCTCTGATTGGATTGATCGCCTTGCCCCTAAGGCCCTCGCCGTGATAGCAGTAGGCACCTGCGCTACCTACGGTGGCATCCACGCCATGCAGGGCAATCCCACCGGTGCCATGGGTGTCAATGACTACCTGGGCTGGAACTGGAAATCCAAGGCCGGCATCCCCGTCGTGAACGTCCCCGGATGCCCTGTACAGCCCGACAACTTCATGGAAACCATCCTCTATCTCCTCTACCAGGCCGGGGGTATGGCCCCTATGATCCCGCTGGATGACCTCGGGCGACCTACCTGGCTCTTCGGCAATACCGTGCATGAAGGCTGCGATCGCGCCGGCTACTACGAGCAGGGCGATTTCGCCACCGAGTATGGCTCACCCAAGTGCATTGTAAAGTT
>WNGJ01008559.1_pt1 | contig 10904 bp, 10 predicted proteins | sample 5400611 | NCBI WGS metagenome assembly WNGJ01 (sample SAMN13153375, study PRJNA577476) | soil metagenome | isolation source: 40 cm soil or saprolite under Garry oak tree replicate 1 | place: USA:California | collected 2016-06-15 | reverse complement strand
CGAACTGCAGGGGCTGATCCGCGACGTTCCGCAGCCGGTGATCGCGCGCGTCAACGGCTTTGCCATCGGCGGCGGCAATGTGCTGGCGACGCTCTGCGACCTCACCATTGCCGCCGACACCGCGCAATTCGGCCAGGTCGGTCCCAAGGTCGGATCAGTCGACGCCGGCTGGGGCACGGCCTTCCTGGCGCGCCATGTCGGCGACAAGAAAGCGCGCGAAATCTGGTTCATCAATGATCGCTACACCGCCGAGCAGGCGCGCGAGATGGGTCTCGTCAACAAGGTCGTTCCTGCTGCGCAGCTCGACGCTGCCGTGAAGGACTGGACCGACAAGCTGGCGCAGCGCTCACCGACCGCGATTGCACTCGCCAAGCGATCCTTCAACGCCGATTCGGACAACATCCGGGGCATCAGCAACTTCGCTCTTCACGCAGTGAAGCTGTTCTACGACACCGCGGAATCGAAGGAAGGCGTCGCGGCGTTCAACGAGAAGCGCGAACCGAACTTCCACAAATTCGTGTCCTGACGGTTGCCGCCGGTCACGCATCGGATCGAAAACTGAAGAGACACGTCATGGCGTCGCATAAGGTCATCATCTCCTGCGCGGTTACCGGATCGATCCACACGCCCTCGATGTCGCCGCATCTGCCGGTGACGCCTACCGAGATCGCCGAGTCCGCGCTCGGCGCCGCGGCGGCGGGGGCTGCGATCGTTCACCTCCATGCACGCAATCCGGCCGATGGACGGCCGGATCAATCGCCTGAAGCCTTCGAACCCTTTCTGCGCGTCATCAAGCAGAGCTCGAACGTCGTCGTGAACCTGACGACCGGAGGCTCGCCCTACATGACGGTAGAGGAACGCGTGCGGCCGGCGGCGACCTGGAAGCCCGAGGTCGCGAGCCTCAACATGGGTTCGATGAATTTCGGGCTGTTCCCGATGCTGAAGCGATACAAGTCGTTCAAACATGACTGGGAGCCGCAGACGCTGGAAGGCTCGCACGATCTCGTGTTCCGCAACTCGTTCAAGGATATCCGCTACGCGCTGGAGACGCTGAACAGTTCGGGCGCGCGCTACGAGTTCGAATGCTACGACACCAGCCATCTCTACAACCTGCACTATTTCTGGACCGAGGGCCTGGTCAAGGCGCCCTTGTTCATCCAGACCTGCTTCGGACTGCTCGGCGGCATCGGCTCGCATGCGGACGATGTCATGCACATGAAGCGGACCGCCGACCGCCTATTCGACGACAACTATCGCTGGTCGGTTCTCGGCGCCGGCCGCGCCCAGATGCCGGTCGCCGCGATGGCGGCATCGATGGGCGGCAACGTCCGGGTCGGGCTTGAAGACAGTCTTTGGATCGGCGCCGGCCGTCTCGCAAAGACCAATGCCGAACAGGTGACGCAGGTCCGCAAGATCATCGAAGGCCTCGGCCTCGAGATCGCCAGTCCGGACGAGGCACGCGAGATTCTCCAGCTCAAGGGCGGCGCCAAGGTCGCCTTCTAGCTTTCAAACCTACGGCGCAACAGACATGCTGCACAACCGACCGGTATTCGACGAAGAACACGCACTCCTGCGCGAAAGCGTCCGCCGCTTCGCTGCGGCAAAAATACGGCCACACTTTCAGGAATGGGAAAAGGCGGGGATCATTGACCCAGCGCTTTGGCCTGCGGCCGGTCAGGCCGGCCTGCTCTGTCCGCAAGTACCGGAGCAGTTTGGCGGCATTAGCGGCGACTTCCGACACAACGCCGTCGTCATCGAAGAACTCGCCTATTCGGGGTTTGCCGGTCCCGCAACCGACTTCTCGGTCCATAGCGATGTCTGCTGCGGCTATCTGCTGCATTATGGCAGCGAGGAGCAGAAGAAGAAGTGGCTGCCGGGCATGGTCGCCGGCGAAACCGTGTGCGCGATCGCCATGACCGAGCCCGGGACCGGCAGTGATCTGCAAGGCATCCGCACGCGCGCCGTTCGCGAGGGGGATGAGTACGTCATCTCCGGCCAGAAGACGTTCATCTCGAATGGCCAGATGTGCGATCTCGTTATCGTGGTCACCCGCACCAACCCGGACGGAGGGTCGCGCGGCATGAGCCTCATCCTGGTCGAGACCGACCGAGCCGGCTTTCGCCATGGCCGCAACCTCGACAAGCTCGGCCATCTCTCTTCCGATACGTCGGAGTTGTTCTTTGACCAGGTCCGCGTGCCCCTCAGCAACCTGTTGGGCTCGGAAGACGGAGCGATGGGCGCGCTGATGAGCGAATTGCCACAGGAGCGGCTGACCATCGCCCTTCACTCGATCGCATCAGCGCAAAAGGCGTTCGATATCACCAAGGACTATGTCCAGGAGCGCAACGCGTTCGGGCAGCCGATCGGGACTTTCCAGAATACGCGCTTCAGGTTGGCCGACCTGAAGTCCGACCTTGCGGTCGGGTGGGCCTATGTCGATCAGTGCCTGCGCGAACATGTCCGCGGAGAACTGACGACCTACGCGGCGTCGACCGCAAAGCTGTGGACCACCGAGATGCACGGCCGGCTGGTCGACCAGTGCCTGCAATTCTTCGGCGGCTACGGTTTTATGCGCGAATACGAGATCTGCCGATTGTTTGCGGACGCTCGGGTGCTGCGCATCTATGGCGGCACGTCCGAGATCATGCGGGAACTGATCTCACGCAGCCTCTGATGGCCGCCGACGCGCAAGGCACGGCGCGGATCAGTAACTCTTTGGCAAGTCGAGCACCTTCTCGGCGATAAAGCACAAGATGAGCTGCTCGGTGATCGGCGCAAGCCGGGTGATCGAGACTTCGCGGAATAGCCGCTCGACGTGATATTCCTTGGCATAGCCGAAGCCACCATGGGTCATGATGGCCTGCCAGGCGGCATCGTGGCCGGCGCGCGCCCCCAAAAACTTCGCACTGTTGGCTTCGGCGCCGCAGGGCCTGTCATTGTCATAGAGCCAGGCCGCACGCATCGCCATCTGCCACGCCGCCTCCAGATACATCCATTTTTCGGCCAGCGGGTGCTGGATCGCCTGGTTCTGGCCGATCGGACGATCGAACACCACGCGCTCCCTGGCGTAGCGCGTCGCGCGGCGCAGCGCGTCCTGTCCGATCCCGATGGCCTCGACCGCAATCAGGATCCGTTCGGGATTGAGGCTGTGCAGGATGTAGGAAAAACCCTTTCCTTCTTCGCCGATCCGGTCCGCTTCGGGAATGAACAGGTCATCGATGAAGATGGCGTTGGAATCTACCGCCTTGCGTCCCATTTTCGGAATGCGGCGGACCTCGATCTTCGAACGATCCAGGTCCGTATAGAAGATCGTGATGCCGTCGGTCGGCCGCCGACAATCCTCGAATTTCGTGGTCCGCGTCAGCAGCATGATCTTGTTGGCGATCTGCGCGGTCGAGGTCCAGACCTTCTGCCCGTGGACACGGTAGCCGCCGGGTACCTTCTCGGCAAAGGTCTTGATGCGCGTGGTGTTCAGCCCGGCGTCCGGCTCGGTGAAGCCAAAGCAGCATTGGTCCTCGCCTGAGACCAGGCGCGGGACCCAGCGCCGCTTCTGGTCGTCCGTCCCCTTCACGACGATCGGGTGTGGTCCGAAAAGGTTGATATGAACCGCGGAAGCCGAGGTCATGCCGCCGCCATGGCTTGCAACCTCATGCATCATGATGGCGGCTTCGGTGACGCCGAGGCCAGCACCGCCATATTCCTCTGGCATGGTAATGCCGAGCCAGCCCGCATCGGCCATGGCGCGGTGGAATTCGAAGGGAAATTTGCCTTCCTCGTCGCGCGCAAGCCAATACTCGTCATCGAAGCGCGTGACGACCGCACGCACGCCTTCGCGGATCGCGGCATGATCTTCCGGCACATCGAGCTGGTTGGAAAAGGATCTATCCATTGGAGTCTCCCTCCCCGACCGAGGCCAGCGTTCGTCGTGCGGCAATCAGATGCGGCATGTCATACATCTTGCCGTCGATGCCGACCGTGCCGACGTCAGGCTGCGCCGCGAACGCCGCCACGACACGGCGCGCATGGTCGAGATCGGCGTCCGAGGGCGTGAAACAGGCATTGATGGTTGCGACCTGATCGGGGTGGATTGCGATCCGGCCGACAAATCCATCCCGTCGCGCGATCTTGCAACTTTCAGCAAGCCCTTCCTGATCCCTGAAATCAACGTAGAGAGTCTCGAGCGCCGCAGCACCAGCCGCACCTGCGGCAAACAGGCACTGCGCGCGCGCCACCTGATAGGGAAAGGTCCAGCTACCGTCGGTCTCGCGAGGGGTGAGCGCGCCAAGCGCCGCGCTCAAATCTTCTCCGCCCCAGGTCATCGCCACCAGCCGTTGGTTCTTGCGGGCGTAGCCAGAGAAGCCGATCATGGCGGCAGGCGTTTCCGTCGCCACAACCAGCAGCTTGACATGGCCAGGCGCAACGCCAGTGGCAACCTCGAGCACATCGACATAGTTCGCGATCAGATCGACATCCTCGATGCCGTTCACCTTGGGAATCAGAATGCCGCCGAGGCCCGGGCGAACCACGGCCGCCAAATCTTCGAGCGTGAGCCCGGTGCCCAGCGGATTGATCCTGACTAGGAACGACCAGTCCCTCGCGCCGCCTCCCAGCAGCTCCTTGACCGCGCCGCGGGCGAACGCCTTGCGGCCTGGCGCGACCGAGTCCTCGAGATCAAGGATCAACGCGTCCGCCCCGATACCAACTGCCTTGGCGAATTTTCGCTCGCTGTCGGCTGGCACGAAAAGCAGCGAGCGCAGTTTCATTTTGGCTGCCTCATCATCAAACCGTTCCTCCGGCAGTAGACGACTTCTTCATCGCGCTGATTGAAGCCTCGATGCTCGAAAGTCACAATGCCCTGGGTCGGGCGCGACTTGCTTTCGCGCATCGCCACCACCTTGGTCTCGGCGCGCAGGGTGTCGCCGGCGAAGACAGGCCGCGGAAACCTGGTTTCTTCCATCCCCAGATTGCCGACGGTCGTGCCAAGTGTCGTGTCCTGGACCGAGAGCCCGATGATCAAGCCCAGCGTGAAAATCGAGTTCATCAGCGGCTTACCGAACTCCGTACCCTTGGCATACTCGTGGTCGATATGCACCGCCGCCGGATTATAGGTCAGCGACGAGAACAGGATGTTGTCCATGTCCGTCACCGTGCGCCGGATCTCGTGAACGAAGCTCTGTCCGACAGAAAATTTCTCGTAGTAGAGCCCCGCCATTTGAGTTGCCTCTTTTGATGTCGCAGGGTGAACAGGCGGCCATATCCCGCCAGGATTTCCTTGTCTCCCATGCGTTTTCTATCGTATTCTCATATCGTACACAAGTGTACTAACTAGGATGATCGCTCTTGCCCCTTCGTGAAAACCGACAGGTCCGGCTCGTGGCGCGGCCGCGTGGGATACCGCAAGCCGAGCACTTTTCGCTGGTGACGGAGCCGGTGGCCGCGGCCGGCAAGGGCGAGATCCTGATCCAAAATCGCTATCTCTCCGTCGATCCGGCGCAACGCGGATGGGCCAACGACGAGGGGAACTACAGCGCACCGGTGCCGTTGCACACGCCTATGCGCGCGCTCGCTGTTGGTGAGATCATCGAAAGCAACGCGCCTGAATTTCGTGCCGGCGAATTTGTCTACGGCTGGTTCGGCTGGCAGACCTATTGCATCGCGGCGCCGGATGCGGTGCTGCGTCGCGTTCATCCTTCGGCCCTGCCGCTCAGCGCGAATTTGAGCCTGCTCGGCATCAATGGGCTCACCGCCTACCTCGCCTTTCACGGACTTGGCGACCCGAAGCCGGGCCAGCACGTTCTGGTCTCGACCGCAGCCGGCAGCGTCGGAAGTTTTGTTGGGCAACTCGCGCATATCGCGGGTTGCCGCGCGGTCGGGCTCACCGGTTCGACCGAAAAGGCTGCGCTGGCACAAGCCCGCTACGGTTACCAAGCCATGATCAACTATCGCGACATCACAGATCTTCCGGCGGCGATCAGCGAGGCGTGCCCGGAAGGCAACGACATCCTTTTCGACAATACCGGTGGTGCGATCGCCGATGCCGCCATCCGCACCATGCGATTGCACGGAAGGATCATTCAATGTGGGACCGCCGCGAACGCCTCCTGGACGCCCGTTCCCACCGGCCCTCGTCCCGAGCGGGAAATCCTGACCCGGCGCCTGCGATGGTCGGGCTTCATCATCTTCGACCACATCGCCGAGTTCGAGGCAGCGGCAACCCGCCTGACAGAGTTCGCGCTCGACGGCAAGATCGTCCACGATGAGGAAATCCTCCCCGGGCTCGAACACGCGCCCGGCGCGATTGCCCAACTGTATCGCGGCGACAACCACGGCAAGCTGATCATTGCCGTCGATTAGACGATCGCGCGTTACGCTTGTGCTTTGCGCTTCATCACTTCCGGAAGCGTGGCGCGATGGAATCCCTCGTACGGCACACTGCGGCTGTGCGGCTCCAGTTTCCAGGTCGTGCGCGCATTCGGCGTTCCACCATCGACCCGGAGACATGAGCCGGTGATGTAGGCGGCCGCAGGCGATAGCAGGTAGGTGATGGCGGCCGATATTTCGGCTTCCGTTCCGAAACGCTGCAGCGGCACGCGCTCCGTGAAATCGTGCAGCTTCTTCTGCATTTCCGGCGTGTAGGTGTCGAAACCGCTCGATACGATGCCACCGGGAGCCACCGCATTGACGCGCACGCCGGAGGCCGACCATTCGCAGGCCGCTGTCTCGGTCAAGGTCAGCATGCCGCCGCGGGCCGCGGCCGAGTGACCGAATTCAGGCCAGCCATGCCATATGTCGGCGATGATGTTCACGATCGCGCCGCCGTTGGCTTCCATCCAGTGATTATAGACCTCGCGCATGAAGATGAAGCCGCCGGTCAAATTGTTGCGCACAACTGCCTCGAACCCCTTGGTGGAGATCGCCTTCAGCGGCGAGCGAAACTGACCCCCGGCGTTGTTGACGAGGCCATCGATGCGCCCGTACCTCGCGAGCACCGCATCGATGGCACCAACCACCATGGTCTCGTCGCGGATGTCGCAGGCCAGGCTCATTGCCTGCCCGCCATCCTCCTCGATCTCTCGCTGCACCTCGGTGAGCTTCTCCACCGTCCTGCCCACGATCGCCACGTTGGCGCCGAGTGCAGCGAGCTCATGGACCGTGCAGCGCCCGATCCCGCTGCCACCGCCAGTCACAATGATGGTCTGCCCCTTGAACAGATCCGGCCTGAACACGGACTGGTATGGCATTGTCGTCTCCCTGACGTCGCCTCATCGCCGGCTGTTGCGCCGTCCCCTGCTCACCGGTGCCGGAGCCGCCGACGAGCATTGCGTCCGATTATCGTACACTATATTACTATCTGCCATCAAGGCCAATGCACGATGGGAGCGCATCCGTGATGGAACCGAACACGATCACCATAGAGGGCCGCGGCGCGATCGAGATCCTGACATTGAACCACCCCGATCAGCTCAACGCCGTCTCACCCGACATGATCGGGGAACTGACCGATTACTTCTCGGCGCTGCACGATCGGCCGACCACGCGCGTCGTGATTTTGCGCGGCAACGGACCCGAGTTCTCGGCCGGCGCCGAACTCGGATCGGACGCGTTTGCCGCGCCTGGCAAGGGACGACCACAGCGCCAGCTCAAGATGCAGCAGAACTATTCCGGCGTCATTCGTTTGATGCGCTCATGCCCGCAACCGATCATCGGGCTCGTGCATGGCGCCGCCTGCGGTGCGGGCTTCTCCTTCCTGTTGGCCTGCGACGTCCGTTTTGCCGCGCCGGAGGCGCGGATGAATGCCGCCTATATCCGCATCGGCGTCGGCGGCTGCGACATGGGCTCGGGTTATCTCCTGCCGCGGCTGGTTGGTCTTTCCGTCACCTCCGAGCTGTTGCTCACAGGCCGCTTCCTCAAGGCCGACCGCGCCAAGGCAATCGGCTTGGTCAGCGATATTGTTCCCGCCGACGAACTGCTCGCGAAGGGAATGGAATTTGCCTCGGAGATGCTGCGGGTTTCTCCGATGGGGCTGCGATTGACCAAACAGGCGCTGAACGTCCTCATAGATGCGCCGAGCCTCGATGCGGCACTCATGATGGAGGATCGCCAGCAGGTAATCCTGCTCGAGACGCATGACCATGCGGAAGCCGTCGCGGCGTTTCGCGAGCGGCGGGACCCGTCCTACTCCGATCAATGACGAAGACGAACGGAATGTCACCGCCCCGCTACTTTGCTTCGGCAAACGCCGCGGCGACCTCTTTCAGCTTGAACTTCTGAATCTTGCCGCTGGCGGTACGAGGAAGCTCACCCACCACCTCAACACGCTCCGGCCAGAACTGCTTCGCCATCTTGGCTTCACGCAAATAGGCTTGCACAGTGGCCAGATCGATCGAGCTCCCGGGCCGAGGAACGATGAACGCGCAGCCGCGCTCGCCGAGTCGCGCGTCCGGAAAGCCGACCACGGCGACCGCGGCAACCGCGGGGTGCTTGTAGAGCAGGTTCTCGATCTCGACGATCGGTACGTTTTCCCCGCCTCTGATCAAAATGTCCTTTACCCGGCCCGAAATGCGGATGTAGCCGTCATCGTCCGTGTAGGCGAGATCGCCGGAATCGAACCATCCCTCGCTATCGAAAGTCTGTAGCTCAGGCCGCTTGTAATAGCCCTTAAACATCTGAGCGCCGCGAACGAGCAAGCGTCCCGATTGACCCGTGGGGACCGGCCTGCCCTGGAGATCGACGATACGGACTTCCATCCCGTCTTGTGGCCGACCATCCGTGCTCGCCGACTTCTCCGCCGCACGCGAAGGCTCTGTGAGCGTGCCTGACAGCACTTCTGTCATACCCCAGAGCGAGCACACTTTGAGACCGAGTTCGTTGGCGGCGCGCTCGATCAAGACGGACGGAATCGGCGCGCCTCCGCACAGGAACGAGCGCAGGCTCTGCGGATGGGGGGCGCCGGCCTTCACGGCCTCGCAGATATCGGTGAGAAACGGCGTCGAGGCCGCGGTATAGGTGACGCCTTCGCGGGCCATCAAGCTGACACCGTGCTTGGCCTCCCACACGTCTTGAAGGATCATCCTGCCGCCAAGATAGACCGACAGCAGCACGATCGCGGCATAGCCCGTCATGTGGCCAACCGGCGAGGCGACAAGGAGGACATCGCTGGAATCAAGTCCGAACCTGCCCGACAGCGCCTTGCAGCACGCGATCAGCGAGTTCGACGTGTGTATGACGCCCTTCGGCTCGCCCGTCGTGCCTGAGGTGAACATCAGAACGCCCATGTCGTCAGGCCCCAGGCCCGAAGGTAGCTGTCCGGCCTCGGACTCCAGCAGCGTTCGCTCGAAACTGCCTTCGCCCTCGCCGTCGACGACGATCAGATGCTTGAGGTTAGGCAGATCGCCGCGCATGCCCTGCGCCATCGCCGCGTAGTCGAACCCACGATAGGTCTTCGGGACTATGAAAACCTTGGCCTGACAGAAGTTCAGGATGTAGACCAGCTCGCGCTCCCGCAGGATCGGCATCACCGGATTCATCACGGCGCCGATCTTGCTGCACGCAAACGCGGTGACGACGAACTCCCACCAGTTCGGCAATTGCACCGTGACAACGTCACCGCGTCCGACGCCGAGCCGGAGCAGCGAGCTGGCGGCACGGTACGCGAGCCTTTCCAATTCCTTGTAGGTCAGGCGAGGGGCCTGCTCGCGATCCACCCGATCGGCGACGATTGCCACCTTGTCGGGCGCCTTGGCGACCGCCTCAGTCAGAAGCTGATCAACGGTCTTGTCCAGCCAATATCCGGTTTCCCGAAACCTGACGTGAGGCGCATCTCGTTTGGCGACGGCTACGGTCATTTGTCCCTCCAATGCATCTTTCCGAATTCAATGTTCGGATTATATCGTTCGCTAGTGTACCTTATTGCACATTACGATATTCTGGCAACCAGCCAGATTGTCGCTTCCGACGAATGCAGCGAGACAGTCACCTCCCGACGAACACCGGCTTCCGCTTCTCGACGAACGCCCTGACACCTTCGCGCGCGTCGGCGGTTCGCGAAATTGCGGCAAGCGTCTGCGCCTCTTCCTCCAGCTGGCTCTCCAGCGGTCGGTCAAGCGTCTGGGAAAACAGGCGCTTGATCGCGCCATACGCCTCGGTGGGACCTGCGGCCAGCTCCCGCGCCATTCGCTCGGCCTCGCCCTGCACTGCGTTGTCCGGAACGACGAAGTCGACGAGACCAAGCGACAAAGCGGTCCTGGCATCAAGGGTCTCGCCCAACAGGAAAAATCGTCTGGCGCGCGCTACACCAATCCGGCGCGTGACCGTGGTCGTCGAGCCGCTGTCCGGACTGAATCCAATCTTCGAAAAGGCCGACGAAATTCGTGCCGATTCCGCGATGACGATCAGGTCCGCGGCAGCCATCAGCGACACGCTTCCGCCGGCGACATTGCCGTGAACGGCGGCAACCACCGGCGTTCTCATGCGGACCATTCGGGCAATCGCAGCGTGAAGGTCCGCCGTCCACGCCTTGATCATTGTTGGCAGGGCGTCACCTTGCTTGACCAGCGACATCAGGTCGCCACCGACGCTGAACAATCGGCCGCTCGCGGACAACAGGACCGATCGCAAGTCGGCCCGCTCGCTGATTTCAGCGATGCACAGGCTGAATTCGCGGCAAAACTCCCCGTCAATCGGATTTCCGCGGTCGGGCTGATTGATCAAGATATGCGCAAGGCCGTCCCTGATGGTGCAATCAAACGTCTTTGTCGATATCGCCAGATCCATCGGCTTCTCCCTTGTTGCCGCAAGCCGTTTGTTGGGCCGATGCGTCAGATCGACCGCGCCTGCTTTTCCTTCTGCACGGAGGCCTGAATGGCTTCGCGGGCGCGCTGCCAATCGGCCGGCGACAGTTTTGC
>WNGJ01020591.1_pt1 | contig 10905 bp, 8 predicted proteins | sample 5400611 | NCBI WGS metagenome assembly WNGJ01 (sample SAMN13153375, study PRJNA577476) | soil metagenome | isolation source: 40 cm soil or saprolite under Garry oak tree replicate 1 | place: USA:California | collected 2016-06-15 | reverse complement strand
GGGGTCGAGCGGGACATCAGGTAGTTCTCGTGCGCCCCGTACGACGCACCCTTGTTGTCGGTGTTGTTCTTGTAGAGCTGGATCGGCGGCTGGCCGGGGAGGACCTGGGCGGCCCGCCGGGACGCCTCCGCCATCACCCGCTCCCCCGCCTTGTCCCACAGGACGAGGTCGCGGGGGCCGGTCACCTCGGGCGTGGAGTACTCCGGGTGGGCGTGGTCGACGTAGAGCCGGGCCCCGTTGGTGAGGATGACGTTGGCGAGGCCGGCGTCGTCCTCGGCTTCGAGGTACTCCGGGCCCAGCGCACTGCCGAGGTCGAAGCCGCGGGCGTCGCGCAGCGGCGACTCCTCCTCGAAGTCCCACCGCGCGCGGCGCGAGCGGGGCGCGTCCGCACGGCCGCCGTAGGCGTTCACGATCTGCGACGACAGCAGCATCGCGTTCGCGCCGGGCTGGCCGGGCACGGCGATGCCGTACTCGACCTCCGTGCCCATCACCCTGCGGACCGTCATGGGCCCCACAGTACGTGCAGCGTCGGGGCCGGGTGTCCCGCCGTCGGCACCGCCACCCGACCGCTGCCGGCCCGCCCGCGGACCGGCGCGGGCAGCGCGAGCGGGCGCTCCGGCGAGCCACGGCCGGCGGCGGGGACGAGGCTCCTCAGAGGTACTGCCCGGTGTTGGAGATCGTGTCGATCGCCCGCCCGGACTCGGGACCCTTGCCGGAGACCAGCGTGCGGATGTAGACGATCCGCTCGCCCTTCTTGCCGGAGATCCGGGCCCAGTCGTCCGGGTTGGTGGTGTTGGGCAGGTCCTCGTTCTCCCGGAACTCGTCGAGGCACGCGGTCACCAAGTGCTGCATCCGCAGGCCCTTGGAGCCCTGGTCGAGGAAGTCCTTGATCGCCATCTTCTTCGCCCGGTCCACGATGTTCTGGATCATGGCGCCGGAGTTGAAGTCCTTGAAGTAGAGGACCTCCTTGTCGCCGTTGGCGTAAGTCACCTCGAGGAAGCGGTTGTCCTCGGTCTCGGTGTACATCCGCTCGACGGCACGCTGGATCATCGCGGCGACGGTCGCCTCCCGGCTGCCGCCGTGCTCGGCCAGGTCATCGGCGTGGATCGGCAACGTCGCCGTGACGTACTTGGAGAAGATGTCCCGCGCGGCCTCCGCGTCCGGCCGCTCGATCTTGATCTTCACGTCCAGCCGGCCCGGGCGGAGGATCGCCGGGTCGATCATGTCCTCGCGGTTGGAGGCGCCGATGACGATGACGTTCTCCAGGCCCTCCACGCCGTCGATCTCGCTCAGCAGCTGCGGGACGATCGTGTTCTCCACGTCCGAGGACACGCCGGACCCGCGGGTCCGGAAGATCGAGTCCATCTCGTCGAAGAACACGATGACCGGGGTGCCCTCGCTCGCCTTCTCCCTGGCCCGCTGGAACACCAACCGGATGTGCCGCTCGGTCTCCCCGACGTACTTGTTCAGCAGCTCCGGGCCCTTGATGTTGAGGAAGAACGACCGCGCCGCCTGCGCCCCGTCGCCCTGCCCGCCGCGCTCGGCGACCTTCTTGGCCAGCGAGTTGGCCACGGCCTTGGCGATCAGCGTCTTGCCGCACCCGGGCGGCCCGTAGAGCAGGACGCCCTTAGGCGGCCGCAGCTCGTGCTCGCGGAACAGGTCCGCGTGCAGGAACGGCAGCTCGACCGCGTCCCGGATCTGCTCGATCTGCCGGGACAGCCCGCCGATGTCGCCGTAGTCGATGTCCGGCACCTCTTCGAGGATGAGCTCCTCGACCTCGCTCTTCGGGATGCGCTCGTACACGTATCCCGAGCGCGGCTCCAGCAGCAGCGAGTCGCCGGCGCGCAGCCGCTCCTCGGCGAGCGTGTCCGCGATGTGGACGATGCGCTCCTCGTCGGTGTGGCCGATCACCAGGGCGCGGTCGCCGCCCTCGAGGACCTCCTTGAGCATGACGACCTCGCCGGCCCGCTCGAACTCGCGGGCGAGCACGACGTTGAGCGCCTCGTTGAGCATGACCTCCTGGCCGCGCCGCAGCTCGCCGACCTCGACGCTCGGCGACACCGCCACCCGCAGCTTGCGGCCGCCGGTGAACACGTCCACCGTGCCGTCGTCGTAGGAGGACAGGTAGACCCCGTAGCCGCTCGGCGGCTGCGCCAGCCGGTCGACCTCCTCCTTCAGCGCCACCACCTGGTCGCGCGCCTCGCGCAGCGTGCCGGTCAGCTTCTCGTTGCGCTCGCTCAGCGCCGCGACCCGGCTCTGGGCCTCGGCGAGCCGCTCCTCGAGCACCCTCAGGTGACGCGGCGACTCCGTCAGCCGGCGACGAAGCATGGTGACCTCCTCCTCCAGGAAGGAGACCTGCGTCGTGAGGTCGTGAACATCCTTCTCGTACCTCGAGGTACGGCTCTCCTGGTCGTCCCTGTCGCTGGCCACGATCACCAACCTCCCGCGGCTCACCTGCGTCAAGTCACCCTACACAGCCCAGCGGTCACCCGGTCGGTCTACCGGCATGGTGGCGCGGCCGGCGATGGTGCTTACCCTGACACCGTGGCCGAACCGCTCCGGGTCTGGGTTGACCAGCAACTGTGCACCGGCGACGGCTTGTGCGTGCAGTACGCCGCGGAGGTCTTCGAGTTCGACGTCGACGGCCTCGCGTACGTCAAGGGCGAGGACGGCGATCTGCGCACCTCGCCGGGGGCGAGCGTCGGCGTGCCGGAGCGGCTGCGGCTCGACGTGCTCGACTCGGCGAGGGAGTGTCCGGGTGAGTGCATCCATGTCGAGCGTTCGTCCGACGGGACACCTGCGGCCGGGCCTGGGTCGTGATCGTCGGCCGGGTTCGCGGGACCGGCAGTGAGCGACCTCACTCCGCCGCGGCGGACTTGGCGGGACGGCGCTGCCGGGCCGGCGCGGTGACACCGTCGGCGAGCCGGCGGGCGGAGACCAGGAACGCGGTGTGGCCGACCATCCGGTGCTCCGGGCGGACGGCGAGCCCGACCGCGTGCCAGGCCCGGACCAGCGTCTCCCACGCGGCCGGCTCGGTGCAGCCGCCGTGCTCGCGCAGCGCCTCGACCAGCCGGGACAGCTGCGTCGTGGTGGCCACGTAGCCGACCAGCACCCCGCCGGGCACGAGCGCCGGACAGACCGCGTCCAGCACCTCCCAGGGCGCCAGCATGTCCAGGACCACCCGGTCCACGGGCTCGTCGGCCGGGTGCTTGGCCACGTCGCCGGGCCGCAGGTCCCAGGCGGGGTGCGGGCCGCCGAAGAACCGCTCCACGTTCCTGCGGGCGACCTCGGCGAAGTCGTCGCGGCGCTCGTACGACACCACCCGGCCGCCGTCGCCGACAGCACGCAGCAGTGAGCACGTCAGCGCGCCGGAGCCGGCACCCGCCTCGAGCACGCGGGCGCCGGGGAAGACGTCGCCCATGGCGACGACCTGGGCGGCGTCCTTCGGGTAGACCACCGCGGCGCCGCGCGGCATGGACAGCACGAAGTCCGACAGCAGCGGGCGGAGCGCGAGGTAGGGCGTGCCGGACGGGCTCGCGGTGACCACGACGCCCTCCGGCCGGCCGATCAGGTCGTCGTGGGCGACAGCGCCGCGGTGGGTGTGGAAGGACCTGCCGGGCTGCAGGACGACCGTGTGCAGCCGGCCCTTGGGGTCGGTGAGCTGCACGGAGTCGCCCTCGCGGAACGGGCCGGTGGCCCGCGGCGGGACCTGTCCGCTCACGCGGACGCCCCGAGCGGCATGCCGTGGCCCTGCAGGATGCGGGCGACGTCGGCCGCGGAGAGCACCCCGACGGTCCCGCCGTCGTGACCGACGACCAGGTACTCCGACGCGGGCGTGCGCCGGAACGCCTCGACCACCTCGGCCCCCGACAGCGAGTCGGCCAGCACCAGTCCGGGCTCCAGCGGCCGGGCCACGTCGGCCACCGTGGTCCATGGCCGGCGGGCCTCCGGCACGGCTATCACGTGCGACTCGGACACCAGCGCACGTGGGGCACCGGTCGCGTCGACCACGACGAGCGCCCGCACGCCACTGGTCCAGGCCCGGCGCAGCGCCTCGGCCACCGGCAGGTCGGGCGGCACGGTGAGGGTGGGCCGGACCAGCGAGGCGATCTGGATCTCCGGCATCCTGGCGGACATCGTGGCCGAGGTGAGCGACTGGGTGGCCCCGACCCAGATGAACGCGGCGAGCAGGCTCGCGAGCAGCACGTTGCCGATCCCGACGGCGCCGTCCGGCCGCACCATGGCGACGGCGCCGAGCAGGACCAGGACGGCCACGCCGCGACCGCCCCAAGCCGCGGCCCGGGTGCCGGCCAGCCGGTCGCCGGACAGCCGCCACACCCCGGCGCGGACCAGCCGGCCGCCGTCGAGCGGAAGGCCGGGCAGCAGGTTGAACACCGCGACGGCGAGGTTGCTCCACACCAGCAGGAGGATCATGGTGCGGGCGACGGTGCCCCGGTCGGCGAGCGGCAGCAGGGCCGCCGAGCCGGCGGCGAGCACCAGCGACACGAGCGGACCGGCGACCGCGACCAGGTACTCCTGGCCGGGCTCGGAGGGCTCCTTCTCGATCTCGGAGACGCCGCCGAGCAGGAAGATCACCACCCTGCGTACCGGCATGCCCAGGGCGAGGCTGACCGCGGTGTGCCCGAGCTCGTGCAGCAGCAGCGACACCGCGAGCAGGACGGCGAAGGCGAAGGCGACGACGTAAGTGCCGGGAGGGCCGATGCCGACCACCGCGTCGTCGATCAACCCGGAGTAGGTGACGGTCACGATCAGCGCGATGATCAGCCACGACGGCGACAGGTAGAGCGGGACACCGAAGAACCGGCCGACCGGCAGGCCGGCGCGCGGGGTGCGGCCGCCGCCGGAAGCGGTCCCCTGCGTCGGCGCGGACATGCCGCGATCGTACGGCGGCCAGGCCGGGGCGGCGTCCGCGCGGGCCACGGATCCCCCGTCATCCCGGGCGGAGGCGACGCCGAGCCCCGCCGTGACCTACCGTGATGCCATGACCCGCCCGGGTTCCGGCGCTGGGCCGGACGACGGGCGCCTCATGCCGCCGCCGTCCGGCTGGCGGGCCGACGCCGGACAGCCGGCCGCGGAGCCGGTGCGCCGGGTCAACGGCCGGTCCCGGCACGCGGCGGACGAGGAGTGGGTCAGCGAGGGCTACCCGGCGCTGCCGGTCCGCAGCGTGAACGGGCACCCGCGGCGCACGGCCGGGTTTGGCCCCCCGCCGGTGAACGGTCACGACCCGCGGCGGGATGGCCCGACCCCGCCTCCCCTCGGAACCGGCCGCCCGGAGCAGCAGCCGCGGCACGCGATCCGCCCGCCCTTCGAGCCGGACGTGCGGTGGGCCGAGCGATGGCATACCCCGTTCGACGGATCCGGGGCCGAGCCCGAGTACCTGTCGGACAGGCGGTCGCTCTGGCCGACCAACGGGCAAGTCGACAATCCGACCGCTGCCTGGGGGGCTCAGGTCCCGCACCCCTGGACGGCGAACGGGCAGGCGCACGAGCCGAGGGCGCCCGGCAGCGGAGACGGCGCGCCCGGCCAGCGGCGAGACCAGCACGCCGCGGGGCTGTGGACAGTCAACGGGCAGCCGCCCGACCATCCGCGGCACGCGCAGGCCCCCGGCCCGCCCGGCCAGCGGCGAGACCAGCACGCCGCGGGGCTGTGGACAGTCAACGGGCAGCCGCCCGACCACCCGTGGCGCGGGCAGGCCCCCGGCACGGCCCCGCTACCGGGCGAGCAGCCCGGCCGGAGACCGGCAGCGGCGAACTCGCCGCCACCCGGCCACGCGTGGACGGTCGGACGGCTTGCCGAGCCCGGCCCAAGATCGCGTAAGTACCCCAGCGCGCCATGGCCGGCAGACCTCGCTCAACCCAGCCTGCTGGACGAGGACGCGACCCAACTCCTGCACCGCTACGTCCCGGCCCGCGAGGTGCTCGACCGTGAGGAGCGCGACACCCCGACCCGCGGCCCGCAAGCCCGCCCGTCGCACCCGCCTCGCGCCGTGGTCCGCCGGCGGCGGGCCCGCCGCCGGCTGCTCGAGTGGCCGCTCCTGGTCGTCGTCGCCCTGCTCTCGGCGTACCTCATCCGCGCGTACGCCGTGCAGACCTTCTACATCCCGTCCGGCTCGATGCACGAGACCCTGCTCGAGGGCGACCGGGTGCTGGTGAACAAGGTCGGCTACCACCTGCACGCGGTGAACCGCGGCGACGTGGTGGTCTTCCGCCGACCGCCGGACTTCCCGGTCGAGGACCAGGACCTGATCAAGCGCGTCATCGGGCTGCCGGGCGAGACCGTGGAGGCGCGCGACCGGAAGCTGTACGTCGACGGCCGCCCGCTGTCCGAGCCGTACGTGGAGCGGCGGTGCGCCGGCACCGAGGACTTCCCGCCGGTGACGGTGCCGCCGCACACGCTGTGGGTGATGGGCGACAACCGGTGCAACTCCAGCGACAGCAGGGTCTTCGGCCCGATCGGCGAGAACCTCGTCGTCGGCCGCGCCTTCGTGCTGGCGTGGCCGTTCACCCGGCTGTCCTGGCTCTGACGGGACGCCGGCGGCCGAGCCGCGGCCGCCGTCCCCAGACGCGCGGCGTGGGAGCCCGGTGCTGTCGTACCCCGGGGATAGGGTTCCGCCATGACCAGCGCGGCGGTGACCCAGCCGTTGCCGCGGCCGCTGCCGGCTCCGGTCGTCCGCACGCTGTCGCCGTCGCGCGCGGCCGACTTCAAGACCTGCCCCCTGCTCTACCGGTTCCGCTCCGTCGACCGCATCCCCCAGCGGCCCACCCGGGACAAGGTCAGGGGCACCGTGGTGCATGCGGTGCTCGAGCGGCTGTTCGACCTGCCGGCCGCGGACCGGACCTACGAGGCGGCCGCGGCGCTGGTCGCACCGCAGTGGCGGCGGCTGGTCGAGGCCGAGCCCGAGGTCGCCGCCCTGTTCCCCGACCCTGACCCGGACGGCGAGTTTGCCGGCTGGCTGGACTCGGCCCGTCGCATGGTCGCCGGCTACTTCGCGCTGGAAGACCCGCGCCGGCTGGAGCCCGCGGCCCGGGAGCAGTTGGTGGAGGCCAGCATGGACGGGCTGGTGCTGCGCGGCTACGTGGANTGCGCGGCTACGTGGACCGGCTGGACGTCGCACCCACCGGCGAGGTGCGGGTCGTCGACTACAAGACCGGCAGCATCCCCCGAGAGGCCTACGAGGCGAAGGCGCTGTTCCAGCTGAAGTTCTACGCGCTGGTGCTCTGGCGGACCAGCGGTGCCGTCCCGCGCCAGCTCCGGCTGATGTATCTCGCCGACCGCGACACGCTGACCTACACGCCGGACGCCGCCGAGTTGGAGCGGTTCGAGCGGACGCTGGTGGCGGTGTGGCAGGCGATCGAGCGGGCGGTCGACGCCCGTGACTTCCGCGCCAGCCCGAGCCGCCTGTGCGCCTGGTGCGACCACCAGGCGCTCTGCCCGGCCTTCGGCGGCACCCCGCCGCCTTACCCGGAGCCTTCCGCGACGGGGCCCGAGCCGGCGGCGACGCCGGCCTCCCGGTCGAGCTCGGTCAGCACGATCGGGCACTCCGGGGTCGGCCGGATAGTGGACCCGGGTCTACCACCGCCGCACGATGTGCCGCCGCTGGCGACTCCGTAGCATCGTGCTCGTCCCGCCCGGACGCCGTCGTCGGGTGGCAGGTCCGGGTCACCCCTGAGCGATCTCGGGGGGAAATCCCGATGCCCGGCCACGACCTGCAGCCCTAGCGTCCTGGTGCAGGACGAAGGCCATCCCGACCCGCGGGAGGCCACGAGAGGGGAGAGCAGTCGTGACCATCCCCGCGACCGGCACACCGGCCGCGCCCGCCGCCCAGGCCGCCGAGCTGCGCAAGGTGTACGGCTCGGGCCAGACCGCGGTCGTCGCGCTCGACGGCGTGAGCGCCACGTTCCCGGCCGGCGAGCTCACCGCGATCATGGGCCCGTCCGGATCCGGCAAATCCACTTTGATGCACTGCCTGGCGGGCCTCGACACGGCCACGTCGGGAGAGGTGTACGTCGGCGGCGACCGTCTGTCCGGCATGTCGGACAAGAAGCTGACCGAGCTGCGCCGGGACAAGGTCGGCTTCGTCTTCCAGCAGTTCAACCTGCTGCCGACGCTGACCGCCGAGGAGAACATCACGCTGCCGCTCGCGATCGCCGGCCGCAAGCCGGAGCCCGGCTGGTTCGACACGGTGGTCGGCGCGGTCAACCTCGGCGACCGGTTGCGGCACCGGCCGGCCGAGCTCTCGGGTGGGCAGCAGCAGCGGGTGGCGTGCGCACGGGCGCTGATCACCCGGCCGTCGGTCGTCTTCGCCGACGAGCCGACCGGCAACCTCGACTCGCACAGCAGCGCCGAGGTCCTCGGCTTCCTGCGCCGGTCGGTCGACACGCTCGGCCAGACGGTCGTCATCGTCACCCATGAGCCGTCGGCCGCCGCATACGCGGACCGGGTGCTCTTCCTCGTTGACGGCCGGATCGTCGACGAGCTGCGCGCGCCGACCGCCGAGTCCGTGCTGGACCGGATGAAGGGCCTCGAGCCGGGCCAGGAGACGATGTACGCGCCGGTCGGTGCGTGATGCTGCGCGCCACACTCAAGTCCCTGCTCGCCCGCAAGCTGCGGCTGCTGCTGTCCGCGATGGCCATCGTGCTCGGCGTCTCGTTCGTCTCCGGCGCGTTCGTGCTGACCGACAGCCTCGGTCGCACGTTCGACGACCTGTTCACGACCGTCAGCAGGAACGTCGCGGTCGAGGTCCGGGGCACGGTCCAGTCCGACCTCGGCTCCGAGCAGGGGGGACCGAGCGGGGACAACACCCGGCGCAACGTCCCGGCGTCGACCCTGGACACGGTCCGCAAGGTCGATGGCGTCGCCGAGACCCAGCCCTCCGTCTTCGGCGGTGCGGTCGTCGTCGGCACGGACGGCAAGCTGGTGAGGAACAACGGCGCGCCGAACATCGGCGCCAACTGGGTCGACTCGACCCTGCTCACCCAGCAGCGGATCGTCGAGGGCAACCCCCCGCGCGGCCCCGACGAGGTCGTCCTCGACCCCGACTACGCGCAGCGGTCCGGACACCACATCGGTGACACGGTGACGGTGCTCACCCCAACCGGGCAGCACCGGTTCCGGATGGTCGGCCTGATGCGGTACGCCGACGGCAAGTCCTCCCTCGGCGGCGAGACCTACCTGCTGTTCAGTACCGCGACAGCCCAGCGCGTGCTGGACATCCCCGGCCAGTACACCGACATCCAGGCAGCGGCCAGCGGCGGGGTGAGCCAGGCCGAGCTGCGGGACCGGGTCGCCCGCGCGCTGCCCTCCGGCACCGAGGCGATCACCGGCAAGCAGTACGCCGACGAGCAGTCCAGCAGCATCAAGCAAGGCCTTGGCTTCTTCAACACGTTCCTGCTGGTGTTCGCCGGGGTCGCGCTCTTCGTCGGCGCATTCATCATCTTCAACACGTTCTCGATCCTGATCGCCCAGCGGACCCGGGAGCTCGCGCTGATGCGGGCGCTGGGCGCCAGCCGGGGCCAGGTGACCCGGTCCGTGCTGCTCGAGTCGGTGGTGGTGGGGTTCATCGCCTCCGCCGTCGGCCTGGCCGCCGGCGTCGGAGTGGCGGTCGGGCTCAAGAGCCTCTTCAACGCGATCGGCGCGGAGCTGCCGCCCGGTCCGACGCTGGTGCTCCCCCGCACCGTGATCGCCGCGTTCGCGGTCGGCATCCTGATCACGTCCGTCGCGGTGCTCATCCCGGCCCGGCGCGCGGCGAAGATCGCACCCGTCGCCGCGATGCGCGATGCGGAAACCGCTGACCGTCCGCTCACCCGGCAGACGATCGGCGGAGCGCTGTCGCTGGTGCTCGGCGGGATCGCCATGTTCTTCGGACTGACCGGACACGGCCTCGCCATCCTCGGTGTCGGCACCGTGCTCGCGTTCATCGGGATCGCGCTGCTCTCGCCGCTGATCAGCCGGCCGGTGAGCCGGCTCGTCGGGACGCTGTTCACCCGTCGCATCCCGGGCCGGCTGGGGCGGCAGAACGCGATGCGCAACCCGCGCCGGACCGCCTCCACCGCCGCCGCGCTGATGATCGGGCTTGCTCTGGTCAGCGCGCCGTGCTCGGCGCCTCGCTCAAGGGATCGATCCGCAGCGTGGTCAACGCCGCGCTGGGAGCCGACTTCGTGGTCGGCACGCAGGCGTCCGGCATCTCGGAGGCGACCATGACGGCGCTGCGGCAGCAGTCGGGCGTGGCGCAGGTGGACGGGCTGCGCTTCGACATGGTGCGGATCAACGGCAATCGCACCAGCGCGATCGCGACCTCGCCGGCGGCGATCGGCGGGACCATATCGCTCCAGGAGAAGCAGGGCTCGGTCGCCGGGCTGGGGTCCGACACCGTGCTGGTGTCCGACAAGGTGATCACCGACAAGGGCTGGCACGTCGGCGACAAGCTGGACGTGGCCTTCCGCGACGCCAGTAAGAGCTCGCTGACGATCGCCGGCACCTACGCGGAGAACCAGCTGGTGGGCAACTACGTGCTGGACCAGAGCGCGGCGCGGCACTTCCACGAGGCCAAGCTCTACGCGGTGGCGCTCGTGAAGATGACGCCCGGCGCCGACCGCGGGCAGGTCCGGTCGGAGCTCGACGCCGCGGTCAAGCCGTACCCGAACCTGGAGCTGCAGGACCGCGGCCAGTTCGTCAAGCAGCAGACCGACCAGATCAACCAGATCGTGCGGATCTTCTCGCTGCTGCTCGCGCTGTCCGTGCTGATCGCCGTGCTCGGCGCCTCGCTCAAGGGATCGATCCGCAGCGTGGTCAACGCCGCGCTGGGAGCCGACTTCGTGGTCGGCACGCAGGCGTCCGGCATCTCGGAGGCGACCATGACGGCGCTGCGGCAGCAGTCGGGCGTGG
>WNGJ01008556.1_pt1 | contig 10905 bp, 12 predicted proteins | sample 5400611 | NCBI WGS metagenome assembly WNGJ01 (sample SAMN13153375, study PRJNA577476) | soil metagenome | isolation source: 40 cm soil or saprolite under Garry oak tree replicate 1 | place: USA:California | collected 2016-06-15 | reverse complement strand
GTGTCGGTCGGAAAGGCGACGAGCTCACCACGCGAAAGAGCGGCCGCCGCCTCCTCCACCGCCCCCGGCGAATCCGCCGCGAGGAGGCGCGTCTTCATTGGGAGGATGATAGGTCGATGACTTCACCGCTGGCCGGTGTGGCGCTGTTCAAGGAGCTGCCCGAGCCAGGCCTCCAGATGCTCGCGGAGCGGGGACGTCCAAAGCACTTCGCTGCCGGGGTCGTGATCATGCGGCAGGGCGATGCCAGTGACGCGCTGCACGTCATCACGCGCGGGCGCGTTCGTGTCGAGCGGAACCAGCCGGGCGACACACCGCTCGTTCTCGCGGAACTCGGCCCCGGTGATGTCATCGGCGAGATGGGGCTCCTCGACAACGCGCCGCGATCGGCGACCGTCACGGCGCTCGAGGACACCGAGACGCTCGAGCTCCACGCGACCGTCATGGCTGTGGTCGTCATGCAGTACCCGCAGGTCGCGGCCGCGCTGCTCCGCACGCTGAGTCGACGCCTCCGGAGTGCGGACGAGCTCGCCGACGCTCTCGCGCGTCGGCCGCCACATTAGAGATCTAGCGCCAGAAGATCCGCGATCCGGTCGACGACGATGTCCGGCGGAGCGCCGCCAGCAGCCTCGTCCGCATAACGTCCCTGGCGAACGTGGACCGTCGTGACCCGAGCGCCGAGGCTCGCCTTGGTCAGGGCGAGTAGCTCGGCCTTGTCGTCGATGTGTGCGTAGCGGTCCGCCGGGAACCGGCGCTGGACCTCGGCGAGGTGATCCTCCTTGTGCTCGTACACGACGACGTTGCCGCGTACGGCGAGCAGCAACCCGGCACGGGCGATCTTCATCGGTTGGTAGACGCGGTCACCGTCGGAGAGGATCGCGGGCTCGCCGCGTTGCCATAGGCGAGCGATCACGTCGAGCGCGCGCGGGTAGAGGTAGCGCTCGAAGGGGACGTCGAGGACCGCCCGATCGACCTCGCTGAGGCGCTTCTCATCGGGAAAGGCACGCCGAAAACGCCGCAGCGTCTCCGGGTAGTCGACGACACCACACTCGTCGCGGACCTCCTCGTAGAGCGACCAGAAGCGTGAAGCGCGGTCCGGACCCACAAGCGCACCGATCGCCTGCGCGACGTCCGCCTTCGCACGGTCGTTGTCGAGGAGCGTGTTGTCGACGTCGATGAGGAACACGCTCGTCATCACGTCGGAGCGTACCGTCCCGCTCCCGAAGCGGATTCCTACACTCGCGCGGGTGGGGCCTATCGAAGTCCTCTTCGTCGACAAGGGCGGTGTATTGATCGACAACAACGATCTCTCGCCCCAGTGGCGTCGTCTCATCGGTGAGTTCCTCGCGCCGCGACTCGGCGGCAGCCCCGAGGCGTGGGGTGCGGCGAACATCCCGGCGTTCGAGCAGCAGCTGGAGCGCTGGCGCTCGGCGATGGCCGGGCGCGGCCCGGCCGACATCCGCGGATTCTTCGCGAAGGATGCGCGCCTCTGGTTCCTCGAGATGTGTGATGCCATCGGCCTACAGCGGCCCCCGGACGAAGAGGCGGAGCGCATCGCCGCTGACACCGTCTCCTACGTCAAGGCGCACCTCGAGCTCCGCCCGCCGCAGGGTGGGCTCCGCGCGCTCCGGGCGCTGCGCGAGCGTGGCCTCGTGCTCCACGTGGCGTCGGCCGACGCACACGATGAGCTTGTCGCGTTCCTGGAGCAGATCGGCGCGCGTGACCTATTCGACCGCGTCTACGGATCCGACCTCGTGAACACCTGGAAGTTCGGACCGGAGTATTACCGCGCGGTGCTGGCCGACAGCGGTGTCGATCCGCAGCTCGCGGCGGTCGTCGACGACTCGCCGAGCGCCGTGTCCTGGGCGCGCGAGTGCGGGATGCGCGGGTTTCTCGTCGAGCGCCGGGACGGCGAAGACTTCGACACCGCGGTGATGCGAACGTTCGGCGCGGTGGCCCGTGCGACGTCCTGACATATCCGATCAGCGGCTGCGCGCGAGGACGATGCGCTGATTCCCTGACAGATCCTGTCGAGCCTCCGCACGAAGGCCGCCCGATACGAGGAGCTGAACGACCGCGCCCACCTGGGGTGGATCGCACTCGAAGAGAGCGGCGCCATGTGGCGCGAGCACGCGCGGAAGATCGGCGACGCAGCGGCGGATCACGTCGAGCCCGTCCGCACCGGCGACGACGGCGTCGCGTGGCTCGAATGCGAGCGAGCTGCGCTCACCCACCCATTTGTCGACCGAAGCGTCCGGCAGATACGGAAGATTCGCGCACACGACGTCCACTCGCTCGGTGATCGGAGCGAGCAGATCACCGAGACGGAATTCGACGCGGTCCGCGACGCCGCCCGCGAACGCGTTCGCCTCCGCGACCGCGAGCGCGTCGCGTGACGAGTCGGTCGCGATCACACGGACGCGCTGCTCGTGCGCGGCGATGGCAACCGCGATCGCACCTGACCCGGTGCCGACGTCGACGACGGTCAGCGCGCGTCCGGCGATGACCTCTCGCGCCGTGTCGACGAGCGCTTCGGTCTCCGGCCGTGGGATCAGCACTCGCGGATCGACGAGGAAGCGCAAACCGTAGAACTCCTTGAATCCGCGAAGGTAGGCGACCGGCTCGCCGCGCCAGCGTCGCTCGACGAGCTGCTGGAATCGCACATCCTCCGCCGGAGACAGCTCGCGCTCGGGATGAGCGAACAAGGCTTCCTTCCCGACGCCGAGCACATAGGCGAGTAGGACGTCGGCGTCGAGCGCGGCCGTATCGGGGTCAGGGGCGGACCGCAGGCGCGTCGTCGCCGCCGCGCGCGCCTCACCCCACGTCGGCATGCCGGAAGTATCGTCGCCGGGTGATACGCACTCCCACGATTGTCGAGTTCGTCTCCGAACGGATGATCGTCCTGTGAGCGTCCACCACGAGAAGCTCACCATCGGGACCGACAAGCGCGAGACGACCGTCGACGTGACATCCCGCGTACGCGCCGCGGTCTCCAGATCGAAGGTGCGCGAAGGTATATGCGTCGTAAATATCGCGCACACCACCGCGGCGGTCTTCGTGAACGAGAACGCGGACCCGGAAGTGCAGCGTGACCTGCTGCATCAGCTCGCGAAGCTCGTTCCGAAGGACGCTGATTATCGTCACGCCGAAGGAAATGCCGCCGCGCACATCAAAGCGGTGCTCGTCGGTAACGATGTGGCGCTCTCGATACACGAAGGCGAGCTCGTGCTCGGCACGTGGCAGGGCATCTACTTCGCCGAGTTCGACGGACCACGTGAGCGGAGCGCGACCGTAACTGTCATCGGCGACTGAGCGTCGTACCATCTCCAGCGCCGTCACCGACGGCTAGGGGAGAGGGCGATCATCACACTCACCGCCGCGCGCGCGCCGGTCATGACCGTCCGTGACGTTGAGCGCGCTCTTCGCACGGCGCTGTCGCGTGGCGGCGACTGGGCCGAGATCTTCTGGGAACGGCACGAGACCCTGCAGCTCGTGCTCGACGATCAGCGCATCGAGGATGCGATCACCGGCGTCGATCAGGGCGCCGGCGTCCGCGTCGTGAGCGGCGACCAAACCGTCTACGCGAACGGCAACGTGACCGACGTCGACGACGTCATGGCCATCGCGGGCCGCGCGGCACGCAGCGTGGCCGACGGGTCGGGCCTTCACGAGGGTGCCCGTCTCGCGCCAGACGAGCTGCCGCGACCACATTCGGTTGCTATCGACCCGCGGACCGTGCCGGTGGAGCGCAAAGTCGCCCTGCTTCGGCTTGCGAATGAGGTCGCGCGCGCCCACGACCCGCGGGTGACACAGGCGACGGTGTCGTACGCCGAGAGCGTGCAGGAGATCCTGGTCGCGAACAGCGACGGGGTGCATCGCACCGACACGCGGGTGCGCGTGAACTTCGCGGCGCAGGTCGTCGCGAAGGACGGGGCCGTCCTCGAATCTGGTTTCGAGGCGGTCCGCGGAACGCGGGGCTTCGAGATGCTCACCGAGGATGCCGTTCGTGACGCCGCGGAGAGCGCAGCGCGGCGGGCGGTGCTCAACGTTGGCGCTCAGCCGGCACCGGCCGGCACCTACACCGTCGTCCTGTCGAGCGAAGCAGGTGGGACGCTGATCCACGAATCGGTCGGCCACGGACTCGAGGCGGACCTGAACCTCAAGGGCCTGTCGGTGTATTCGGGCCGCATCGGCGAGAAGGTCGCGAGCGAGCTCATCACGGTCGTCGACGACGGACGCGATCCCGGTCAGCGTGGCACGGCCGCGATGGACGACGAGGCGACGCCGACGCAGCGCACCGTGCTCATCGAGAAGGGGATCCTCAGGACCTACCTGTCCGACCGCAAGCACGCCGAGAAGCTCGGCATCCCGCGCAGCGGGAACGCGCGCCGCGAGAGCTTCAGGCATCTGCCGATCTGCCGGATGACGAACACCATGATCGCGTCTGGCGATTCCGACCCCGCCGCGATCGTGCGCTCGGTCAAGGACGGCATTTTCGTGAAGAAGATGGGCGGCGGGCAGGTCGACGTCGTCAGCGGCAACTTCGCCTTCGAGGTCACAGAGTGCTACCGCATTCGTGACGGGAAGCTCGCCGAACCGCTGCGGGGCGCGACGCTCGTCGGGCAGGGGCCGAAGCTCATGAGCGAGATCGACATGGTCGGCTGGGATCTCGGCTACTCCACCGGGACGTGTGGCAAGGACGGCCAGGGCGCGCCCGTCGCCGACGCGCAACCGACCCTCCGCATCCCGTCCGTCGTCATCGGTGGAAGAGTCCAGTGAGCCTGATCCGGTGACCGTGCGGCTTTCGAACGACGAGGTCGTCGATCGCACGCTCGAGACGCTTCGCTCGGGCCGTGTCGCCACGGCGGAGGTGCTGGTCCGCGATGCCCTCTCGGGATCGGTGGAGACGAAGGACGGGGCGATCGAGGTCGTGACCGCACGGGGCGAACGCGGGCTCGGCGTGCGCGTGCTCGACGGACAGCGCATCGGCTTCGCGCACACGAGCGACCTCGCCGTTTCAGGCATCGAAGCCTGCGTGGACCAGGCACGCCGCATGGCGACGATCACCGAGCCCGACCAGGACTTACGGATCGCCACCGCGCCGCTCGAGTCGGTCGACCTGGACATCTACGAACCGGGTCTGGAGGATCGGCCGCTCGCAGACCGCGGCGCGATCGCGCTGGCGGTGGAGCGCGCGGCGCGAACGGCGGACCCGCGGATCACGCACTTCCGCAAGACGAGTTACAGCGATGCGGACGTGACGACCCTCATCGCGACCACGCAGGGCGTGCGCGCCTCCTACCGCGAGAGCTTCTGCGGTGCGATGACGAGCGCGGTCGCGACGCAGAATGGTGAGCGGCAGATCGGATATCACGGTGAGGGCGCGCGGCGCGTAGCCGAGCTCGATCCGGAGAGCGTCGGTACGCGTGCCGCGCGGCGCGCCATCGAGAAGCTTGGCGCGAAGCCTTTTCCGACGCAGAAGATCCCGGTCGTGCTCGACCCGTGGATGGCGATGTCTCTACTCGGCGCGATCTCCCCCCTGTTCTCGGCCGACAACGTCCTGAAGGGCCGCTCGCTTTTCGCGGGGAAGGTCGGCGAGCGCGTCGCGAATGAACGCGTGACCATCGTCGACGACGCGCGTCGGAAAGGCGGGCTCCGGAGCGCTCCCTTCGATGGTGAGGGCGTGGCGACGACGACACGGATACTCGTGGAGCGCGGGACGCTGCGCGGCTACCTCGTCAACCTGAAGACCGCGGGAAAGCTCAACAGCGCGCCAAGCGGTAACGCGCGGCGCGGCTCATATGCGTCCCCGAGCCGCATCGGACCGTCGAACTTCTACATCGATGCCGGCGCGGACGATCCGGCCGCGCTCGTGCGCGGGCCGCGTCGCGCGCTGGCGGTCACCTCTCTGCTCAACCTGCACACGATCGATCCGGTCTCCGGCGAGTTCTCGCTCGGAGCGACAGGCACGTACCTCGAGAACGGCATACCGATGCATCCGGTGCAGGGCATCACGATCGCGGGCAATCTCACGCACCTGCTGTCATCGATCACCGGGGTGGGCACCGATCTCACGTTCGGCGCGAGTGGGATCGGCAGCCCGACGCTGCTCATCGCGGAGCTGTCGGTGGGCGGCACATGATGTCGTGGCAGTCGCTCCTGCACGACGACCCCGTTCCCTGGCTCCTCGAGAAGGGCGATCCGGCCGTGCGCGCGTCCACGCTCCGTCATCTCCTCGACCGCGGTCCGCGTGACGGCGAGCTGCGGGAGGCGCAGCAGCGCGCGATGTCCAGTCCACCGCTGTCGACGATCCTGCGTCAGCAGAAGTCGGACGGAAGCTGGCCGGGCCAGGATCTCTGGAAGCCGAAATACCAGTCGACGCACTGGTCGAGCCTGTTGCTCGTCGAGTACGGCGTCGATCCTGGCGACCCACGGGTTCGGCGCGCCGCGCGTCGCGTGCTCGAAGACCTCGGGTCGCCAGAACAGGGCGGGATGAAATGGGTCTTCGACCGCGATCATGGCGCGTCGTGCATCGTCGGCAACATCGTGCGCTGCGTGTCGCTCGCCGGCTATGGCACCGACGAGCGGCTCGAGCCGCTGGTGCAACGGCTGGTACGCGATTCCAAGAAATTCGACGCGGCGTGCTGGATCAACGGCGACCAGCCGTGCGCCTGGGGTTACGCACGTCTGGTGTGGGGCCTCGCCGCGCTGCCCGAGGCGGCCCGGACGCGCGAGGTCGAACGAACGCTGCGCCGCGGTGTCGAGTTCCTCCTTTCTTACCGCATGACCCGCGGTGCATACCCCACCGGGACCGAGCCGAGCTACCTCTGGCGCCAGATCTCGTTCCCGCTCTTCTACCAGGCCGACATCCTCTTCGTGTTGCGCGCGATCGACGCGGCCGGCGCGATCGACGATCCGCGCGCGCAGATCGCGATCGCCTGGCTCCTCTCGCGTCAGGACTCGCACGGAAGATGGGCGGGGCGTTCGCCGTATGCCGACCGCATGGCCTCGAAGGTCAACGCCAGCAAGTGGGCGACGCTACACGCGCTCACCGTCCTGAAGCACGCCTTCCCTGAGAACGGCGCCTAGGGCGACACGCATAGCCCCACGCAAACGGATCCTCAAAGACATCCCGCCCCTGCGCTTCGGTGAGGGACGCGACTGCACGCTTCCCGCATGCGTCGCGGTCGCGACGGGCCTCGAGTACGACTGGGTGATGGGCGCGTCGGGCGCCGCGTTCACCGCGGCGATCGACGTCGACGCGTGGGATCCGATCGCGGCGGCCCCACTCGACGACGCGACCCTTCAAGGCGCGGCGCGCGGGAGCGGGATGCGCGCCGACCCGGTCGCGCCACCGTTCGACGACGAGATGAAAGCGCTGGTCGTCGATCGCATGCTCGAAGCGCTCGAGGCGAAGGTCCCGCCGCTCGCGCGTGGCCTCGTCGGGCCGTCGGAGTACGGTCTGGTCGTGGGCTGCGATGAAGAGACGCCGACGTTCTACGCGCGCACGTATTTCGACAAGACCGAGCAGCCGACGAAGCTCGACTGGTCCGCCTTCGCGAAGGACGGTCGGGTCGTCTTCCTCGACCGCGCGGGGGCGCCGGACCGCGCTGCGATAGCTCGCGCTGCCGTCGAGGGCGCCGTCGCGGCGGCCGAGGCGAGCGATCGTGCCCTCGCGATCTGGATCGCCGCGCTGCGCGACGACGCGCGCTGGACGGACACGCGCCATGCCGGCGCGGCGGCGTTCGGCGATCACGCGATGCGCACCCTGCTCGCCGACAAGCGGACGGCGGCCGCCAGCTTCCTTCGGACCACGCGCGCGCTGTTCGCGGGATCGCCCGGCGCCGACCTCCTGCGCGCGGCCGAGTCGTACGGCTACGTCGCCGACGCGGCGAAGAAGGTCGGCATCGGGCCGTTCGGCGCCTCGGTCGCGACACGGTTCCTCGACGCGGGGCATCGGCGGTCGTGGGCGAAGCAGCTCGAGGCCGCGCTCGGGCACGAGCGCGACGCGCATGAGGCACTGCGTGCGGCGCGGGCGGGCATGAGATGAACGACCTCGCGGCCGCGGCGATCCTCGGCATCGTGCAGGGGCTCACCGAGTTCCTTCCGGTCAGCTCGACCGCACATCTCGTGCTCATCAGCGACGCTCTGGGGCTCGATCCCGCGCGGTTCGGCCTCAGCTTCGACGTCGCGCTGCACCTCGGAACGGCGCTCGCGGTGCTGCTCTACTTCGCGCGCACCTGGCTGGAGCTCGCGAGTGACGTCGTGCACCTGCGGCTGCGCATGCCGTTCCTCGTCATCGTCGGCACGCTGCCTGCCGCGCTCGCCGGCGTCGCGTTCCAATCGCAGGTCGAGACCGGGCTCCGGGCGCCCGCGTACATCGCCGCGTTCCTCATCATCGGGTCGATCATCTTCGTCGCGGCCGAGCGCTTCACCGTCGCCCGCCGGCCGCTCGAGACGCTCGGCTTCATCGATGCGGTCGTCATGGGTGTGGCGCAGGCCATCGCTCTGCTGCCCGGCATCAGCCGCTCCGGGATCACGATCTCGGCCGGGCTCTACCAGGCCATCCGCCGCGCCGACGCCACGCGTTTCAGCTTCCTGCTCGCGACGCCGGTCATCGTCGGCGCCGGCGCGAAGACGCTGCTCGACGCTCGGAAGGCCGAGGCGCTCTTCGCCGCGCCCGACGTGCTGGCACTCGGGTTCGGCCTGTCCTTCCTGTTCGGACTTCTCGCGGTCGCCTTCATGGTCCGCTTCCTTCGAACGCACTCGCTGATCTGGTTCGTGCCCTACCGGCTCATCGTCGCGGCGTTCGCCATCTACCTGGCGCTGTCGCAGAGGTAGCGGCATACGCTAGCGGCGTGAAACGGCGGACATTCCTCAAGGGAACGGCGGCCTCCCTCGCGGTCCTGGCCACCGCTGGCGCAACGGCCGCGATGGCCCAAGACCCTCGGGCGGCCCGAGAGCAGCGCCTTCTTGCCGATCCGTCTGGCGAGATCGCTCAGCTCGTGCGCGAGGGGAACGCGATGAGACCGTGGTTCGCCCCTCTCACGACCAGGCAGGCACACATCAGCGAGCTCGTCGCGGTGGGCCTGACCAACACCGAGATCGCGAGGCACCTTGGGATCTCGATTCGCACGACCGATGCCCACGTGATGAGCATCTTCAACAAGCTGGACCTGCACCGACGGAAGCAGCTCGCCGAATGGGTCATCCGCTCGCGGCCGTCGTACGTGTCCCGGCGGTGACAGCGGCTCGATAGACGCCGCCGCGCGCCGGCTTGGCACCCTCGGGTCGTGGAGCGATAGCCGTGGCACTCTATCGGCGATGGACCTTGGACTGACGGGCAAGGTCGCCCTCGTAGCGGCCGCGTCGAAAGGACTTGGCCGCGCGATCGCCGAGGAATTCGCGCGCGAGGGCGCGAAGGTCGCGATGTGCAGCCGTGAGGAGTCGGCGATCACCTCGGCGGCGGAGGACATCGAGCGAAAGACCGGGAACAAAAGCATCCTGCCGGTCGCCGCGGACCTCTCCACGCGAGAAGGCTGTGAAGTGTTCGTGCAGAACGCCCTCGGCGCGTTCCGTGCGCTCGACATCCTCATCGTGAACGCGGGCGGACCGCCACCGGGTCGATTCGACGATCTCGACGACGCCGCGTGGCAGAAGGCCGTCGATCTCACGCTCTTCTCAGCGGTGCGGCTCACGCGGCTCGCGCTGCCGCAGATGCGGAAGCAGAAGAGCGGGTCCATCGTCTACTCGACGTCGACCTCGGTGCGGCAACCGACGCAGTACCTCAACCTCATCCTGTCGAACGCGATCCGCGCCTCGGTGCATGGGATGCTCAAGACGCTCTCGTCCGATCTCGCGAAGGAGGGCATCCGTGTGAACGCGGTCCAGCCGGGACGGATCGCGACCGATCGGCTCGTCCAGCTCGACACCGACACCGCGAAGCGCCAGAACACGACGCCAGAGGCGATCCGGAAGCGCTACGAAGAGACGGTGATCCCGCTGGGCCGCTACGGCGAGCCGGCCGAGTACGCGGCGGTGGTGGTGTTCATCGCGTCACCGAGAGCCTCGTACATCAACGGCGTGTCGCTCCAGGTCGACGGCGGCATGCTCATGAGCATGTTCTAGGTCGATGATGGTCCGCGATCGCCTGCGGCCCGAGGTCTTCAGGCTTCCGATCGAGAAGATCCGCGCGGGCTACAAGAGCGACATCTACTTCGCGCGCACCAAGCTCATTCTCGAGCGCGACAAGCGACGTGAGAACGTCACGATGCAGATCTTCCAGAAGCATCCCGATGCGGTGATCGTCGGCACCGACCAGGTCCTTGCGCTCCTGCATGTTGGCACCGGCCGGTACCGCGAGCGCGAGCGCGCAGAGCGAGTATTCGCCCGCTACCTCGACGCCGAGCGCCGGCTCTATGCGCGTTGGCTCGCGCTGCCGCGGCAGACGTGGAAGGACTACGAGCCGATCGCGCGCGAGGTCTTCGAGATCTCGCACGAGCTCGCCTCGCTGTGGGAGCCCGGCTGGCAGGATCTGAAGGTGCGCTCGCTCTACGACGGTGAGATCGCGCAGCCCGGCGAGCCGGTGATGCACATCGAGGGCGAGTACTCGTCGTTCGCGCACCTCGAGACGCTCTACCTGGGAGCGCTGGCCGAGGGCTCGCGCGTCGCGACGAACACCCGCGAGGTCGTCGCCTCCGCCAACGGCAAGCCGGTGATCATGTTCGGCGCACGCCACGAGGGTCACGAGGCGCAGGCCGGTTCCGGCTACGCCGCGTACGTCGGCGGCGCGGTCGCGGTGTCCACCGACGAGCAGGGCGAGTGGTGGGGCTCGCGGGGCCTGGGCACGGTGCCGCACGCGCTCATCGCGGTCTACGGCGGCGACACGACGGTCGCGACCCTGAAGTT
>WNGJ01008555.1_pt1 | contig 10905 bp, 9 predicted proteins | sample 5400611 | NCBI WGS metagenome assembly WNGJ01 (sample SAMN13153375, study PRJNA577476) | soil metagenome | isolation source: 40 cm soil or saprolite under Garry oak tree replicate 1 | place: USA:California | collected 2016-06-15 | reverse complement strand
TCGATCCAGCCGCGGCCAGTGATCCATTTGCCGCACTCGGTCTTCGCGACGCGCGCTTTCACTTTGGCGAGAAAATCGTCGAGCGTGTTGGTTCCCTCGAGGTTCAAATTCATTTCGCGCTCGCCAATTCCGAAGATGTGGCAATGCGAGTCGGTGAAGCCGGGGACGACCGTTTTGCCAGCAAGATCAATAATGCGCGTTCTGTCGCCGCGAAATTTTCTCGCGTCTTCGTTTGAACCGACAAAAACAATCCGCTGATCTCTGACCGCGATCGCTTCCGCGTGCGGCTGTTTCTCGTTTACTGTGTAAACATTCCCGCTAACCAAAATCAAATCCACATCCATTCGACTCCGCTTCGCTTCCTTCAGGACAGGTTCTTCGGCGGCATTCACGTTTCGAAGGAAAAATAGCAAGAAAGGAAGAACGCTGCGGACGAAGATGAGGAAAGGCTGCGCTTTCACTTGACGATCTAGCGAAGTTTTGACGTTATCGATTTTGCCAATTATGCACTTTTCCGTATCGGAAACGGTGACGGCATTATTTTTTAATCGACATGAGATTGAAGGACGAATTTTATTTTGCCCTCGCCGAGCCCATTCATAGAATCTTGATCTCCTCTCAGACGAGCAACGAACATCAAACCTTGCACCGCCTGAACAAAGCACATCCCAGTTTCAAATTTGATCCGTTTTTAGTTTCGCGCCTGCCGGTTTACGCAGTCGGCGTCGGGTAATATCCATGGCAAATTTCTTTCCGCGCTGGACGAACTGGCTACCGCTTAAACTCGTGATCTGCGGCATCCTGTCTGTCTGTGGATTGACCGCAGCGACCTGGTATTACGTGACGCCAAAGTACACAAAGGTTGGCTACGAACCGATCCAGCCGGTGCCTTTTCCGCACGACATCCACGTCTCGCAACTGGGAATGGATTGCCGCTATTGTCACAGTTTTGTGGAAGTCGCCGCGCAGTCCAATGTGCCGAACACCCAGACATGCATGAACTGCCATACTCAGGTGCAAAAGGACAATCCCAAGCTGGAGCCGGTGCGGGCGAGCTGGAAAACGGGCAACCCGATCGAGTGGGTATGGATCCATCGCACGGTCGATTACGTTTATTACAATCACGCGGCGCATGTGAATCGGGGCATCAGTTGTTTTAGTTGCCACGGTCCGGTCAATCACATGCCGGTGGTTTATCAGGCCAAACCCCACAGCATGGCCTGGTGTCTCGAATGTCATCGGCATCCTGAAAATTTTTTGCGACCCGATGACCAGGTCTTTAATCTCGATTGGAAACCGGACGACGTGAAGCCAGCGGAGTTTGTGGCGAAGTACGGACAGCCGCAGAATGCAGGCGAAGATTTCTCGAAGAAGAAAAAACTCACTCAAGCAGAGATTGGCCAGACGTTAAAAGAACGCTGGAACATTGAACCGCCGACTAACTGTCAGGGGTGCCACCGATGAAGATCAAATCACGCAGAATTCGGCGACAGGAATTCTGGGGAGCGCACGCGCCCTCGCGTGCTGATTTCGGCGCCCTCGCCGAAATCTTCTCCTACCCAATGAGCACCGCTGCAGGGAAAGTTCGCGATCGCGAGGCGCGATCGCCAGCATGCGAGGCGCGTGCGCTCCCCGGATGAACAGATGAAACGCATCTTCCAGCATCCACCTGAACCGCTAACGGGAAAGCGCTACTGGCGCAGCCTCGGAGAGTTGAGCGATACGCCCGAATTTCGGCAATGGTTGGAACGCGAATTTCCCGCAGGCGCAGCAGAACTACAGGGCGACGAATGGTCGCGACGAGGTTTTTTGAAATTAATGGGCGCATCGATGGCACTTGCGGGGATTGGCCTAACGAGTTGTCGCAAGCCGGAGATGCATCTGGTTCCGTTCACAAAAAACGTGGAGTGGACGATTCCCGGGAAATTCCTCTACTACGCGACCGCGATGCCTCGGCGCACGGGCGCCATTCCGCTTATCGCCACGACTGTGGATGGGCGCCCGATCAAGCTGGAAGGCAATCCGTTGCACCCAGCCAGCGCAGGCGCCACGGACACTTTTGTTCAGGCGTCGGTGCTCGATCTTTATGATCCATCCCGTTCGCAACGGTTCCTTCGCAACGGGAAACGCAGCAAGCGCGAAGAGTTTGAAACCTATATTGGAGAGCTCCGCAAAATGCTGCTTAGTCAGCATGGTGACGGCCTTGCGTTTCTTGTAGAGGAGACGAATTCGCCTACGCGCGAGCGTCTGCGCGCAGAATTGGAAAAGAATTTCCCGGCAATGCGCTGGTGCGTGTACGAGCCGCTGCTGAGTCAGGAAACGAGTTTGGCTGCGCAAACTGCTTTCGGCGCCAACGCGCGTGCACTGCCAAAATTCGATCGTGCCGATGTTGTCCTTGCATTGGATAGCGATTTTCTCGATTGCGGCCAGGGTGATCTCGCGTCGGTGCGCGCGTTCGCTTCACGGCGACGTGTGAGCGTGCCGAAAGATAACATGAATCGACTTTACGTTGTCGAGAACCGCTTCACGCTCACCGGCGCGATGGCGGACCATCGGCTGCGCTGTCCGGCGAGCCAAATCGCGGCGTTTGCGCATGCGCTTGCGGGAAAGATTCTTGCCGGAACAAACGATGCCGGTCTCGGGTCTGTGATTGGGAGTCTGCGAGCGCCTGCCCTAAACGCTTTCGGGGCCGGGACCTTCGATGAGCGATGGCTCAGCGAGGCGGCGAATGATCTCATGGCAAAGCCCGGCGCGAGTTTGGTCGTGGCAGGTCCAAATCAACCGGTCGCAGTGCAATTACTTGTCTATGCGATCAATGCTGCGCTCAAGAATCTGGGCCAGACACTGGTTGTCCGCCAGGTGCCGCGCAATTCGCGAACGATCGACGTTTCGCAACTGGCAGCGGACATAAACGATGGCCGGATCAAGCAGCTGTTCATTTTCGGAGGTGATCCGGTCTATAACGCACCACGCGGCCTGGTGGAGGATCGAAAAACAAAAGTGCCGCTGGATTGGGCTGAGCTGCAAAAGAAGGTGCCGGAAATTGTGCGGCTCGGTTATCACGAGGATGCCACATCGGCGTTAAGCCAATGGCATCTTCCCGCCACACACTATCTCGAATCATGGGGTGACGCGCTTACCGCCGATGGCGAGTACTTGTCGATCCAACCGATGATTTTGCCCATTTTCGGTGGCCTCTCAGAAATCGAATTGCTTAACGCGCTGCTCGGCGGACCGAAAATCGAAGGACCGGAACTGGTACAGGAAACTTTTCGCGCGACAAATTCGAGCGGCGATTTTCAAACCGCGTGGTCGCGTTTTCTCCACGATGGATTTGCTGCACGCGTTCAGCCCCGTGATCAGCCGCCTTCGTTTAATACGGGGACAGTAGGTCCTCTCATCCAAAATTCCTGGGCACCGCCGCCAGTGCCTAGGGCAGATTCGCCCGAGATTGTGTTCGTTGGCAGTTATGCAATGGACGACGGCCGCTATACAAATAACGGCTGGCTACAGGAATTGCCCGACCCAATCACCAAGCTGACGTGGGACAACGCTGCGTTGATAAGTCCTGCTTTTGCGAAAAGGATTGGGATCCAAACGGGCGAGTTGGTGCAGATTGCAATCAATGAAAAGAGCGCTGGTCTTGAGCCAGTCAAACGCGAGTTGGTCATCGCCGCGCTCGTATCGCCCGGTCACGCGGACAATTCGGTCACGATCCCACTCGGTTACGCGCGGAAAATGCCGGAGTTCACCGCGCTGCCGTATGCGGGCGGAGCGCTGAAAGAAGAACCGAAGATCGCGGAACAGAGCGGTTTCAACGGCTACTTCTTGCGGAGCGCAGCGAATTCACATTTCGCCGTCGCGGGCGCGCAGGGGATCGAGAACGTGAAGGTGACGAAGGTCGGTCGTGCTTATCCGCTCTCGATTACGCAGGAACACTTCAGCATTGAAGGACGTGGTCTCGTCCGTGAAGCAACGCTTGAACGTTACCGGGCCGACAATGATTTCGCGAAGAAAATGCCTGGCGAGGAAGAACTGCCACACCAGTTGCCCAGCATCTATACTCATCCACCTCTCGACGCGCCACAGCAGTGGGGAATGACTGTCGATCTGAATGTCTGCACGGGATGCAGCGCCTGCGTGATTGCCTGCCAAAGCGAGAACAACATCCCGATCGTGGGCAAATTACAAGTGGCTCATGGCCGGGTGATGCACTGGATTCGCATCGACCGCTATTATGCGAGCAGGAAACGATTCAACCAGGATCGGGGCGACTGGCCGGAAGACCCGGAGATCGTGCATGAACCGATGATGTGCCAGCATTGCGAGAATGCGCCGTGCGAAACGGTCTGTCCCGTCAACGCTACTGTCCACAGCGAGGATGGGCTCAACGTCATGGCCTATAACCGCTGCATCGGCACCCGCTACTGCTCGAACAACTGCCCCTTCAAGGTGCGCCGCTTCAATTACTTCGATTACAACCAGCGGCCGGTCGGGAAAAAGAAGGTCGCCGGCGCGTTGAGCATCTACGAGGAATATTTCGCGCCGCTGACGACCAAGGGCGCGCCGGACATTGTCAAGATGCAGAAAAATCCCAACGTGACTGTGCGTATGCGTGGGGTGATGGAGAAATGCACGTTTTGTGTGCAACGGATTGAGGAAGCAAAAATTGCGGCGCATGCGCGTGCTGGCGCTTCAGCCGAGACGCTTATCCCTCGCGATTCGTTTACAACGGCGTGTGCGCAAGCCTGCCCCACGGAAGCAATTGTTTTTGGCGATATCAAGGATCCGGAAAGCCGCGTCTCCAAAATGAAAAAGCAGGACCGCAATTACCGGCTGCTTGAATATCTGAATGTGAATACGCGAACCAGTTATCTCGCGCGCATTCGCAATCCGAATCCGAAAATGCCGGACGCGGAAAACATCGGCGTGGCAAGCTTGATGGAGAAACCAGCATGAGATTTCTTGGTTTTGCGTTCTTGAAAGTTGTCAATCCTCCAATGGACGTGGCGGATTGCTTTTCGCAATCGATAACCGTCTGGGGAGCGCAGGCTGCCAGCCTGCAGTCGTCGGCAGCCTGCCGACGACACTGGGCGTTTGAAGAACTTTTCGGCAAGCTGCCAAAAAGGACAGGCTGGCAGCCTGTGCTCCCCAGAATCGGGCAATTGGCAATTTAACCATGGACGCAGCCCCAACAGCACCGGAGATGATCGAAGAGGCCGAGCAGCCCCTTGCGCACGTTCCGCTGGTCTTAAACAAGCGCAACTTCAGTTGGCTAACCGAGCGCATTTCCGGGGTCATCGAACAGCCAGCGCCACGCTGGTGGTGGGTGGCTTTTACAATTACTGCCAGCGCCGCGACCTTTGGGCTTTTTTGCCTTGGGTACCAGATTTCCACTGGCGTTGGCACCTGGGGAAATAACATCCCGGACGGATGGGCCTGGGACATCACCAACTTCGTTTTCTGGATTGGTATCGGACACGCGGGCACGCTCATATCCGCGATCTTATTTTTGCTCCGGCAAAAATGGCGCACTTCGATTAACCGCTCCGCGGAGGCGATGACGCTTTTTGCTGTCATTTGCGCCGCCATTTTCCCAGGTGTGCACGTGGGCCGCGTTTGGATGGCGTGGTATCTCGCGCCGGTCCCTAACAACTGGGCAATCTGGCCAAACTTTCGGAGCGCGCTTGTATGGGATGTGTTTGCGGTTTCGACCTACTTTACCGTTTCAGTTTTGTTTTGGTATACCGGTTTGATTCCCGATTTGGCGACGCTGCGCGATCGGGCCACTTCGAAGATCAGAAAGTTCCTTTTCGGAATTTTCGCGTGCGGTTGGCGCGGCTCGAATCGCAATTGGCGTCATTACGAAATGGCCTATCTGCTTTTGGCCGGCCTTTCCACACCGCTAGTTCTTTCGGTGCACAGCGTGGTATCATTTGACTTCGCCACGTCGATCCTGCCGACGTGGCATACGACAATCTTCCCGCCCTACTTCGTTGCCGGCGCGATCTTCGGCGGTTTCGCGATGGTGTTGACCTTGTTGCTGCCCGCCCGTGCCATGTTCAAGCTGCAAGATGTGATCACACTGCAGCACATCGACAAGATGGCGAAAATCATTTTGTTGACCGGCTCATTCGTTGCCTACGCCTACATGATGGAATTTTTTGTGGCCTGGTACAGCGGAAATTCCTACGAGCGGTTCGCGTCTTGGAACCGTGTCTTCGGTCCCTACTGGTGGGACTGGTGGGTGGGGATGCTTTTCTGCAATTGCCTCTCGCCGCAGCTCTTTTGGTTCAGGTGGTGCCGGCGAAATATTTTTGTCGTTTATTTCGTTTGCATGTGCGTGAACGCCGGCATGTGGTTCGAGCGCTTCATCATCATCGTCGGTGGCTTGCATCGCGACTTTCTTCCCTCCTCTTGGGGCCTGTTTATCCCGACCTGGGTGGACATCTGGACATACATCGGCACGCTCGGGATTTTCACTTCGCTCTTTCTGCTTTTTGTTCGTTTTCTGCCCATGATCGCGATGTCGGAAGTAAAGACCGCTGTGCCGGAGGCGGACCCGCATTACGCTTCGTCACCTGAGAGCCCATCGGTATCTGCTGCCCGAAAGGAGCGCACACGATGAGGACCCCATCCGGTCACGAAGTTTACGCCATGGCCGCGGAATATCCGAGTCCAGCCGCACTTTACGAAGCGGCCAAGCACATCCGGGACGCTGGCTTCAGACGCTGGGACGTCTATTCTCCGTTCCCGATTCACGGAATGGATGAAGCGATGGGATTGGGAAAATCCTGGCTGAGCGGCTGGGTTTTGTTTGGCGGCGTCTCGGGCCTGCTTACCGCTGCCCTGGTCGAATTTGGTCCGTCATGGTTTCTCTATCGGCTCAATGTGCACGGTAAACCGTGGAACTTTTGGACTGTCCCCGCGTTTTTCCCGATCATGTTTGAGTTGACCGTGCTCTTCGGCGCGTTCGCTGCATTTTTCGCGATGCTTGGCATGAACGGATTGCCGCGCTGGTACCATCCCATGTTCAACTGGGAACGGTTCAGCCGCGTGACCAACGACGGATTCTTCCTTGCGATTGAAGCCCGCGATCCGCGTTTTACCGAGAATGGCGTGCGCGAATTACTGGAGCAAAGCGGCGGCCAGCACATCACGATCGTTCACGAGGACTGAATATGTTGCGCGGATTTCTAGTGATTTTTCTTCTATGCACCATCGCGATCATTGCGGTGTTTGGATTTCGCGGGCAAACGAGCACCGGCCCGCCCCTTGAGCTTTTTCCAGACATGGTGCGCCAAATGAAAGTGCGCGCACAAGCGCCACTCAATTTCTTTGCCGATGGCCGCGGTCCGCGTTTACCGGTCGCCGGCACAATGCCGATCGGCTACGAGATGCCGAAACCGGAAGCCGTCGCCACAACGGACTTCGCCGCAGTCGGCCCCTATTCGCATCCACATGCCGCGTTTAGTGCCGGCACTGATTATTACAACACAGGCAAAATGGGCGATCACTGGGGAACAGGCATTCCACTGGAAGTCACGCGCGAGTTGATGGAGCGCGGCCAGCAGCGTTTCAATATCACTTGTGCGATGTGTCATGGCGCGGCGGCTGAGGGCAACGGAATCACCAAGCAATACGGCCTCACGACCGTGGTAACTCTCCAGGACGACCGAATCCGCAAGATGTCCGACGGCGAGATTTTCAACACGATCACCAATGGAAAAAACACAATGATGGCTTACGGCCCTAACATTATCGTCCCTGATCGCTGGGCGATCATTGCTTACCTGCGTGCTTTACAGCGCAGTCAAAACGCCGCGATTGCGGATGTTCCGGAGGACCATCGCGGCGACTTGGAGAAGAAATGAGCGAGCGTTCACAGACCGTGCCGGTGCCGGAAGGCGAATATTTCGAAAGCAGCCGCTTTACGGGCCTTTCGTTCCTCCTCGGATTGATTGCCGCGGTAGCGCTGGCGCTTTGCGTCCTTGGCGCGTTCGTGAATCCGCATCAGCTCAGTTATTCATGGCTCTTTGCCTTTGCATTTTTCTTTACACTCTGCGCTGGCTGCTTTTTCTGGACAATCGTCCATCATGCCACCGACGCCGAATGGTCGGTCGTCGTGCGCCGCCAGTTGGAAAATATTGCGGCATTGCTGGTGGTCCTGGCGCTTCTTTTCGTGCCAATTCTTCTCCTCCGCCATCATCTTTACTCGTGGATGGACATTCCACCCGGCGCGGAAGCTTCGCTCGATTCAAAACGGGCTTATCTCAACTGGAGTTTCTTTCTGTTACGCGCCGTATTGTTCCTCGGCTTTTTTGCTTTTGCATCGCTCGCGTTGCGCCGGTTGTCCGTGCGACAGGATCAGGACGGTAACCCGCGCTTCACGATCGGGATGCGCAAGGTGGCGTTTATCAGTCTGCCGATGTTTGCGCTTTGTCTAACCTTCGGCGCATTCGATTGGTTGATGAGCCTGAACTACCACTGGTTCTCAACCATGTTCGGCGTGTACATCTTTGCCGGCGCGGCTGGCAGCTCGATGTCGCTGCTTGTGCTGGTGATCACGGCTCTGCGCCAGGCCGGTTACCTGAAGGATGTCGTCACGCTCGAGCATTATCACATCATGGGTAAATGGATGCTCGCCTTCTGCGTTTTCTGGGCCTACATCGGTTTCGGCCAATACATGCTCATCTGGTATGCGAATATGCCAGAGGAGACGGAATTTTTCATCACCCGAAACACCGAGTCCTGGTGGGCCCTGAGCATGCTCCTGGTGATCGGCCGCTTCTTCATAACTTTTGGGATTTTGCTGTTGCGTTCGATCAAAAAGGAGCCGCACCGTCTTTGCATCGTGGCTGGATGGATTGTCTGCATGCAGATGCTGGACATGTACATCATCATCCTGCCCGCGTTACATGGCACCGGCGTGCATGTGAGCATCTGGGATCTGGTTTCGCTTATCGCCATCGGCGCGACACTCGGGTTCGCTTATCTGCGAGTCGTGGCCAGAACTTCTCTCTTTCCAGTTCGCGATCCGCGCTTGATTGAATCTTTGAAATTGACGAACTGAAATGGCCGACACTGAATCCCTTCGCCAGGTTGCTCGCTCGCGCGCCCCGCTGTCCACGTGGTTCGGGATCGTGCTTCTTTTCGCACTCTTCGGTGTAATCGTGCTCGCAGTAATTGGTCCCGCGCCGCGTGAAAGCGATTACGAAGAAACGCGTGCAAAAAAACGCGTGGATAACCTGAAAACTTTACGCGAGGAGGCGGCAAAGGCTCTGACCACCTACGGTTGGATCGACAAGAACAAAGGCATTGCTCGTATCCCAATCGAGCGCGCGATGGAATTGACCACTGCCAAACTGGCGCAGCAAAAGCCAGCGCCGGCTGGTCCCATCGCCACGCCGGAGCCTCAGCCCTCAGCAGCGCCCGCTTCGCCTGCGCCGGCCGGCTCTCGACAACCGGCTGCCGCGCAACCTTCCCCCAAGCCAGGAGCATCGGCCGCGTCGCCATCGCCTTCCGGTCAAGCGCCCGCCTCGCCTTCACCGCAAGCTGCGCAATCACCACCGGGAACTGCGTCGCCGGCGCCAGCCAAAACTCCATGAACACTACCGGGATCCCTCTAAAACAACCGTCCGTCTCCGCTGCGGCGGGCGACGCCGAGCAGTTGGAGCGCGCATTGATCGACGCTTCGACGCGCGTGCCGGTATTGATGTTTTACACGTCGGCGATGGCATGGTTGATCCTCGGCACGCTGCTGGCCGGTTTTGTTTCATTCAAGCTGCACGCTCCAGACATGTTTTCGGATATCAGTTTCCTGACGTGGGGGCGTGTGCGGCCCGCCCACATGAACGTGATGGTTTATGGCTGGGCGTCCATGGCCGGAATGGGCACCGCGATTTGGCTGATGGCCCGATTGTGCCGGACGGTTCTGCGATATCCGTTGCTGCTGGTTGCGGGCGCCGGCTTTTGGAATTTGGGTGTCCTGCTGGGCGTGGGGGGAATTCTCCTCGGTGACAGCACCGGTTATCAATGGCTCGAGTTTCCCGGCTACGCAGCGATCATTCTTTTTGTCGCTTACACGCTCATTGTCTCATGGGCGGTGTTGATGTTTCGCTTTCGGCGCGGTGAACAAATTTACATTACCCAATGGTATTTGCTCGGCGCGTTTCTCTGGTTCCCGTGGCTCTACGCGGCTGGCCAGTTGATGCTCTTCGTCGTGCCAGTGCAGGGCGTCCTGCAATCGGCGGTGGGCTGGTGGTATGCAAATAATCTGCTCTTTCTCTGGTTCGGCGCGATCGGTCTCGGCACCGCATACTACATGATTCCCAAAGTGATCGGTCGCCCGGTGTACAGTTATCATCTGGCGGCGATCGGTTTTTGGAGCTACGCGCTTTTCTCGAGCTGGACCGGCATGCAGCGGCTCGTCGATGGACCGTTCCCGGCGTGGATGGTTACCTCAAGCATCGCGGCCACCATCCTCACGATCATTCCCGTCGCCACCGTTGGCCTCAATCATCACATGACCATGCAGGGCTATTTTCCGCTCATGCGCTATAGCCCGACGCTGCGTTTTACTGTGTTCGGCGCGATGTCCTACACGGTCTTTAGTCTGATCGGCGTATTGATTTCGCTGCGTTCCGTTGCGCGCTACGTGAACTTCACCCAGGCGAGCATCGCTTATTCCCATCTTGGCCTTTACGCGTTCTTCACCATGGTGATTTTCGGTTCGATGTACTACATCGTGCCGCGACTGATTGGGCGCGAATGGCGCTACGCGTCACTGATCAAACTGCATTTCTGGGCATCTGCCTATGGCATCGGGCTGATGACGCTCATGCTGCTGGCTGGCGGCTTCCTCCAAGGCGCGAACATGGAGAATCCTTCGCTTGCGTTTAGCGA
>WNGJ01008552.1_pt1 | contig 10907 bp, 9 predicted proteins | sample 5400611 | NCBI WGS metagenome assembly WNGJ01 (sample SAMN13153375, study PRJNA577476) | soil metagenome | isolation source: 40 cm soil or saprolite under Garry oak tree replicate 1 | place: USA:California | collected 2016-06-15 | reverse complement strand
AATTCCTGGGTCAGATTGAACTCCCTGCTGCCGACGGCGTCCGAGCTGACGAGTAGCCATCTCGCGCACCTTTGCTCGACGCTGTGAACGCTGTTGCAGGCGGCTGACTGGGAAGCGACATCGCTCGCGAATTGCGAGTAGCGGCGGAGTCTTCGCGTCAGCTTGGGAAGCGCATCGATAAGGGGGATGAAGTTCTTCGCGCTCAGAACGAGAAAACTGCCCTCGATCTGGCAGACTCCCCGGTAACGTGCGGTGCTAACGTCGTTGAGGAGCGGCAGTCCGACGAAGCCCTCCTTGCCGACCGTCATCGCTTCTATGGTGGGGCCATCCTCGAGCACAATGACCAGCGACACCATCCCGGTGAGTGGGAAGTAGACGTGCTCGATGGTGTCGCCTGAATCGAACAACCGCTGCTTGATGGGAAACGATACTTCCTCGGCGTGCTTCATCAGAGCTGAGAGCTCCGCGGAATCGAGCCGTGAGAGAATTTCGTTCTGCGAGAATTCAGGGGATGCGCGCTCGACCTTTCTCGCAGCGTCCGCGCGAACTTTGGTGCGGGGACTCATGGGCGACCTTTTGCATGGCGTGAAGCCAGAAGGTCGCAGGCATCCGAAGCCCCTGTAGCGATCTGGATTTTTGCTACTGTTGGATGGTACTAGGTACGCTGATGTCCGGCAACGTATAAGGGAGACGTGTGCCGAATGTGCGTGGCTCCAGAGCACGCGTGGCCTCAAATGTGCGGTCCCGTACTTTCACTTGTTCCTGGGCGGATTTTTGGACGGACAGCGGGACCTTCGCGGCGACTTCGCCGGCCCCAGCCAGGAACAAGTCCGACGGGACCGAATCCGCGGCGACATCGCACGCAGGATAAAACGCGCGTGCTCTCATCTGGGTGATGATGAGTTTCAGCTGCTCGTCGACGAAATGACCGACAGGCAGCTCAAAGGTGAGCGTCGGGCGAACCGTGACTGGCTGGTGGAATAATTTCGCCCACGGTTTTCCCCCGACAATCCCCGTCTTCACTCGCGCTTTTCGGCTCGGTTCGATACATCTCTTCGATGAATAGGCTCACGAACCGCTCGAGGAGAATCGCCCTCTCTCGACCGAGGGGGATTTGTGCGTCGTCGGCCGCGTCGTTGAGAAAGGCCTTGAATGCGATCAGGGACTGCTCGGGTTTCCGCCTCAGGTCTCCGGCCGCATGGCAGATCTCGCGCACCGAGTGACGCTCCAAGGCGGTCAGGAAAATCCCAACGTGCGCGGATCTCAGCGCGCTCTTGAGTGATTCTCTTTGGATGCGCGTCAATAGCGGGCCAGCTGGAGACGAGTATTTCAACTCAGTGGACATTTCGAGGCCGAGATTCTGGGATGAAAGCCGTACGAATTGCCAGTATTTAGTGTTGGGACTGCCTGCGCGCAAGTTATTTGTTTACATGGAGTTAGAGCGCAAAAATAGTACGGCGCCGTACTTTTCGAATCGCTAAGAGGACAGCAATGCGTCGCTTCGGCTCAATCGCGTCTTTCATCTCGTTTTCTGGACTGGCAGCGTGTGGCGCGGCGCAGCCATCGCGCGCGCCTGAAGATCAAACCGCGTCGAGCACCATCCCGGCCAATCGCATTGCCAGTAGCCATGACTGGACCCAGTTCGGTTGGGACGCGGAGCGCTCCAACGCCGCGACCGACGAGACGGGGATCACGGCGGCCAACGTCAGTACGATGCGGCGTCAACAAGTCACGCTCGATGGGACAGTGGATGCTTCGCCGATATATCTCCACGGCGTCCGGGTGAACGGCGGAACGCACGATGTCTTTTTTGTCACGACCACCTACGGCAAGACGCTGGCGATCGATGCCAACGACGGCACAGTTCTCTGGCGTTTCACACCGAGTGGATACGATTCGTGGGCGGGATCGAGGCGAATCACGAATTCGACGCCGGTCGCGGATCCCAATCGCGAGTTCATTTACGCCGCCTCTCCCGACGGTCACGTCCAGAAGATCGCCGTCGCGGATGGACACGCCGTGTGGAGCACGGCCATCACCAGACTGCCCGAGCGCGAGAAGATTGCTTCTGCGCTGAACTATCACGGCGGACGAGTGGTCGCGGTGACTGGCGGCTACATAGGTGATGCGCCGCCGTATCAGGGACACGTCGCGATTCTCGACGCCGGCAGCGGTCGCCTTGTTCACGTTTGGAACTCACTCTGTAGCGACAGGCGCGAGCTGATCGATCCGAGCTCGTGCGCCGAGAGCGGCTCGGCGATTTGGGGCAGGGCTGGTGCGGTGATCGACTCGACGACGGGGGACATTTATATCGCCACCGGCAACGCTCGATGGGACGGCCGCACGAACTGGGGCGACGCCGCGATCGCGCTGGATTCGAGCGCGACGAAAGTGCTCGACAACTACACGCCGACGAAAACCAATGACCTCGGCGCGCGAGACTCGGATCTCGGCTCGACCTCCCCCGCCTTGCTGGGCGGTGGCTACGTAGCGCAGGGCGGTAAAGACGGATCGATCCGTCTCGTCGCATTCGCCCGGACACGCGGCGCGACGCCGAGGAAGGGAGGCGAGTCGCAGACTGTGTCGACACCGTCCGGCACGGATCTGTTCACCGCCCCGGCAGTCTCGCATGTCGGGCCGACGACGTGGATGTTCGCCGCCGACAACGGCGGCACCGCTGCATGGACTCTGAATGGTGGCCAGCTGCGACAGATGTGGCGAAATGGAAAGGGCGGTACCAGTCCAGTCATCGCTGGCGGCTTGCTCTACATCTACGATCCCAGTGGCGGACTCCGCGTTTACGTTCCGGAAACCGGAAGTGAGGTTGCGACGTTGCTCAGCGGCGGTGGGCATTGGAACAGTCCGATCGTCGTGGACGGGCGAATCGCTCTTCCGGAAGGGGACGCTAATCGGCACAGTACGAGCGGTACTCTCAATATCTGGCGGCTACCGTGACTACCGACGGCTCGAACGACGTAACTACGCAGCTACCCGCTGCCCGTGCCCGCTATCCGTTGCCCGTTGCCCGCTTCCTGCTTCCCGTTGCCAGCTCCCCGCTCCCCTCAATCCAATGAACCGTTTACGCCGGCATGCGATCGCGCTCCCCATTCTCTTCGCGGCCGCTGCTCCGCAGCCGAGCGTCGCGCAGGCACGGCGACCGATCACCGAGACCGACCTCTTCAAGTTCGTGTGGGCCGCCGATCCGCAGATCTCCCCCAACGGATCACAGGTTGCGTTCGTGCGCGTGAGCATCAATGAGGACAAGGATCGGTACGAGACGCAGATCTTCGTCGTTCCCGCCGATGGCAGCGTACCTCCGCGTCCGTTGACATCGGGACGCAACGACGGATCGCCGCGCTGGTCGCCAGGCGGGCGCGAGATCGCGTTCGTCCGCACGCCGGAGCCGGTCGACGGAAAATCGAAGCCCGCGCAGATCTACATCATCTCAATGGATGGCGGCGAAGCGCGCGCACTCACAGACGCTCCCAAAGGCGCGAGCTCTCCGGTATGGTCGCCGGACGGGCGGACTATCGCCTTTAATTCCACGCCAGATACGGCGAAGCTCGATTCGGCAAAGAAAGCCGCGACGGCCGATACAACGCCAAAGAAACACGTCAGCGATGTCCGCGTCATCACGCGCGCACAGTATCGATGGAATGGCGGCGGCTACACCGATCCGACGGCGCACTCTCACATCTGGACCGTCGCCTCGTCGATCGGTCCAACGGGAGCGCTGCCGAGCATAAGGCAGATCACGTTCGGGGACTTCGACGAAGGCGAACCGGTGTGGTCGCCCGACGGATCGCGCCTCTACTTCACATCCAATCGGCGCCTCGAGCCCTACTACGATGCCAGGGGTGACGAGGTGTATTCCGTTCCCGCCAACAGCGGAGCGACGGTGAAAGTGGCCAGCATTGATGGCGGGATTGGCTCGATAGCTCCCTCACCGGATGGAAAACGCATCGCATTCACCGGCAGCGTGAACGCGAAGCCGCTGCGCTTCTTCGATCAGGGCGATCTTTTCATCGTTGACGCCACTCCGGGTTCCCAGCCGCGCAACCTTACAGCGGGCTACGATTTCGACGTCGAGGGCGGACTCACCGCTGACCAGCATCCACCGCGCGCTGGTGCAGGCGGCGGTGTCCTATGGAGTCGCGACGGGAAGAGTGTCGTGGTTGTGACGACGGAGAACGGCCGCGGGAATCTCAAGCGCTTTTCCCTCGCCGACGGGAAATTCGATTCAGTAACGACTGGTGATCATGACATCGTTGCCTACACCGCGAGCGCCGATGGGTCGAAGATCGTCGCGCTGGTTTCGACGCCGACGAACATCGGCGATTTGTTCGTCGTCGATGCCAGCATCGCGCGCTCCGCACCAAGGCAGATCACTCGCATCAACGAAGGGCTGTTCAGTACGCTCGATTTGAGCACGCCCGAGGAGCTCTGGTACAAGAGCTTCGATGGGCGGCGCATCCAGGGCTGGATTCTCAAGCCACCGCGCTTCGACGCGTCGAAGAAGTATCCGATGATTCTCGAGATCCACGGCGGACCGAACGCCGCCTACGGCTACACATTCACGCACGAGTTCGACTGGATGGCCGCCAAGGGCTACGTCGTGCTCTACACCAACCCGCGCGGAAGCACGTCGTACGGTCAGGACTTCGCCAACGTCATCCAGTTCCACTACCCCGGCGACGACTACAAGGATCTGATGGCCGGCGTCGATGAAGTGTTGAAGCGCGGATACGTGGATTCGACGCGCATGGGTGTGACCGGTGGCAGCGGCGGCGGAGTGCTCACCAACTGGATCGTCACGCACACCAGCCGCTTCGCCGCGGCCGCCTCGCAGCGATCCATCGCCGACTGGTCCGGCTTCTGGTACTCGGCCGATTTCACGCTGTTCAATCCGACCTGGTTTTCAGCCGCGCCGTGGGAAAATCCAAAGCAGTTCAGCGAGCTTTCGCCGATCACCTACATCGCCAACGTGACGACGCCGCTGATGCTGATCGAGGGCGAATCGGACATGCGGACGCCTCCGGCGTTGGGAGGCGAGCAGATGTTCCGCGCGCTCAAGTACCTGCACAAGCCGACGGTGATGGTGCGATTCCCCGACGAGACTCATGAACTTTCGCGTTCAGGAAAGCCGTGGCACCGGGTCGAACGGCTCCGCCACATCCTCGGCTGGTTCGACAAATATCTGGAGCACCGGCCGACGACAGTTTACGACGTGCAGTAGCGAACCTTGTTGGTGCGATCCTACTCGTTGGGTTCGACGAGGGACTGAGACTGCTTAGGGTGTGAGGTCCATCGCCTCGACTACCCGGGTGTAAGGAATGTGCGCGGTATCGTTGACCTGCTTCACCGTATCCGCGTTCTGTGCCTCGAACAGACACATGCACTTGTCTTCGCCGGGGACGAACATGCTGCGGATGTACTCGACCGGCTTCCCCTGTTTCGTGAACTGCTTGCTCGTGTCAATCGCGGCCTTCTGCGCGTCGGCGAGCTGCCCCATGGAAATGCCGGGTAGCTCGCGCTCCACCATGTAGACGGACATGGAGCCTCCTGAAGAATGGAATTGCGGTAAGGCGAGCATAGGAGGAATCCCACCGCGCGTCAAGAATGGGTTCTTTGGCGGATAAACCGAACCTCTACTGGCTTACCGGACGACGCTGTCGTCGTGGCGCCATCCTCAGCTTGCGGCGTCCACGAAGTACCGCTCGATGCAGAACGACGTGGCCTTCGCGACAGTTTCCGTCAATCGCGAGTGGCCCTCCTTGTAACCGACCCGGTAGTGAAACGAGATCGGGATCGCCGCGATGTACTTGATTCTCTTGATCACACCCTCAGCGGATTCCCCTGAGTCCTTCAGCTCGTCGGTGACGTTCCATACCGCTCCTCGCAGCGCCCATTCGGGCTTGTCGACATCGGTGAATGCAGCGATGAAGTAGTTGCGAAGCTTCAGCTCCTTCGCCGAGAGTCTATACTGCTGCTGGCTCGGTACTACGTCGGTTCTTTTCAGTGCGATGGACATGGTCGTATGGGTTTGAGTGAGTGGTGTTCAGCGCTTGTGTCTCTTCGTATCCTGAGTTACGCGCCGGGTTGTCCATTGCCGTCGCCTCGTGTTACCAACTGCACGTCCTTGTCACGGCGTGCGCGGATGGCGGCACGGTCAGCGCTGGTCGCGCAAATGTTTGCTGGACGTGCGGCTCGTGTATTCGCCAGTGCAGTTGGAGCTCTTCCAATTGCAGCGGCTGTCGGCACAGGCGTATGATGAAAGTCATGAGCGACGACGATGAACGTGCGGGACGCCCCGCATCGCTGAGCCGCGCCGAGCTGCTCGGGATCTTTGCGTTCTGGACGCTGCTGGCTGTTCTTACCGCGGCCAACAGATTGGCGGATCAGCGTGAGGTGGGGGTGAGCGTTGTCTCCCGCACGGTGCCGATCGCGCTCGCCTTTCAGCAGATGTACCTATGGGCGCTATTGACTCCTTTGGTCTTCTGGATCGCAGGGCGCTACAACATCGATGAGTCCAGTGAATGGGCGAAGCTTCTCATGCTGATCCTGATCGGAACCGCGATCGCCCTGTCCGTCGATTTCGTCAACTCGACCCTCGTCCGCGAGTTCGGAGGACGTGCAATACCATCGATCGCAACCGCAGGTCGGCAACGCGGAGCCGGAGGATTCGGCCTCGGCGGGTCGTCTTCTCACGGAGCCTTTGGTTTCTTGCACGGGCCGATGGTGCTTAACCACTTCATACTGTTTTGGGGTATTCTCGCCGCGGGATTCGCGCGTGACTACCTGCTGCGATTCCGCGCGCGCGAGAGGGAGACGGCGCAATTGCAGGCAGCGACGGCGCACCTCGAGGCACAACTGGCCGAGGCCAGGCTTTCGGCGCTGAACGCGCAGCTCAATCCGCACTTTCTCTTCAACACGCTCCACGCGATCTCTTCGCTGGTCGAGCGTGACCCGCGCGGCGTGCGGCGGATGATTGCGAGACTGAGCGAGCTGCTCCGCTACACGCTCGACGGCGGCAACGAGAATGAAGTCGTGCTCATGAAAGAAATCGACTTTCTCCAGCGCTACCTCGAGATCATGCAGATCCGGTTTCAGGGCCAGCTCGAAATCGATCTTCAGATCGCTGAGGACGCGCGCGATGCAATGGTTCCGAGCCTGATCCTGCAGCCGCTGGTCGAGAACGCGGTGAAGCACGGAGTCGACAAGATCTCCGACGGGGGGAAGATCAAAATCGCGGCGCGGCGGGACGGCGATCGTCTCGTGATGACAGTTGCCGACAATGGACCCGGTCCCGCCAAGATCTCCAAGCTGGACGAGGCAGGGGTCGGTCTCGCCAACATCCGGCAGCGCCTGGTACAACTCTATGGTAGTGGAGCGAGCCTGACCCTCGCCGAATCTCCCAGTGGCGGGACAGTGGCGCAGATAACGATGCCGTTTCGCGGCAGCGCCGAGCTGCGCACGACCATCGTCGCAAGCGCGGAGGGAAGTCGGTGACTCCCGTCAGGCCGCTTCGGGTGCTGATCGCCGACGATGAACGTCTGGCGCGTCAGCGGCTCGAGGATCTCCTCGCCTACGAATCGAGCATCGAGATCGTTGGCCGGACGGACAATGGCCTGACGACGATCGAGGCCATCCGCGAGCTGAAGCCGGATCTCGTGTTCCTCGATATCCAGATGCCCGGCAAGACCGGACTCGAGGTCGTGCGCGAGATCGGCGCCGAGCGAATGCCGCCGGTGATCTTCACCACCGCTTACGATCACGCGGTCGCTGCCTTCGATCTCGCCGCCATCGATTACCTGATCAAGCCGTTCGACGACGAACGGTTCGAGAAGGCTTTTCACCGCGCGCGCAAGATGATCGAGCTGCATCAAGTGTCCAAATTGTCCGAAGAATTGCGCACGTTACTGAGTGGTCCGCAGTCCGAACGTGAAGCGCAAAAAGGTCAGCACCTGGAGCGGATCGCGGTCGAGATGCGCGGACAGGTGCGCATAGTTCCGGTGAAGCAGATCGACTATCTGATCGCGAGCGGGCCGTACGCCGAGCTGTACGTCGCTGACAAGCGTTACCTCATACGCGAGCGGATGCAGACTCTGGAGGAGCGCCTTGACCCCGCGAAATTCTTCCGCATCCATCGCTCGGCCATCGTGCGGCTGGATCTTATCGAGACGCTGATCCGGAATCCGGGCGGGGACTACGCTGTTCAGCTGAAGGGCGGGGTCAAACTCAAGGTGAGCCGGAGCCGGTTCGAGAAGTTGGAGGTCCTCGTCGGCGTGAAGATTTAGACGGAAGCAACTGATTCCGTTGTCCGTTTCCCGTGCCCGCTTTCCGTTACCCGTTTTCCGTCACCCGTTTTCCGTCGTCCGCTTTCCGTTGCGCGAACGGTGACGGACAGCGGACTACGGAAGACGGCTAGCGGGCAACGGAAAGCGGGCACGGGGGACGGAAAGCGAGCCAGTTGCAGTTTCTTTCGTGCCGTCGATCGTGCCATCGGTTACGCCATAGTGCAATCCGCGACAACGCGAGAGGGTCTCCCCGGTTTCGCGTGTATTGTGATCAATAAGCGCGAGATCAAATACCCTCCTCTCGGGGTCAGCCATGGCAAGCAATCTTCTCGGGAAAGTCTTACCGCCGCGGACGCGATTGAGTCGGCGCGATTTGCTCGGCTTCGCGGCAAAGGGCGCGGCCAGCGTCGTCGTATCGCAGTCACTGCTGGTGAGCTGCGCGGCCGCTGCAACACGCGCGACCGATTCTACCGATACGACGGCCACCGGCGGGACAACTACCACACCGACCACCGGCAGCTCGACGTGCGTCCTCACTGCTGCCCTGACCGAGGGCCCGTTCTTCGTCGACGAGATGTTGAACCGGTCCGACATTCGAGCCGACCCGGCAACCGGCGTGGTGTCGAGCGGAATTCCGCTGGCGCTGACATTCAACGTCGAGCGCGTCGCCAACAGTGCCTGCACGCCTCTGACCGGTGCCTACCTCGACGTCTGGCACTGCGACGCGACCGGAACCTACTCCGATGTCTCGGGCTCCAGCAGAAAATTCCTGCGCGGTTATCAGATAACGGATGCGAACGGAGTCGCCGCGTTCACCAGCATTTACCCAGGGTGGTACAGTGGACGCGCCGTTCACATCCATTTCAAGTTGCGGCTGTTCGCGGGATCCACGAAGACGTACGAGTTCACCTCGCAGTTTTTCTTCGACGATACCCTGACGGACTCGGTCTACACTCAGAGCCCGTACAGCTCACGCGGCAGTCGCAACACCCGCAATGCGAACGATGGGATCTATAACAGCCTGTCGACGACGGACAAAGCGGGTCTGACTCTTCAAACCTCGAAGACCACCGGCGGCTACGCTGGGATCATCAACCTCGGCGTCACTGTCGGCTGATTCTCACACAGAGCCTTAGACGACGCTCAACAGACAGCTCGCGCTCCAGGTTTTCGTCCCAGAGCAGCCTGGACCGAGTGAAAAAGCCCGGCGATGAAAGTCGTCGGGCTTTTTGTTTCGCCCACCCGTGTGCAGTTTTAGGTGCGATATCCTTTGAGGACGACATGAACGTGCAGCAATCGATGATGACCGCGGCGCTCCGCCGCTGGCGCATCATTCCAGTGATAGTGATCGACGATTCCAGGAACGCGGTGCCTCTCGCCGCGGCCCTGCTGGCCGGTGGTCTGCCGATCGCCGAGATCACTCTTCGCACCCCCGGTGCGCTCGACGCGCTACGGCGCATCACCGAGGAACAGCCGGAGATGTTCGCCGGTGCCGGCACCGTGCTCAACGTCCGCCAGGCCGAGCAGGCACGGAGAGCCGGCGCGCACTTCGTGATCTCGCCGGGACTAAATCGCGCTGTCGTCGACTACTGTCTCGAGCACGACGTCCCGGTTTACCCGGGCGTCGCGACTGCCAGCGAGATCGAAGCCGCGCTCGAGACGGGACTCGATCTGATGAAGCTTTGGCCGATCGAGACGCTCGGCGGCGTCGAGTATCTGAAATTCCTGTCCGGACCATTCGTCGGCGTGCAGTTCAATCCGAGCGGTGGGGTCACCGGCGCCAATTTCGAGAGCTACCTCGCCCTCAAGAATGTCGTCGCGGTCGGTGGGTCCTGGATGGCGCCAGCGGAACAGATCTCGGCCAGGCAATTCGAGCGCATCCGAGCTGCGGTTCGCGACACGGTGATGCGTGTTACCGCTCTGTCTTCGCCAAAGAAACGGCCATTCGAGCAAGCGAGCGGAATTCAGGAGGCGATGCGCCCCCGCTAAGAAACTGCAACTGAACACTACCAGCGAGGAGCATTGGGCGGAGCAGCTTGGGGCAACGGGCTGAATTCGACTGACCCAAAGTTTCCCGCCCGCAGCTCCCGGCTGCTCCGCTCACGGCCCCCAGCTGGTAGTGTTCAGTTGCTGTTCAAGCTTAATGAATCGGCGATAGCCTCAGCATGACGGCTGAATGTGCCCCAACGAGCGTCGAGTATTTGCCCTTGAACTGCCCGATGTCTGAGTGAGACCAAAGATCGTGTATTCTCGCGGAATCCGTGCGTATCAACGCGCGCGAGAAATACGCGGTGATCGAATCTGGCTTGGATGACCGATTGAGCAGCACCACTGCGCTCGATCCATCGCGCAGCGGTTTCGCCCAGACCTGCAGCTCTGGCACCGGCTCCCAAACCACGATCCCTTGCTTGCCGAGCGGATCCTGATCGACCGCCAGGACTTCCCGATTGACAAGGATCTCCCTGGTCGCAGCCGACATCGTGCGCACATCATTTCCCGCGATCAGCGGCGCTGCCATGATCGCCCATAAGCTCAGATGCGCGCGATACTCGTCATCCGTCATGCCGCCATTGCCGATCTCGAGCATGTCGGGATCGTTCCAGGCGCGGG
>WNGJ01020465.1_pt1 | contig 10908 bp, 10 predicted proteins | sample 5400611 | NCBI WGS metagenome assembly WNGJ01 (sample SAMN13153375, study PRJNA577476) | soil metagenome | isolation source: 40 cm soil or saprolite under Garry oak tree replicate 1 | place: USA:California | collected 2016-06-15 | reverse complement strand
CCTCGGACCGCTTCTGGAGCGGAAGTTTCAAGACAAGAAGCCGAAATCTGTTGTGCATCTTTTGCTTGAAAAATGGTAAATGGCTCTTGAGTACTAACGGACCCCAAAATAACGCTAAGAAAATGCAATGGCCTGTAGTGCCGATTGGTATACTCGTCCTCCACAATGTGCTTCCTGAGGAAAGACGGAAGCCCACCAGGTGGGCTTCCGTTCCAGCCACCTGTGGAGCCAGCAGTGTGTCTATTGACAGTCCTTATCGTTGTTTTTGGGTCCATTAGTACTCAAGGGCCCAACCCGACAAGAAGAGCCGGGACTGAGCGCCTCCTCGCGATCAGCTTCTGGGTCAACGTGCCTCGCACGATCCAGCAACCGGTGGTGCCGTGATACTGTCGGCGAACTCCAAAATCACGTTGAGCAAGCGCACAGGTTGCTCGATCTGCGGGAGGTGACCGGCCTCTGGGATGAGTGTGAAGCGGGCGTTGCCCAACGCCTGGGCGTAGGCACGGCCATAGTCAGGGTCCACGACGCGATCGCTCTCGCCCCAGACAACAAGCGCCGGAATCGTCACGCGAGCAAGTCGGCGACGCAACTTCCGATCAGCCATGCCCTGCTCCCGACCGTACACTGCGAGTGTCTGGAAGGTCGCGGCTATCGCTGCGACCTGCTCAGGGCTCAGGGTGGCTGGATCGATGCGGAAGGCCGCCGGGTTGTGGTAGCTCAGTGCTGACAACTCATCAGGAGCCAGGGAAAACACATCAGCGATCTCGTGCCCCTCAACCTGGATGCCGACGGCATCGACGAGGACGATGCTGCTGAGCCGCGTGGTGTCTCGCACGGCCAGTTCAGATGCAATCCAGCCACCTATCGAGAATCCGATGACCATGACCTCGTGGAGGTTAAGCCGTTCGAGGAGGTCGAGGTAGGTGAGAGCAAGATCGTCGATGCTGTCGAACCACTCCGGTCGTGGCTCGCCCGCAAATCCGGGATGGATTGGCGAGAGCACATGTGCATGCAGCGACAGCGCTTCAGTGAAGCCAGCCACACTCTGCGGCCCGCCACCACCATGCAAGACGAGCATGGGAGGACCGCTGCCTCGCTCGTCGAGACGCACGGCCAGGCCGTCGGCGAAGGTCTCTTTTCGAGTGCTGGGAGAAGAAGGGAGAGTACTCACGGAATTCATCCTTTCTGTTGGATACATTTCTCTCATCAGTTCTGGTTACGTTGTTTCGTGCAGGAAAACACGTTGGTGTTCTCGCATTCGTTCTGCATGGAGGAAACGCCTCAGTTACGCAAGCACCTCCGTGTCATAGCGAGCCATCAGCTCAGCGATCTGGTGTGGGCTGGGAGAAGCCGTTGCTTGATAGAGATGGCTCAATTCCTCAAAGTAGCTCAGATAGCGCCGAGGCGTAAAGGTGGTGAGGAAACGAGCGGGCTGCTGCGTTGGATTGCTGAACGAATGCGCGACCCCAGCAGGCACCATCACGAATGATCCCTGAGCGGCCCGCACGGTTTCCGTTCCTACCACAAACTCCAGTTCGCCCTCCAGGACGTAAAAGCCCTCTTCATGTGCATGATGGATATGAGGGGGAGGGGTATTGTGACCATGAGGAGCCACTTCAAATTCAGCCAGGCCCAGTGCTCCCCGCGTATGTGTCCCATCCTCCTTCACGACCATCTGAACATCGCCAAGTCGAAGCGCGTGTCCTTCACCCGCTTTCAGTACTACAGCATTCATGAAATCGTCCTTTCTTGTATTGCTTGCTTGAACAAGCAATACAGTTGACAAATGAACCAGATACAAGCCATCACAAGGGATTAGGGGAATAAGGTCTGCTCACCGTGTACTGGAATATCACGCGCAAACAAAGCGTGCAGCATGTACGCAAGCAAGCGATACGGAGCATCCAGATCGAAGGTCGGGTCCATGATCTTTTGCAATGCCAGCCCATCGAAGACCGAGAGCAGCAGAGCCGCCAGAGGAATTGGATCCAGAGATGCCTCCTTTGCGCCCTCTGTAGGCTCCATCTTCTCTATGATCTTGGCGATCACGATGCCAAGCTCCTGCCGCCGCTGGGCCATCCGTTCTCGCACCCTGGGTTCGATGAGAGGATTGTGAAGGCCGAGCGCGAACGATTCATAGCGCAGGCGATACACATTCGGGTCCTGGTCAACACGTTCATGCAGTTGCGTCAAGACCGCTTCCAAGGAGCGATCGGCAGGCATGTTCTCGACGAGGCGTTCCAATCGTTGATGGAAACGCTGACCAGCGGCTTGCAGCACCTCAACGAGCAACTGATCTTTGCCACCAAAGTAATAATGCACCAGCCCGGGGGCAGCCTGGGCCTCACGCGAGATTTCCCTCAGGGTTGTCGCTTCGTATCCCTTCTCTGCCAGCACCTTGGAGGCCGCGGCGATGATGCGTTCTCTCGTCTTTTGCTGTTCTTCTGATTGCTCAGATTCGCTATATTGCTTGCTCATACAAGCAATATACCATAGCCTTCAAGAAATTACAAGGGGGATACCCGTATTGCTCGCTACTCTGCCCCTGAGAGCAGCTTACGTGATACTGGGTCAACCAGAGACCCCGTCCCAAACCTGCTCACTCGGGTGAGCTGCCTTGGGTGGTGAGCCGAGCCTGACGGAAGATGACAGCGGCACCCAGCGCGGCTTTGGCCGGGACAAAGATGCCATCCGAAGGCTCTACGTTCACGGCCAACCCGCTGTCCTCAAGCCATCTCCGTGTTGAGCGAAGATCACGCACGGCAACGGCATAGGCGACAAATGCAGGAAGCGCCGGTGCTGTTTCACCCGGCAAGAGATCTCCCAGCCAGCTTGCAGGAATGAGCCTCACACAGGACTGCCTCAAGTCAAAGACGCGTGCAGCACCGTCCCTGCGGGCAACACGACCCAGGTAGCGTTGGTATCGCTCCACATACGCTTCGATCTGGGCATCAGGCGTACACAGAATCGACTCGACCAGATCCAGCGCACCATTGGGGTGTTGCTGGGAGGATTGAGCCTCTGGTGCCTCCGAGATCGGGCTTTCCGCGACTGCCAGGCGACCTTCCGGGACATCCTCCCTGTCAATCTCTACTACGCCAATCGGAACCCGTTGATGCGGCTGCTGAACTCTATTGACGCCGCTATGGCCGACTCCGGTCTGGTCAAAGCGTCGAGCGGTTTCGTTTGCATCTTGCGTCTCAAACACGAGAATGTGCAGTCCTTCAAAGCGGGCGAGCGAGGCAGAGATTTTCGCGATCGTGCGTTCAATGCTCTCGACAACGCCAGGAAGAGCGGCGGGGGGCACCTGAAGCGGGATGGGGTGAGCATCGTCAGGAAGGTGGCTCTCTTGGGTGACAAGCGCCATGACCTCAACGAAATTGCGTGCGAAGGGAGCATGCATATTGGCAGCCCCAAAGGGGCTGGCTGGCTCACCTGCGTTGCGCGACAGCGTTGGATAGGCCGGGGCAGTACAGAGGAAGCCGAGGCGACGATAGCATTCCTGCCCTTGCGCTATATCCCGGACGACATGGCCGGCGTGATGGATGTATCCAATTTCATTGTTCATGATGATCCCTCCCTGTTGAGAGAGCGCAGTTGCTCTCCATTCATCGCTCATTCTTTTGTCTTCCGCGTATCAAAATCGACCGTTTAATGACAGACTTCCTCTCCGTGATGCGGCTCCTCTCCCTTGTTACAGAAATGCGCGTTCGGTTAAATCCGTATTGACGCCTGCGGCGGCCCGACTTCCCTCGGCGGCGGCGATGATGAGTTGAGCGGGAACAACCAGCGAGGCATCACCGGCGGCATAGACGCCTGGAACCGTCGTTCTCCCAAAGGAATCCGTGACGATTCCCCCCATGGCATTCATCTCACAGCCGAGTTCTTCGCCAAAAGGGGAAGCCTGCAGCAACTGGGGGGCGACAAAACCGCCGCGACGCGCTCTCTCTTCCTGCGTGGCAAACACCATCCGCTCAAGCTGCCCCTGCTTTCCAACAAGAGCGGTAATACGGTCTTCCACCACCTCAATCCCTTTCTTGCGCAACGTTTCTCGTTGTTCCTCAGTGAGAACCTGATGGCCATTCGTACAGACGAGCAGGTCGTGACTCCAATTCCAGACGACTTTGACCAGATGGAACGTCTGTGGCCCTTCTGAGATGACGACCAGGGGCCGATCCCTCAGTTCCCATCCGTCGCAATAGGGGCAGCAAAACACGCTTTTGCCGTAATAGTCATGCAACCCCTCGATCGGAGGAAGAATCTCTTTGAGACCGGTGGCAAGCAGGACCGTCTTTGCAGAAAACAGGTCCCCTTGCTCTGTGGTGATCTCAAAAGAAGCATCAGCATGGCGAATACTAGTGACTCGCACCTGCTGCATGTCCACCGAAGGATACTTGCTGATTTCCTGGTGCGCAATGGCTCTGAACTCGTACGGTTTGACTCCGTCGCGTGTCAAAAAGCCATGCGACTCCTGCGTGACGGCATTTCTTGGCTGATTATCGTCAAACACCAGCACCCTTCTCCTCGCCCGGCCCAGGACAAGCGCTGCATTTAACCCAGCCGGTCCAGCGCCGATAATGGCACAGTCAACGAGCATAGCATACACATCCTTTCTTTTAAAGACTTTATAGACTCATAATATCTACGATTGCGTTAAAAAAACACGCCTGCTCTTTCACACCAGCGCGCTCACATCACCTACTTGTCCAACCAGTTCAACCAGCTTGCGCTCTTTGAGGTAATCTTCCATCTGCTGTTCCGCCTTCGCCATCACTCCCTGAATCAAACACCCTTGATGATCAAGCCCGTCATCACAATGAAACAGGGAGGCCGTCCCTTCAATGGCATGAATCACCTCCAGGAAAGAAAGATCGGCTTTGTTTCTTCTCAACCGGTATCCTCCGTTGATTCCAGGAGTCGACTCGATCATGCCAGCCTTCACCAGCTTGGTCAAAATCTTGGAGAGATACGTCGGGGACAGTCTCTGAAGCTCTGCCAATCGTTGGACCCCGATGGTTGTCCCCACAGGGAGCGCCACAAAGTACAGCATGGTGTGGAGCGCATAATTGGTTGCTTGTGAATACTTCACCCCGCTCTCCTTTCTATTCCAGACTCATTGAGTCTCTAATAGACCAGGAAGACGGATGATGTCAAGCTTTTCGATCCTCCAATGGCCTCTTTTTTCGAGAGTGCTTTCCGTTTTGAGGGTGCGTACGCGATGGTTCGCCTTTTTACCCCCAGGTTCAGCATGCTAGCGATAAGAATAAAACGCCTTGTCGTAACCATTCATACTATCGAGCCTGCTTATTGCATGCTCGTTGCGCAACCCGTGGGTACGAGCTCACCCATCCCTCACACGGAAATTTTGTGCAAGCAGATACCCTGTCAAGGCCAACGTACTTTTCATATGTACTGGCTGCTCGCAAGAGATTGACAACTCACAAGCAACCTTGATGGCCTCAACATTGCAGGGGTGGGAGAGCAGTGCTAGCCTCGCCGATGTGGGAGAGCCTCCATCGCCTCATGGATGCGCGGGAGTAAGGGGACCAGTTGTTTTTTCCGTGAAACCAGTCCGTCTACGACCGCCGTATGTCCATTGGTCTCCAACGGCACGCCCAGTACCTGGGCTACCGCACGCTCACCACCCCAGATGAGCAGGTGGCAGCGCATCTGAAGAATATTTACGATCATAAACATAAATGAGGCGTATCGATGTTCTTGGGCGATGCGCTCCATGGTAGAAAGCAGTTCGGGGATCCGCTTTTCAAGTGTGGCGGTATTCACTGTCTCGATGGTGCCGATAGCGAACCTGCTTGCCTCGATCACGAATTCCTTAAAATCGGCGGTCAGCAACTGCTCAGCAGGTTGGTTACTGAGGATGGAGGTGGCCACGGCGAAGATCTCCTGGCCAAACTGCTCAACATCCTCACCGGCAAGAGCGGCCAGTTCTGTTGCGATGCGCTTATCTCGCGGTGTGCACGTCGGTGAACGCAGAACTAACGTATCTGAGAGGATCCCCCCCAGCAAGATGCCTGCCACCTCCGGTGGCAGGGGAATATTCTCTTCCTGATAGAAGGTAGCAATGATGGTGCTTGTACTGCCAACAGGTTCGACCCTAAAGAGGATTGGTCTGCTTGTACTAATATCGGCCACGCGATGATGATCGATAATCCCTAAGAGTTCTGCCTCCTCAATGCCATCGACGGCTTGGGAGCGCTCGTTATGGTCGACCAGATAGACCTGCTTGGGACGAGCATTGAGGAGATCGGTCCGTGAGAGATAGCCGACGAGCCTCCTCTTGCTATCCACGACGGGGAGCGCATTGTTCTGTAAGAGCTCTGGACGAATATCGTCCAGGTAGTCCTCTGGATGACAGAAGGGGAACTGACGCTTCATCATGGCTTGAGCACTCACACTCATACTGAGCAAGCGCACGGCGGTAAACGTACGGTAAGTGGTAGAGATCACCATGGCACCGTGTTCACGAGCCAGCGCCAGGATGCGTTCGGTCACAGCAGCTCCATCTGTGACCACCAGGGCAGAGGCACCGTGTTCAAGTGCCGTTGCCTGTGCACTTTGCAGGTCACCGGTCACGACAAGGTCTCCCGGCTCAAGAGCTGTACGCAGGGTTTGCGACTCCATCGCGGCAACCAGAATACGCTTGCCCAGTTCGCGCTGTCCCTCCAGCAGGACACGGCCCTTGAGGACACGTACCACATTCTCACGCTGCAAGGGAGCGAAGTGATCAACGGATGAGTCAAATTCTTCAGTAAGCTGCTGGGAAAATTGTTTGGCAACATCCTCCTGGGTAATCACGCCCTGGACTTGCTTGTGTGCATCGATGACAGGGAGTGAGCGATACGAATGCTTCTGCAAGAGTTGGGTGGCCTCCAGCAGCGACTGGCTGGTGTGAATGACATATGAAACCGCTTGAAGACAAAGTCCACCTCTGGTCTCAGTTCGCCACTGCGTGCAGGAGTGACATGCTTCCCACCTTGCAACTGCAACAGCCGCGCATAGGCGTAGGCTGAAGCGACGGAATCCATATCAGAATGCTTGTGTCCGATAATATAAATTGGTCGTGTCATCGCCGTCTTCCCCTGAGAACTGGTATCTTTCGGATCCGGTACAACCCCGCTAACCGGTGAACAAGCCTAAGCCACCTTCCAACAGTCTCTTTGCTGAGCACGGTTTGCCGCGCTCAGCAAAGAGACTGTTGGAAAGCCCTGCCCTTTCAGCGGGGTGCAGGCCAGGCTCTACCCTCCCTCTGTTCAAAAGCAAAGCGTAGTGACGCCGGAATGGGATGAGGCCGACCAGTGAGGTAATTGCACCACACCAGGGTCGACTTGCCAGTCGCAAAGATACGTTCATGCTCGTTCACGTCGCGTATCTGGTGTTCCATAGTGAAGCTCGTACGCCCCACTTGGACAACACGCACCCCGACCTCTACGGTATCAGAGCGCACCACAGGCAACATATAAGTACAGATGACTTCTTTGATAAGCACCCCGTAGTGAGGCCCGTTGGGGCGTGTCTGAATACGTGGATTGTGCGGGGGGTGCGAGACAATGCTTTCTGCTTCTTGCTGCTCCTCGCTAGAAGGCCACTGCTCCAACCACGAATGGAGTTGGTTAAAATAGTAGCTTCTTGCTTCCTCGAAATAGGTAAAGTAGACGGTATTATTCACATGGGCCAGGGGATCAAGATCACGAAATCGAATTTGTACCGGATACCAGCAAGGAAAATCTTCACTCATAGCGTTATTGCTTTTCCCTTTCTTCTATGCGCTCTCCTTGATCTAGCGTAAGTTTTGTGCAACCACTCGCCGCACCACCTTCAAAATTGAAGTTTTCTGTCAGTTTTCAACGAATCGCATCTGATTGCACAACCGTTACGTTAGCTTCTGGCAATTCGCCAACAATATCTGAGTGGGGCTGTACCGCAATAAAGAACTGACGCACCGTATGAAGAAATTATACACGACGTATCGTCATATGTAAAGACCATTGACTAATGATGAATTTGCTGGTAAACTCGGTAATATGCCACGAAAGTTAGTGGTAAAAATTATTTACTGATGACGACGGCCTTGTTTCTTCTCCTTGTCCACGTGTGAGGCTACAGACGAAGACGAGGACAGGCAAAACACCGTCACGCTTCAAGGAGGAACCTCATGAGGGAAGCCGTTATTGTCTCAACGGCCCGGACCCCGCTTGCCAAGTCCTTTCGAGGTGCTTTCAACCAGACCCCCGGTGCAACACTGGAAGGAGGAGCGACCCCTGACGAGCGAACCACACCAAGCCGAGGCGTTACAGCGGATCTTAGAAGAGGAAGCCAAGCTTCTGGCCTTCGATTCGGGCTTTATCGAGCGAGAACGAGCCTTCAATGGAGCCGATTTCGCCCAGGCGTTGATTTTGGGCTGGTTACAGCGACCCGATGAGCGCCTGGAAGGGTCACGCAGATCTTGCAGCGTCGCGAGGTCAGCATCACAGCCTCTGGACTGTCTCAACGGTTTACCAAGGAGGCCGCGAGCCCTGCGAAGAGGTGTTGTACCTGGCCAGTTGGACCATCGTGGTGACCAATGTGCCACGTGCTCGGCAGAGGATCCCCGAAGCCTTGGTGAGGCTCGCGACTGCGATGGCAAAAGGATGCAGAACCCCTTGTCAGTGGCGATTGACACCATGTAAAAAGGAGGTATCTCTATGACAGATGGACCGTCTCTTGACCAGAGTTCCTTCGAGACCTGGAGCAAGTTACTAGAGAGCACCATGAAGGCAAATCCTGCCGTGCAAGCCAGCGCAGAGCAAGCAGTGGAGGGTGGCAATGATGCCTGGACGGCCCTGATTGATCAACTCTGGAAAGCCAATCCCTACAGCAACTTAGTACCCCTTGATCCGGCAGAGATCACCCGGGCCTTCCAGCAGATCTGGCTCGATGCCGCACGCAACCCGGGCCATGCCTGGACGGCCTATAGCGATTTCGTGCAGCAGTACACGCAGGTCATGGCCTCGGCTGCTCTCACGTTCTGGGGGCCTGATCAGCAGAGCAAGCCTGTGGTCGAGCCGGAGAAGAGGGACACGCGCTTCAGCGCACCCGACTGGCAGCAGAATCCGCTCTTCGACGCCCTCAAACAAAGCTATCTGCTGGCCGCCACGACCCTGCTCAAGTCCGCTTCTGAGGTGCAGGGGCTCGATGCGCATCAGCAGCGCAAGCTGGTCTTCTACCTGCGCCAATTCCTGGATGCCATCAGTCCCAGCAACCTGGCCTTCACCAATCCGCAGGTCATTCACGAGACGGTGCAGACGGGTGGCCAAAATCTGGTGAAGGGGATGGAGCATCTGTTGCGCGACCTCAAAGCGGGGCAGATCAAGATGACCGACACCGACGCATTCGCCCCGGGGCGCAACCTGGCCCTGACACCTGGGCAGGTGATCTATCGCAATACGCTCATCGAACTCATCCAGTACGCACCCGCGACGGAGCAGGTGTACGCCATCCCCCTGCTGTTTATTCCACCCTGGATCAACAAATATTACGTGCTGGATATGCAGCCGCACAACAGCCTGATCAAGTTCCTCGTGGACAACGGGTTCACGGTCTTCGTCATCAGTTGGAAGAACCCTGATGCCTCGATGGAGGAGATCAGCTTCGAGGACTATCTCACGCTCGGACCGCAGGCTGCACTCAATGCCATCAAGCAGATTACCACCTCATCCAAGGTCAACGCGGTCGGCTACTGCATCGGGGGGACGCTGCTCTCCATGGCCTTGCCTTTTCTTGCGGCCATCGGGGACGACACGGTGAATACGGCGACCTTCTTTGTCTCGCTGCTGGATTTCAGTGAGGTAGGCGATACGTCGGTGTTCATTGACGAGCCACAGGTCACCTATATCGAGGGGCAAATGATGCAACGTGGCTACCTGGATAGCCGCTCGATGGCGACGATGTACAACATGCTGCGGGCCAACGACTTGATCTGGAGCAATGTCGTCAACAACTACTTGTTGGGCAAGGAGCCCCCGGCCTTCGACTTGCTCTACTGGAATGCGGATGGGCCGCGCATGACCCGTGCGGCCCATTCGTTCTACCTGCGCAATACCTACCTGGAGAACAACCTGATCAAGCCCAATAAGATTGTCTTGAAGGGGGTGCCCATTGACCTTGGCAAGATCCGCCAGGACATCTACGCCGTTGGTACCGAGCAAGATCATATCGTTCCCTGGAAGTCGGCCTGGCGCATCTCTCAGCTTGCCAGCGGTCCGGTGCGCTTTGTGCTTGGGGCCAGTGGTCACATTGCTGGTGTCATCAGTCCACCAAGCAAGGATCGGGGCTACTGGACCAATGAGCAGCCGGTGCAGGATGCTGACCAATGGTTTGAAAGCGCCCAGCGCCACAAGGGGAGTTGGTGGGCCGACTGGGTAGACTGGTTGAAACCCCGCTCCGGTGAACAAGGAGCGCCACCGGCCATGGGGAGTACCAAGTACCCGCCGCTCACACCGGCCCCTGGCACCTACGTGCTGGAGAAGTGACGGCACACGGCCGTTTGTGGGAGGCAGGGGTGCATGGATGGAGAAGATGCACACCGTCAAAGAAAAGGAGCGGGCCGCTCCATCACTCGGAGGGGAACGAAAGGTATGATCAAGAAAACTAAACAAGCAGAACCAGTCCTGGTTCCACTCGTAGACGCAGAGACCAAACGCACGATCACCGAGGACAATAAGAAGGCCAAACGCCCGAATCTGGCCCCGCTGCCAGCCATCGGCACACGCGCCAAACGCACTCGCACGATCACCGAGAACGATATCGTCCGCTTCGCCGACGTCAGTGGCGACCACAATCCCCTGCACCTGGATGCAGCCTATGCAGCACAAACTCTTTTTGGCGAGCGCGTCGCGCACGGCATGCTCA
>WNGJ01014443.1_pt1 | contig 10909 bp, 10 predicted proteins | sample 5400611 | NCBI WGS metagenome assembly WNGJ01 (sample SAMN13153375, study PRJNA577476) | soil metagenome | isolation source: 40 cm soil or saprolite under Garry oak tree replicate 1 | place: USA:California | collected 2016-06-15 | reverse complement strand
GCCGGTGCGTTGTCCGGGATGTCGGTGAGAACTGTCGGTGCGTAGTAGAAGCCCTCTCGCTCGAGCTTGTTGCCGCCTGTAGCCAGCCTGGCGCCGCCGACGACGGATTTGTTCACCTGGTCGGCGAGCCCATCGCGGATAGCCGCGGTCGCAAGCGGTCCCAGCTCCGTCTTTTCGTCCAACGGGTCGCCGATACGCACCGCGGAGACGCCAGCGACGAATTTCTTCAGAAACTCGTCGTAGATCTTCTCGTGGATGATGAATCTCTTGGCCGCGATGCACGACTGGCCATTGTTGATCATTCGGGCGTTGACCGCTGTCGCTACGGCATTCTCCATGTCGGCGCTCGGCATCACCACGAACGGGTCGCTGCCGCCGAGCTCGAGGACCGACTTCTTGAGATTCCTACCCGCCGCCGCTCCGACCGATCGGCCGGCTCCTTCGCTCCCGGTGAGAGTGACTGCGGCGACACGACGGTCGGCGATGATTCCTTCGACCATGTCGGAACCGATGAGCAGAGTCTGAAATGCGCCATCTGTGAATCCGGCGCGGCGAAAAATGTCTTCGATGGCGAGTGCGCACTGCGGCACATTCGACGCGTGCTTGAGAACCCCCACATTGCCTGCCATGAGTGCGGGCGCGGCGAAGCGGAACACCTGCCAGAAAGGAAAATTCCAGGGCATGATTGCGAGCACCACACCGATTGGTTGAAACGCCACCCAGCTCTTTCCTCCTTCCATCTCGACAGGCTGGTCCGCAAGAAAATGCTCGGCATTGTCGGCGTAGTAGCGACAGGCAGTCGCGCACTTCTCGGCTTCGGCAACGGCGGCCTTGATCGGCTTCCCCATCTCGAGAGTCATGAGCTTGCCCAGCTCGCGACACTCCGCATCGAGAATCTCCGCGGCCTTGCGCATCCATTGGGCGCGATCGACAAAGGATGTACGGCGGTGCTGGCGATAGGCAGCGGCAGCGCGATCGAGCGCTTCGTTCACTCGCGCTGCCGAGTGCGATTCGAAAGTGCGGAGCGTCTTGCCGGTCGCGGGATTTATGCTCGAGATGCCCATGTTCGAGAGCTATGCTTCACTTAATGTGCCGGAGGTCGCGCTTGGCGATTCGTAGCCTGGGATGTTGCGGATCGCTCAGGTCCATGTCCTGCCATGGCACTTCGTAGACGGTGAGGAGCTTGCGGCTGTGGAGAAGCTTTTTGACCGGCCCCACGAGTGTCCACGCCGACAATCGCTCGATCACCGCCGACGCTCCGATGAGGTAGGCATCCACGCGGCAGGAGCTTTCGTCGCGCTGAACGTGAAACTCCTCAATACGGCCGACGTCCTCGCCATCGACATCGCACACCTTCGTGCCGAGCAGCAGCTCGATGTGGATCTCCATTTATTCCACCTCCTCCTTGCCGCCACCCGGGATCCGCTCGATGATGTGTCGCGCTATCCAGATCTCCCAAGCGAGCGCACCGGTCTCCCGGGCTTCGACATCGAGCTTGATGTCCCTTCCCACCGACTTCACGCGCGTCCATGGAATTCTTACCGCTCCTTTGTGCTTCGGGCCCCAGAGTTGCGCCAGTCTGTTCGAGACCCGGGCGAGAGCCGGATGCACGCGCATCCACAGCGTTGAGCCACCGATCAGGATGTGGGAGATGTGCGGCTGTGAGCGCTCCCCGACATACATCACCAATCCGCTGACGCGGCCCATGTCGCATTGCTCAAGGTCAATCAGCTTCTTGTCCAGCACATCGCGAATGAGCTTCACCTCAGCCTCCAATGATCTGGAGCGGTTGCTGACCCAGCCATTGCGATGTTCGCCCAGATAGATGGGATCGTTCATGAGAAAGAGAAACGGAACGATCGTAAGGGGCAATGTCGCGGCAGTGAGGGCCATCGATATCATCGTGACCTTTATCGGATCGACTCCGAACAGCAGCGGGACGGCTGCCAGAAAAATGATGATTGTATAGACGAAGGAAAAACGGGAATCTTTTGACGGCTCGAGGTCCTCGCCCCAGTTCCATCCGAACCCCTGGGCAAAGAAGTAGGCGATGGCGAGGGAAATCTCGAGGGCGGCTCCGAAGCACGCGACGAGCATCGAAAACGCAAAGAGATAGAAGCCCCATTTCGGCAGAGCGGTAGTCATCAACAGGGCAGCCTGGTCGAACTTGTCGATGTCGATCCCTTTCGGCTGGAGCGCGAGCGCAGCCGCTACCAGCACCGCCATGGAGAGGAAGCCGCCGAAGGTCATCCCAAATCCGGCGATCATCCGATTCATCGGGATGTAGCTCTCGTCCCATTTGTCTTCGATTGCGCCGGAGGAGTAGAAGTAAATCAGATAGGGAGAGATGGATGCACCGAGGATGCTCACGGCAACGAATCCGTACTTCGCCTTCTGATCTCCCGGCATCCCCTTCCACATCAGGAGCCAGACGAGGAACGAAACCGGAATTGCCCACCACGGAAATCCGAGTCCGGTCAGGATCTGCAGCGATAAGCCTATCCCACCGAGCTCGGCAACCAACACCATGAACGCCACTAGCACCATTCCGAGCATAACGACCGCGTAGAAAGGAAAACCGAATCGTTCGCGTGTCGCATCCACAATCGTGTGCTTGCTTACCGCGGCGAGGCGCCCCGACATCTCTACGAGGAAGATCAGGCAGAGGGTGCCGAGGAGAACCGCCCACAGCAGCTGATATCCGAATGACGCACCCGCCTGTGCTGCCGTCGTCACCGACCCGATCTCGAGAAATCCACCAACGCTCGTGATGATGCCAAGCGTTATCTGGAGAACTTTCTTCATTGTTTCGACTCGATGCTGTCAGAGAACTGCTTCACGATTTTCTGATCAGCGCGCAAGGAATCGAGCTGGCTAAGGAACGCTGGTGAATTCTTCGCTTCGACGAGTCGAGCCATCTGCGCAATGCGACTGCGGCTGCGAGTGAGCACGTTATCGAGCGACGCCGTATCGATTCCGGGCGGTAGTGATTTCAACAGGTCATCGGAGATCTGAAGCAGAGTGTCGTGAGACAGCTCCAGAGTCTGCCGGGTGTACTTGTCAGGCGTGGTGTGACGGAGCCACGCATCGCCCGCCATCCCTGCCGTCGCCAACCACGAGATTACCGACGCCATCTGCTCGGTGGGAGTCGGCGGCTTGCACGCCGTCGAAAAAAGAAGCGGGACCACGAGCAAGCTTTTCGCGCGAATCTGATTCAGGACCGCGAGGAGCCGTTTCAGGCGCATCTGATTTACATTGTTGTCCTATGCCCAAGAACCAACTCTGCGCACTGCTCCTTTCACTTTTCGTGCTCACCGGTTTCGACACCGCATGTGGCCAATCGGAAGTAAGCTCCGTACAAAACCTTACCGCGCCGCCGCCGAGTCGACGTGAATTCAGAGGTGTCTGGGTCGCGTCGGTGGGGAACATCGACTGGCCTTCGCAACCCGGGCTTTCGACGCAGGAGCAGAAGGACGAGTTGCTCGGTATTCTCGATCGGGCGGCGGCGCTCCGACTGAATGCGGTGATTCTGCAAGTTCGTCCGGCCGCGGACGCATTGTACGCGTCGCCGTACGAGCCCTGGTCGGAATATCTGACCGGACAAATGGGCAGAGCGCCGAACCCGTGGTATGACCCGCTCGAATTCGCGATAACGGAGGCCCATAAGCGTGGACTCGAGCTACACGCATGGTTCAATCCTTATCGCGCGCGCCACCCGTCGGCCAAATCGCGACCATCGGCGAATCACATCAGCGTCACCCACCCGGAGCTGGTGAAACGGTACGGGAGCATGCTCTGGATGGACCCGGGAGAGCCGGAAGTTCGCGAGGAAACGATCCAGGTAGTGCTCGATGTCGTGCGGAGATATGACATCGATGGCGTCCACATCGACGACTACTTCTATCCGTACAAGGAAAGAGACAGGCGCGGAAGAGTGATCGACTTCCCGGATGCGACCAGCTGGCGGAAGTACTTGAGATCCGGTGGCGGCCTTTCGAGGGACGATTGGCGGCGGGCCAACGTGGACAGCCTCATTCACGCCGTGTACGTGCGGATGAAGGCCGTGAAGCCATGGGTAAAATTCGGAATCAGTCCGTTCGGAGTCTGGCGTCCGGGCAATCCTCCCGAGATCGGAGGATTTGACTCCTACGCGGAGCTGTACGGCGATTCGAGAAAGTGGCTGTTAAATGGGTGGGCGGATTACTACACGCCGCAGCTCTATTGGCCGATTACGCGTCCCGATCTCAGTTATCCGGTTCTACTGCAGTGGTGGGTGCAACAGAACGCAAAGGGGCGTCACATCTGGCCCGGCAATTATCTCGACAAGGTGACTGGCACGCCAACGGGATGGCCAGCGCAGGAGCTGCTGGATCAGATCGCTGCGACGCGCGCGCAGCCCGGAGCGACGGGGAACGTGTATTTCAGCATGCGCTCGTTTATGTTCGGAAGGGACAACCTGCCGGAGAAGCTCGTCGCCGGGCTTTATGCAACGAGAGCGCTGGTGCCGGCATCGACCTGGATCGACAGCGTACCGCCTCTTCAACCGATCGTGCGCGTTGGCCGTGACGCGGTAACTGGCGCGACTACGGTCTCTCTCGAGCCTCAGGGCGCCGAGGCGACGTGGCTCTGGGTAATAAGCGCTCGGACCGGGACCGACTGGAGGAGCGACGTTGTCGCGGGGGTTCAGCGTTTTTACATGCTGCCGCGGGTTGCCGGAAGCGTAGCGGCCGACGAATTGGCGGTATCCGCTGTTGATCGCAACGGGAACGAGAGCGCTCCTGTGCTCGTCGCGTTGCCACAATAGAAAAAAAACAAACTGAAGACTCCCGGCAGGTAGTCGTCAGTTTGCACGTCCTCCGCCTATTTGTACTCGCGCTTGAGTGATGCTGAGTTGACTGTTCCGCAGGTGTGATTTTACCGTCATTGCATCCGCTGCGGCGGCGCCGCGGGCGGTATTGTCAAAGACACACCACGTCGATATTCCCCGGCCTGCCCTCTCTTCCAGGGTTCGCGCAACGCTCTCGAGTATTTCGGGGGAATACGCCGAGTAGTAGACGCGCGGCGACCCGTGCAGCCTGAGATAGACAAGCTGGTCGTAACCGCCCGGCTCTGCGGCCACCGGGACAGGCGCGGGATCGGCAGCGACCCGTGCGATTCTGTAGTCGCGCAGCATCGACTCCACTTCTTCCGTGAACCACGTCTCGTGCCTCGGCTCGAATACGACGTCGCCCTCGAAGCGGCTGCGCAGCTCATCGAAGAAGGAGCCGGCAACGATTGAATCGAACGCGAAGCTGGGTGGTAGCTGCACCAGAATGGCGCCGCGCTTCGCACCAAGTCCGGAAGTCTCACTCAGGAACCGCTCGAGCGCGCGCGTCGCGGCCACCAACCGTGCTTCGTGTGTGATGACTTTTGGTAGCTTGACCGAGAACCGGAAATTCTCCGGGACCGATGCGGCCCATCGCTCATAAGTGCCAAATCGGTGCGGACGGTAGAAGCAGGAGTTGATCTCGACGGAGTTGAACACCGCGGAGTAACGCTGGAGGTGAGTGCCGGCTCCCGAAAATCGTTGCGAGTGCTCGCGCCGGATGTTCCAGCCGGCGGTGCCGAGGTAGACGTTCGGAGAATTGGTCTGTGGAATATCGGTGCGCAGCATCCTACCTTGTGCTCAATCGTATGGACCGCCGATCGAGAGCTACGCACCGGCCGCGCCAGCGCGAGGTCATCGGCAAGGGTCGCGGGTCATCAATGCCTCCACAACAAAAAACCGGAAAAAGGATCCGCTTCCGTCGAGGAGCGGGCACGATCGTCCTCACGATCGGTGTGGCGGGCTGCGTCCACAGCTCACCGGTACTCCGGGCGACGCATCTCAGCTACTGGGAAGCGCTGGCGGAGCTGCATCCGTCGGACGCGGTCGCAGCCGCGCATACGGAATCGGAAAAGGAGTTTGCGGAAGCACTCGGAAACCTGATGGATGCCGATCTGCCCCACGCCGAACAGCGTTTCGGCAGGCTGCGTCGTACCGCGACGGATTCCATCATCCGTACAGCGTCGAGGGTGATTTACACGGCGACGCTTCAGTATCAGGAGAAATGGGAGACACTCGCGGCGCTGAAAACCGAGGCGACGGAGCCGAAGGGGGACCGCAACGACAAGGCCGGCATTGAGATGTGGGCGCAGGCGTTCAGAAACATTCCGGCAAAAAAATTCACCTTCAACTCGGCATCGGTGCGCTTGGCGATGTCGGTGTCCGCCGTTGGAACTCCTCTTGTTCCGGTCAGAATCGGCGACAAGGTCTATAACTTCTGGCTCGATACGGGCTCGAGTCTGACCATGCTCTCCTCGGACGTCGCGCGCGATCTCAACATCACCCCACTGGTGAAGGATACGCTCGAGATCGTAACCAGTACCGGTAGAGTACGGGCGAGCCCGGCGTTGATCCCCGAGCTCGAGATCGGACAGATGGTGGTTCAGAACGCACCGACGATGATCGTCGAGCAATCGATGATGCAGATGAGCGAAGCGAGACCGATCGAGCAACGCAAGCCCGTGCAGATCGACGGCATCATCGGCTTCGACATAATCCGGCAGCTGGATCTGGAAGTCGACTATGGCGAGAGCACGCTGCGCGTACGCAATCCGGCGACATCGAGGCCTGAAGCCGAACGCAACATGTTCTGGGTCGGTCTCCCCGTCATCAGGCTGACCAGCAACGAGGGGATTCCTCTGCACTTCGGCCTCGATACCGGAGCGCAGCTGACGTTCGTGACGGAGACGCTGCTCGACAAACTCCAGCTCGAAGCGTCCCGGACAGAGAGTCGTCGAATTGGCGGACTTGGCGGTGAAGTCTCTCTTCGCGCTCCGGTGTTACCAGAGGTGCGAGTATTCGTGCGTGGATTCCCGATACTGTTCAGGGGGGCGGTGGTCCGTGCTCCGGTTTATCAGGTTCTGGCTTCGCTCGACGGTGTGCTGGGGGGAGATGTCTGGAACAGTGGGATCGTGCGGATCGACATGACCAACGGCGTTTTCGCTGTGAGAAGGCCACGCATGAACTAAAAGATGTTAGGTTGTTAGCTAACATGAATCGCGCCGGATCACTTCTGATCGAGTTCGCGGTTACGCCGCGGTTCGATGTGTTCTACGCCCTGTATTCGCTAACCAACAGCGCGCATTCTCCGCTCGATCCGTGGAAGGAGAAGGCGCTCGGACGGCTGCCGCGAGATTTTGAGCGAGTGGCGAAGCGAGTTGCGCCGCTTCCGATCTTCTGGCCACTGCTGGCTGACGCGATTCAGGGCATCCCTGGCGAGGTGACGATCGAGGAAATTCTCTCGACGATTCGCGAAATCCCCGTCGACGATCTCCAGAAAAACCTTCTATCCGGAATCTTCCACGATCAGGAAACCGTGGATGCGCTGCTCGCGCGCAAGAAAACCCTGAAGCAAGTGCTGGCGAGCGAAAGCTTGCCGAGCGCTGAGCTGGTTGGCCATTTCGGACTGCGGCCCTACAGCCAGACCTCGGAAGCCGCGACCACGATTGCCGCGCTGCTCTCGCAACCGAAGTCCTTCCGGGACGAGCTGGCGCTGGTGCTGCAGAGATTCTGGCAAAGCGGTTTCCGGCGCGACTGGCTCGCACTCGAGCCGCACCTGCGCGACGAATCGTTTCGCATGAGGGATCTTTGGGACGAGCGCTCGACGGAGGAACTCGGACGCGAGCTCAATCTCCCCATACTCTTCGACGACCAGGCGAGGGAGATTCGCCCCAAATCAGGCCCCGTAGTCGACTATGATAGCGTCGATCGCTGCTACCTGATTCCATCCGCATTCAATACCCGGCGATGGTGGGCGAAATACGAGACGAATGCGCAGCGAGTGACTGTCTATCTCCCCATAGCGGCTGACACCCGCATGGCGAACAATCTCGTGGAGGAGAGCACAAAGCGTCTCGACCGTGCGCCAAAGCAACCGCATTCGATCAACGCAGAGTCGGTTTTTCGCGCGCTTGGCGACACGACGCGGTACGCGATTGCATCAATTCTGGCGCGCGCGCCGACGACTTCGGCGGATCTGGCCCGCAGTCTCAACGTCTCCAAGCCTACGATAACGCATCATGTGCAGGCGCTGCGATCGGCAGGCTTGATAGCTGAAACCCCGAGCCATGGGTCGACCAAACTTTCGCTGAGCAGGGACACAGTCGAGGCCCTGTCGGGCGCGGCGGTCGAGCAGTTGTTCTCCTCGAGCGGGGACCTGGCGCTGGTCACGACCCGGAAGCGTCGAAAGGGGTAGACTCCGTGCGCCCCTGGGGGTTCCCGAGCCTCCAAAACGAGACTTCCGGCCAAACAAGAATCTTTATAAACCATTTCACCGTATGGTGGGTCTAAGAGTATAGAGACCGGAATTGTCTCCCCGGCTCGCCGATTAACGCTGCTGGTTGAGCTTGTAGGACGGGTGGGCCACCAGTAGCCAGCCCCGTATCCGAAAGGGTACGGGGTTTTTCTTTTTTAACTGCAACTGAAAACTACCGGCTGGTGGCGATCGGCGGCCCGGCTATTGGCTGCGGGCTGCTGATGGAACTCGTGTTCGGCGACGGATCGGGATAACCAGTGTCCATAATGACAAGCCAGCGTCCTGCATCGTGGCGCCAGATCGTGATGTACCGTCCGTGTCCCAGCTCCTTGCCGGCATCTGCTGTTCTTCGACTCACGACGGAGTATCTGCCGGTCGTCGAGCCAATCGATCCGCCTCTGAATACGTAGGCATCGGTCGGCTCCCAATTGAGAGTGATCGTCGTGTCGGAGATGTTCGGAAGATCGAATTTCCGGACTTCGTCGAACCCTTTCACCATGTTTTCACGGTAGCGGATGCGGATCGCATCGGGCGCGAAGAAAGACATCCAGCCATCGATTCCCCTGGCGTGGGTGGCGACGGCAAAGTCGCGGTCGGCCTGCATCAGTGAGCTTTCCGTTGGAGCGCTCACCGAGGAGCCGTTCTTGATCGCGGCTGTGCAGCCGGCTGTTATCGATGTGAGCGCGAGAATCACGAGTGACCATCTCATGTTTACCTCCAGCTTCTTGGACGCTGCGCCTGCTGCCCGCCATTCGCTTATCGCTGCGCACTGCAAGCAAATAGACAGCACGCTCGCGCGATTGTCACCACTTTCACGGCTCTCGCGCAGGCGATAGGTTTTGCGGTTTGCGGCGTGTCATATCGTGCGGGTCATTCTGTGGAGCGCTCATGGCGGAAGTGTTCGGTCAGAATCTGCTCGCGGGCAAGAACGCCATCATCACGGGTGGTGGAAGCGGGATCAACTTCGCGATTGCGCGTCGCTTCGCTGAGAATGGCGCCAGCGTCGCGCTGATCGGCCGCACGAAGGAGAAGCTCGATTCGGGCGCGGACGAGATCAGGAAAGCCGGAGGGACCGCTTCGGGTCATCCCGCCGACGTGCGCGACTACGATGCTCTGGCCGCGGCAATCAAATCGGCGCGTGATGAGCACGGCCAGATCGATCTGGTGGTTTGCGGGGCGGCGGGCAATTTTCCGGCACCGGTACTCGGGATGTCGACGAACGGTTTCAAGGCGGTGGTCGACATCGACCTCCTTGGAACATTCAACACTTGCCGCGCGGTGTTCGAGCATCTCAAACGCCCGGGCGCGTCGATCATCAACATCTCGGCGATGCAGGCATTCACTCCAATGCCGATGCAGGCTCACGTGTGCGCGGCAAAGGCAGGTGTCGACATGTTGACTAAATGTCTGGCGATCGAATGGGGTGTGGAGGGCGTGCGCGTCAACTCGATTGCACCGGGCGCCGTCGATGACACAGAGGGAATGAAGCGTCTCGCCCCGACTCCGCAGATACGAAAGCAATTCGCGCGTAGCATCCCGCTCCAGCGTTTCGCGACGAAGGGCGAGATCGCCGATCTTGCGCTTTTCCTCTCGAGCGACGCCGCAAAGTTCATTACCGGGGCGGTGGTCGTCTGCGATGGGGGGCAATCGCTCGCCGGACTCGGCGTCAAAATAGCCGCGGCAATGCAGCCGCGCACGTGAGCGAGATACGGCGTCTCGCGGTCTTCTGCGGATCGAACCCGGGCGCAAGCCCCGAATACGCAGCAGGCGCCCGCGCGCTCGGGAAGTTGCTGTGTGAGCGCGGGATCGGAATCGTGTATGGTGGCTCGAGCGTCGGACTCATGGCCGCGCTCGGTGACACGATGCTCGACGAGCTCGGAGACATCATCGGCGTAATCCCCCGCATGCTGGTCGAGCGCGAGGTCGCAAACAAAGCATTGACCGATTTGCGCATTGTGGGATCGATGCACGAGCGAAAAGCGATGATGGCTGAGCTCGCTGACGGGTTCATCGCACTGCCCGGCGGCATCGGGACGCTGGAGGAGTTCTTCGAGATCTGGACGTGGGGGCAGCTCGGCATGCACCAGAAGCCGTGCGGGCTGTTGAACGTCGCCGGCTATTTCGATCCGTTGCTCGAGTTTCTCGACCACGCTGTAGCCGAGAAGTTCGTGCGCGAAGTGCATCGCGCAATGGTGATCGTGGAGAGCGATCCAGCGGTCTTGCTCTCACGGTTCGAGGCTTACGATCCACCTCGTGTGGTGAAGTGGATTAACGCAGGGACCATCTAGGTATTTTCGTTCGCTCCGGCTGGCATCTCTGTACTTGGTCGGTGAGGGTATCCTCTTCGGACCCTGCCCGCTACGCGGGCACCCGCGCTCGCTCCCGCGGAGCCCGAGCCAAGTCCTGCCGACGGAGAGGACCTCCTCCGACGTACCGGCGATGTAGTCGAGAATCCGCACGAAACAGAAGTGCGAGATCAACTCCAGGTGAGCTCGTCGATCGAGCGAGGCCAGTCTTGTTTTAGCAGCCGGGACAGCGCACGGTCGGCGAGTAGCTTGCCTTCGGTTTGG
>WNGJ01020373.1_pt1 | contig 10910 bp, 6 predicted proteins | sample 5400611 | NCBI WGS metagenome assembly WNGJ01 (sample SAMN13153375, study PRJNA577476) | soil metagenome | isolation source: 40 cm soil or saprolite under Garry oak tree replicate 1 | place: USA:California | collected 2016-06-15 | reverse complement strand
CTTTCTAACCGCAATCTGTTTGTCGGGGGCATGGCGCTGCAGGTGATCGGCTGCGCATGCATCGCCACCGGCACGCTCGCACTGTTCTACGTCGGTCTCGCCCTCTTCCTTACCGGCAGCGGCCTCAACGTCACTTGCATCAACATGATGCTCACGCAGCGCTTCACCCCGGAGGACCCGCGCCGAGAAGGAGCCTTCCTCTGGAACTACGCCGGCATGAACGTCGGCTTCTTCGTCGGGTTCAGCGCTGCCGGGTATTTCCAAGCGACCCAGAGCTACTCGAGCCTCTTCATCTTCGCCACGCTCGGCAACTTCGTCGCAATCATCCTCGCCGTGCTTACGTGGAGAATTCTCGCCGATCGCAACACCACGCTGCTCGACGCGACGCCGAAGCAGTTCCGGTGGCGTCAGATCGCCGGCATTTGCATTCTCATCGGAACCGTACCCGTCGTGTGGCTCATGCTCCAGCGGCCGGGCATGACTGAAACGGTGATCAAGGCGATCTGCGCCGCGGTCGCGCTCGCCCTCATTTATCTCACGCTTCGCCACTCGGATCGCCGCGAGCAGCGCAACATGACGGCCTACCTGATTCTGACCATCGGCTCGCTGATGTTCTGGTCCCTCTACCAGATGGCGCCTAGCGGCCTGATGCTGTTCGCGGTCAACAACGTGGACCTGATGATCGGTCCTGTGAAGATTCAGCCGCAGTGGATTCAGAACATCAACACAGTCTGCATCGTGCTCGGCGGACCGGTGCTGGCGTCGCTCTTCACCCGGATGCGCGCCCATGGATGGAGAATCGACATCCCGAAGCAGTTCGCGGCGTCACTGCTGTTGATGGCGCTTGCCTTTTTCATTCTCCCGCTCGGCATCAAACTGGCCGGCGCGGATGGCAAGAGCCCGTTCGTATGGCTCTTCCTCAGCTACGTGCTGCAGAGCATCGGTGAGCTGCTCATCATGCCGATCGGATACGCGATGATCGGCAAGCTCGCGCCGAGGCAGTACCAAGGCGTGATGATGGGCAGCTGGATGCTCGTGACCGGCCTCGCGTCGCTCTTTGCAGGCGACTTCTCGGGAATGATCCCCGAACCGACCGGCACCACGGCGGTCGCCAACAACCCAGGTTACGCGAAGCTGTTCGCGGAGCTTGGCGCCGGCAGCCTCGCGGTCGGTATTGCGCTGGTCGTGCTGATTCCGTTCCTGCGCAAGCTGATCACCGACAAAGCCGAGACAATTCCCGCGGAAACGCCGACGACTGTCGTTCCTGTCGCTTGAAAACTCCCATGCGTATTATCGAGGACATGCGGAAATTTGCCGCCGAACAAAGTCTGACGGAAGAAGAAGCGCTTCAAGTCGGCCTCGAACAAAAAGCAAAAGAATTTGCGAAAACGGGCGACGAGGTTTACGCGAAAGCGTAACGGATTGGATGGATCCGAGTGGCACGCTTCATTGGGACTTAAACGCAATTGCGACGGCGCTGAAGATCAGTCGCGAGGATGCTCTTCGATATTTCACTGATGGGCGAAGAATTTCATTTATCGTCGAGCGGCGACTCGCAGCCGAGGTAATTCACGGCACGTTGGCATTGAGCGAAGGCGCTGGCTACGACGTTCTTGACCCTGAGGGGGGTAAATGGGAAGTGCGTTCCGTTACCAACGGCGGCGTCTATTTCTGTCCGAGTTATATGGTCGGATCCGGCCGTTCCTTTGCAGAAGTTGGTTTTCTTCAAAAGCTTGATGACGTCAAAGGATATATTCTCGCAGACGTTACGCTATTCCCCGATGTTCCGTTTTGGATCATTCCTGTCGCGACCGTCCGTCAATGGCATCTCGGTCGCCAGCTTGGATCTTGCACCAAAATAAATCGCTTAAGGGCGCTGCAGCTCATTCGCGGGATTGAATGATTATCTCATACGGATTAAAGATTCTAGACGCTAAATATCCAAAATGTCTGCTTCGCAACCATTGTTATTCCCGGCCGTTGAGGCTGTTTCTCGTCACAGCTCCGTCGATGACTTCATCCAAGAATTGCTCGAATTTCGGCAGTTCCGCACCGAAACGCAGGTAATTTCCATTGGAGACGGCGACGATACCGTCCCAGTATTCGTCAACGAGTTTTGGACATCGAAACAACGTGCCGCGAGCAGTCTTCACGAGATTTCGTACCGGGCGTGTTTTAAACCGCAATTGCCTCGCTTTTTCGTCGAACGTCTTACTGCAGCAGAGGATAGGATTTACGATCCATTTCTCGGTCGCGGTACGACGATGATAGAAGCAGCGCTGCTAGATCGGCGCGTGACAGGATGCGACATCAACCCGCTCAGTTTAATCCTGACTGCTCCCCGACTTCGTCCACCGACAGTTCGAGAAGTCCAAGCGCGATTAGCAACCGTTGATTGGAACTACGATGGCGAATTCAACGAAGAGCTTCTCACGTTTTACCATCCAGACACATTGCGGGAAATCTGTGCGCTGCGTTCGCATCTCATGTGTCGCAATGGCAATAACGGCACTTCTGATGTCGATGATTGGATTCGGATGGTGGCTACGAACCGTTTGACTGGTCACTCGGCCGGTTTCTTCTCGGTGTATACGCTCCCGCCAAATCAAGCTCTAACACCGAAGCGTCAGCAGAAGATCAACGAAATGCGTCAGCAAACTCCGCCTCGGCGAAGCGTTCCCCACCTGATCATTCGCAAGACAGAATCGTTGCTCGAAAGCGTAAGTGAATCTGATCGATCGCGCTTGCATAAGTCTGCTTCGGACGCGGTCTTGTTGACACGAAGCGCCGATCACACGCCGGAAATAAAAAGCAACTCTGTTGATCTAATCGTTACCTCGCCACCATTCCTCGATGTCGTGGATTACGCGACGGATAATTGGCTGCGATGCTGGTTTAATGGAATCGACGAATCCAAGATCGGCATCTGGACGTTTCGCAAACCGGAAGAATGGGCCGCAGCAATGCAACGCGTGTTTCGCGAGCTGCGGCGTGTGCTTAAACGAGGCGGCTACGTTGCGTTTGAAGTCGGCGAAGTTCGTCGCGGAAAGCTCAAAATGGAGGAGCTCGTAATTCCCGCCGCGAAGGCGGCCAAGTTGAAGCCGCTACTTGTGTTGATCAACACGCAGGAGTTCACAAAAACTTCAAATTGCTGGGGCGTCACCAACCAAGTCGCCGGAACGAATACGAATCGCGTGATCTTGCTCCAGAAATCAACGTGAGGATCTGCCGCTTAGGCTCCGTTAAAAAAGTAGCCGGATCCATGACAATGTGGCGGGAATCTTAGCGCAACGCGCTTCTTGTGCACGACCAGGAATCCGAATTGCCCTGCCGTTTCGGAAACGGAAAGTCGATAAGCGAAATCTGACCAACAATTGGATCAGTTTAACAATCTGCCCTCGAAGTTCACTCGAAAGCATAATTGCAGGGCCGCACGCGGCTCGCGTGCTTAACGCACTTGTCGATCTCTGTTCGGTAGGACGAGCATCTGGCAGCTTTACAGTTAGGATTGCTGTCGGCGAAGAGTAGAAGACAAGGCGCAAATAACATTGAGCCTTCCGTCTAGCGCTCTATTTGCTAGAATTGGACGGCAATTCCCCTCATTATGAAAAAGCAAAAGTTAGTTCCCATTGACGAGGTTCAATCAAAATTAACGGAGTGGTTTAAAAATCGGCCTGAATGGATTCAAGATGCTGCGCGACGACTTTTAGCGATCGGCCCACTCAGCGCCAGCGACATTGCGGAGCTAACGTTGCTTTGTAAAAAAGAGGAGATTAAGGGCGTCAATAACCTTGCACCGCGCAAGCCGCTCGAATTTGGCGCGCAGCCACTGACGATAATTTATGGACTAAGTGGCTCGGGTAAGTCTGGCTACATGCGAATTCTCAAGAGGGCTTGCGGTGCGAAAGGCATCAAACCCCTTCATGGAAACGTTTTTGAAGAAGCTCCAAAAGAGAAGAGCTGCAAAATAGCTTTTACCTCGGAAGAAAAGAAAAACGAGGTCGTTTGGACAGCCGAGGGCGGTGTCAACCCTGAGTTAGCAGTTGCGTCCCTTTACGACACTGATTGTGCACACGTCTACGTGAACGAGGAGAATCAGGTCACTTATGAGCCGCCGGTTCTAAGATTATTTCGCCTTCTCGTCGAAGCTTGCGAAAAGGTCGATGGCGCTATCGGGGCAGAGATCGCAAGCGAGGTATCAAAAAAACCGAATATCGATGCAGATTTGGCCACAACGTCTTCAGGGCAATGGTTCAGCCAGATTGGCAGAGAGACATTAGCCGCTGAGGTCGCTGTGCGTTGCGTCTGGGACGAAAAACGTGAGGCAGAACTAAATGCTTTACGTTCACGCATTGCAGAAGCAAACCCGGCCGACAAAGCGGCTGCTTTGAGGAAAACAAAAGGACATCTAACACAGCTGCTGGTCACTCTGAACAAAATTAGAGAGGATTTAAGCGACGCGTCTTTCAATGCGTTCACCGGTTTGAAAGAGGACGCAAAAACAAAAAGGCAAGCCGCCAGTGTCGATGCGGAAAAGGTGTTTAAGAATGCGCCACTTCAAGGCGTTGGATCGGAGAGTTGGAGGCTCTTATGGGAGCAGGCTAAAAACTACTCCGAGACGGAAGCATACAAAGGACACTCATTTCCATACGTGGAGCACGACGCTAAATGTCCCCTTTGCCAGCAAGACCTCGGCATGAATGCACGCGAGCGATTCGTGTCATTCGACAGTTTTGTAAAGGGCAACCTTGAACTTGCTGCGGCCAGCGCCGAAAAAGCCCGAAACACCTTCTTTGATCAATTCACGGAGATACCCCAATCGGTGGCTTTGTCGCAGCTTTTGGACTTGGCAGGCCTAACAAATGAAGCACTCCGGCGCGAAATGGAAAGTTATTTCAACCCGCTCGTCAAACGGCGAGTAGAATTCGTTTCCGCAAAGAACATTTCAGCGCTCACGCAATTACCAAGCGAAGATGTCTCAATAAAATTGAAAGAGATTGGAGACGATTTGGAGCAGGAAGCGAAATTGTCCGATGAAGACGCGAAAACGACAAGAAAAGAAGAATTAACGAAACAGACTCGGGAGCTAGCCGCACAAAAGTGGCTATCACAACAAAAAGCTGCAATCGAAGCAGAGATAGAACGTTTGAAGAAAGTGCATCTGCTTCAAGAAGCACAGAAGCTCACACACACACGCGCCCTTTCCGAGAAAAAGGCTGAGCTCGCAGAGGTTCTCGTCACGGAAGCATTCAGGGAGCGATTTGATGACGAATTGAAGCTACTTCGAGCGTCTCGCTTAAAGGTAAAATTGGAAAAAAGTCAGACTCATAAAGGCCAAGTCTTTCATCAAATAAAACTCAAGGACGCTAAACAGGCCGTTAAAACAGGCGAAATCCTGAGCGAGGGAGAATTTAGAATCGTTTCGATTGCCGCATTCCTGGCGGATGTGGAAGGAAGAGGCGGAAACGCGCCATTTGTCTTTGACGATCCGATCTCTTCTCTCGATCAGCCTTTCGAAGAAGCAACCGCCGAGAGATTCGTGAGCTTAGCGAAAAGCCGTCAGGTCATTGTTTTTACTCATCGCCTCTCGATGATGGTATTGCTCGAAGACGCGGCGATAAAGCAGGGGATTGGTGTAAACAAGCTCTCACTTCGAAGTGAAGTTTGGGGAGCGGGCGAACCAGATGAAATGCCTATTTGGGCAAAAAAACCAGAGAGCGTGATAACCGGCCTCTTGGGCGGAAGATTAGCGCAAGCAAAAAAGAAACTTAATGAAGAAGGGCGAGCGAGTTACGAACCTATAGCGAAGGAAATGTGCAGTGACATTCGAATCGCGATTGAACGAATGGTCGAGGTCCATCTGCTGAATGATGTAGTTCATCGCTTTCGACGTGCAATTCAAACGCAAAATCGAATTGATAAATTGGCGAAGATAAGGCCGGAGGATTGTAAGTTCATAGACGACTTCATGACGAAATATTCGAGATACGAACATTCACAATCGAGCGAGACACCCGCACCGCCCCCTGATCCCGATGAAATTGAACAAGATCTAAATCAAATTAAGGACTGGTTTGACGAATTTAAGAGTCGAACAGTGCCGACCTCTGCGACCGTTACGAGTGTTAAATCAAAATCGCACGCCGCTTAGAAAGAAACGGGCAACGGGGTCAGATCTAAACATTTCCCATTTCCAAAGGCCGAAAAACTGAAGCGCTGGAAGCGAAAGCTGAAGAGGGCTCAAGGGACGACGAACTGCTGACACTCCGAACGGAGCGAATTCGTTAACTGAAAGTATCCGACTGCGGATCCCAAAAATCGCCTCCTAAGCCGAGGCGCGCGAAGATGGAACGCATCTCATCGGGCTGCGGACGCCGCGAGTTTTCTTGTAAGCGTGTCAAATCTGATCGCGCGCTCAAACATTGGAAAATTGAGGTAGAGCCGCTCTCACTCCTGCGTAGAGTTACGTGTCTCATGGGCACCGCAGCCAAAGAAGCCAGCCAGATGCAAACGGCGCACGTTTTGTTTATCGATGTGGTGGCTTACTCAAAGCTGCTGGTGAACGAGCAGCGGGAAGTATTGCAACAGCTCAACGAGGTTGTGCGCAGGACACCGCAGTTTGCGAAGAGCGATGCCGGAGGAAAACTGATCCGCATCCCGAGTGGGGACGGGATGGCGCTTGTCTTTTTCCAGAGTCCGGAGGAACCCGTTCACTGCGCGATGGAGATTGCCAGAGCGCTGAAGAATCATCCGCAGGTCCGGGTGCGCATGGGTGTGCACAGCGGGCCGGTCAATCAAGTAACCGACGTGAATGACCGCGTGAATGTCGCCGGCGCCGGAATCAATTTTGCGCAGCGGGTGATGGATTGCGCCGATGCGGGCCATATCCTGATTTCAAAACGCGTCGCCGACGATCTTGCGCAAGACACTCTTTGGCAACCGTTGCTGCACGAGCTGGGCGAAGTCGAAGTCAAACATGGCGTGGAACTCGGCGTTGTGAACCTTTACAATGCAGAACTGGGCAATCCAGATGCGCCACGAAGGCTGTCCAGTCGGTCGGCGCCAGCCAAAGCGCCGGTCGCCCCCTCAAGTGCTGCTCAAGAAGTGCCTGAAAAGAGCATTGCCGTTCTTGCTTTCGTCAACATGAGCAACGACCCGGAGAATGAATTTTTCAGCGATGGTATTGCCGAGGAGATCATCAATGCGCTCACGAAAATTAAAGCGCTTCGGGTGGCGGCCAGGACATCCTCGTTTGCTTTTAAGGGGAAAAACGAGGACATCGGCGAGGTTGGCCGCAAGCTGAAGGTAAACACCGTGGTGGAAGGCAGTGTGCGAAAAGCAGGCAACAGACTGCGGGTGACTGCGCAGCTCGTCAACGTTGCCAATGGCTATCATTTGTGGTCGGAACGCTACGATCGTCAGCTGGAGGACGTGTTCGAGATCCAGGATCAAATTGCCGAAAACATCGTGCGCGCGTTGCGAGTCGTACTGGGCGAGGACGAGAAACGTGCGATTGAAAAGACGCCGACGGAAAACGTGCAGGCCTACGAGTATTATTTGCGCGGTCGGCAAGCCTTCCACCAGTTCCGCCGCTCCGGCATGCAATATGCCCGCCGGATGTTGGATCGCGCCATAGAAATTGACCCCAACTTCGTCCGCGCCCACGCCGGCATCGCCGATTGCTGCTCGTTTCTTTATATGTACTGGGATGCGAGCAATGCCAATCTCGAAGAAGCGGGTGCGTCGAGCAGAAGGGCACTGGAACTTGATTCCGAAAGCGCCGAGGCGCACACCTCGCGCGCCTTAGCCTTGACGCTGCGCCAGCAGTATGATGAGGCGCGCCGAGAATTTGAATCCGCACTTCGGTTAAATCCGATGCTTTACGAGGCGCACTACTTCTATGGTCGCGCTTGCTTTACCGAAGGAAAACTCGAAGAAGCGGTTTCGCATTACCGAGACGCATGGCGGGTGCGGCCCGAGGATTATCAGGCTATTTACTTATCAGCGGAAGCGCTGGTGAAGCTCGGCCGGCGTGACGAAGCATTGGAAGCGTCGCGGCTCGGCGTGAAGTTGGCTGACGCGCATTTGGAACTGAACCCTGATGATGCCCGCGCCTGGTATCTTAGCGCGGGCGCGTTGATGCGATTGGGCCAACGAGAGGAAGCCACAGAACGAGCACGACGAGCGTCGACCATCGATCCAGAAGATTCAGGCGTTTTGTATAACGTCGGGTGCGTTCATGCTCTGGCAGGTTCGACTGATGAGGCGCTGGATCACTTGGATAAGGCGATCCAAAATGGATTTGGCCAGCGCGAGTGGGTGGAGAACGACTCTGATTGGGATGCAGTTCGCAACGAGCCTCGCTTTCAGGCGCTGCTGCGTAAACTTTGATTTTTCGAAATGCCGGTCGTGGACGAGCGCTCGCGAGTTCGCGGTCTGTTCAGCTTTTGCCTTTTGCCAACAAAAAGAAGAGAAGCGGAGACGCGCGAGAAGCGGGGAGAAGCGGGGTCAGACCTAAACATTTAACATTAAGACGAAAAACTGAAACGCTCGAAGCGGAAAGCTGAAGAGGAGTTAAAGGACCACGAACTGCTGAGACTCCGAACACAGCGAATTCGTTAACCGAAAGTATCCGACTGCGGATCCCAAACGTCGCCTCCTAAGCGAAGGCGCGCAAAGATGGAACGCATCGAAGGAAGTAAGAAGAAGAAGTAAGAATGAAGCGAACGGGATGAGCAACATAGAAGGTAAAGTTGCGAGGGTAGCAACGAATGAGCGTTGGGCCGCGAGTGAGTTTCAATTAGGAAGTAGAGAGAGGGTAATCTCTCAGGAATCTGGGAACGCAGGAACATTTTTTCCACGATCTTAGGCACCCTGTTTTCCGAAGGACGCCCGATGCGGCCGGTGCGATACTTTTCTGGATGAGCAGAGCCTTCGTCAAAGAAGATGTCGATCTTCCGGAGCGCAGCGGGCGGAAGCGATCGGCGTCAGGACTGCCGCCAGGAGCGACCAATTACATCACCGCGCGCGGAGCGAAGCGTTTGCGCGACGAACTGCAAAAGCTTCGCGCGGCAAACGCGAACAGCGAGCGTGTCACCGAACTCGAACAAATTCTGGCATCGGTCCATGTTGTCGATCCTCCGGACGCGCCGTCTAACAGCGTCACGTTCGGCGCAACGGTGACGGTCAAGGATAAAAAAGGCGCGACCGAAACGTTAACTATCGTCGGCGTCGACGAACTCAATTTCGAACGAGACGCCGTCAGTTGGATTTCCCCTCTCGGCAAGGCGCTGCTGGCCGCGGACATGGGAGACTGGATTAAACTCGACGACGGACGAAGCGCGAAAATTGTGAAAATCGCATTCAAAACAGAGTCAGATGTAAACGTTTGACGTTTTGTTGCTCTCCGAGAAAACGTTGAAACGAAACGCTGTGTTACCAGTTTGACGTTGCCTGATTGTTGTTGGCGTTGTTCATCGTTTCTTGAAACGCGAACAGAAAATCGACTCACTGCGGAGCGATGGCAGGCCGTTGCGCTCTCAAAATATACTTCTGAATTTTGCCGGTTGCAGTTTTGGGCAACTCTTTGACGAAGGTCACACTGTGCGGCGCCTTAAAGTGCGCCGCGTCAGCTCGGCGAAGAATTTCTTTGGATCCATTGCGGCGTTTACTTGCTCGGCTCTTTTGGCGCGAAGGAGGCGACGATTTGCTCGAAGCGCGGATCGCCGTGCAGGGGGTCCCAGAAGGGGAACAGCTTAAGCATGCCGTAGCTCGTGACTATGGCTGCCCCGTATGTCGGCGCTGCGGTCGCCAACTGCTGCAACGCCAAATCCTTTTCGCCGGCCCAGGCCGCGATCAAAGCGAAGTAGGCCCTTACGCTTTGCCCATCGATAGAATCTTTTTCGACGGGCAGCAGCTCCATTGCGCGGCGACCTTCCTGCAAGGCAGCTTCCTTGTTGCCAAGGGCTGCATCGATCAAACCGAGAACACAAACTGGCGGTCCGTAATCTTTCTGTTGTTGCACTATCTGCTCCTGCTCCAGCCGTGCGGCGGCAAAAGCTTTGCGGGCGCGCGCTTCATCGTGCATGGCGCGCGCAAGCAGGCCCTCGCCAAACTGGCGCCTTAAGGTAACCAGGTCACCCCAAAAAGGGTTGTTGCCCAAGGCTGTTAATGCCTGCTCAGCCGCCGCCCAGTCCCGCTCCGCCAGCGCGCACAAAAACCCGATATCTGCAGTGTCGCCCACTCCAGAGAGACGTTCGGAGCGAAGCCGGTCAATGAACTGGTGTAAAGGCGCAGTATCCGCGCGCCAATCTAGATCCACGAAGACCATGCTGGACGCTACGGCAATGTCATCCGGTGTAATCTCCAAGATGCGCTGGAGCGTCGCCTTCTCCTCCGGGTAACGTCGAAGGCACTCGTAGCTAATCGCCAGCCGTGAAAGCATATAAGGATTTCGTGGATCGAGCGCCACCGCCTGTTCCAGAGCGCGTAATCCTTCTTCGGGCCTGCCCTGGTGGAGCAGAATGGAACCGGTAAACTGGAGGATGCGAGGATCGTTAGCAAGACCGGCACGCGCTGCTTCCAATTCGCTGAGCGCTCCCTTATAGTCGCGAAACGCTTGAGACAGATGCGCTCCGCGCGCCAGGTGCGTTTCGGCAGCATTGGGACGTAGCTCTATTGCGCGTTGTAGAGCAGCTTCGGCCGCCGCCAGACGCGCCGGAGTGTGATCGCCAGAAAACGAGTATAACTGGTCGTGCGCAAAGACCAGCTGACAAAAGGCAGCATGAAAGGACGGGTCCCGCGCGACAGCGCCATTTAGAAGCTCGATAGCCTGGAGCAGATTCTTGTCGGAAGGATTTAGGCTTGTTGTTAGTATGAGCGTCTTGGCCCGGCTATACTGGTCGAAGGCG
>WNGJ01008548.1_pt1 | contig 10910 bp, 9 predicted proteins | sample 5400611 | NCBI WGS metagenome assembly WNGJ01 (sample SAMN13153375, study PRJNA577476) | soil metagenome | isolation source: 40 cm soil or saprolite under Garry oak tree replicate 1 | place: USA:California | collected 2016-06-15 | reverse complement strand
GATTCCCGCCGACCACAACATGCATGATCGCTCCCAGGCAATGGTGCTAGCCATGGAAACAGAAAAGCCATATGTTGGTCTTTTCTACCAGGAGGAGCGACCAACGATGGACCAGGCGGCACGTCAGCTAGTACAACAGCCAAAAGAGTTCGATATTAACACATATATGGCGCGTTATGTATAATGCGGGGTGGGCAGCACCCCAAGATGCGTCATATACAGAGGGAGGGAGCACAAGGTTTATCAAGCCTTGGGGCCCCCCTCAACTTTTGATTACGCGGGGTACCAGCGTCCCCACCGACGTATCAGCACCAGGAGTTGCCCCTTTCTCTTCCTGACAGCAACCACACGACCTATGTGACAATAGACCAGGGTATACTCCCGATGAAGGCTTGACCCCGAATTGCCGCCTTGATCTGGCGGATGTTCGTTGACTGCATTCTAACCCACAGCAACAATTTTAGGGAGGCGTTTATGCCCGAATTCCTGATGAAAACAGAGGAGAGAGGTTGGCCTCTCTCCTCGTTGTCGTTATGAGCTTAAGCCTGCTGGGCTTCCGTCCCAGGCTTTACTCCCTGCTGGAAAGCTGATTATAGGCTGTCTGGTAATCTCCACTCTTTAGCATATAGCAAAGTGGACCAAAGGTCAGCGCACTTTCTCAGTCTTAATCTTCCAGGTGCCATTCTCATTGACCAGGGTATAGTCAGCGACCACTGAGGCCCCATTAGAAGCGGTATAGCTAATGGTTCCGGTACCTGCCGTATCGTTGACATTGCTTACCATGCAGTCAGTTATCTTAATGGTACCGAAATTGCTCGCAAACTGGGATTCCGTTTCCTGGCTTTGGGCAGCACTGGAGAACTCATTGTAGGCGCCCTGATAATCTCCAGCCTTGAGATCAGTACAATAGGTACTCAGGGTAAGCGTTGGAGTAGAGCGTGCTTGCTCGGTCTTAATCTTCCAGGTGCCATTCTCATTGACCAGGGTATAGTCAGCGACCACTGAGGCCCCATTAGAAGTGGTATAGCTAATGGTTCCGGTACCTGCCGTATCGTTGACATTGCTCACCGTGCAGTTGCTCACTTTATTCGTACCGAAATTGCTCGCAAACTGGGATTCCGTTTCCTGGCTTTGGGCAGCACTGGAGAGCCCATTGTAGGCGCCCTGGTAATCTCCACCTTGCAGATCAGTACAATAGGTACTCAGAGTAAGTGTTGGAGTAGAGCGTGATTGTTGACTGATAATCTTTGAGCCGCCATTCTCATCAGCCAACTTATAGTCAACGATCAATTTACTCCCTTGACCAAGGGTATAGTTAATCGTGCCAGTGCCTGCCCCATCATCGACACTCGTCACCGTACAGTCAGTTATCTTACCCAGACCCTCATTGGAAGCGTATCCAGCAGCAAATGTCCCCTCAGAATCCCACTTGCTTTGCAGACCACTGTCAAGCTGATTGAAGGCCGTTTGGTAATTACCGCTCTTGAGCGCGGAACAGAAGGCGTTCAAGGTCTTAGTCGGCGTCGAGCGATTCACATAGCCAATGACCAGAATAAGAATGATGGCGGAGATCACCACTAACCCACCGATAGCGCCCAGGATGATCCAGAGTCCACGACGATTCGGTCGCTGTGTTGGGGGGGCGGTGACAGGTGCAGGCGCACCAGGATAGGAAGCACCTTGCGGATAGCCGTATGGCTGAGAACCAACACCAGCTGGAGGTGGGGGTGGTGCCTGATAGGCTCCTGGTTGGTCATTTGGGCTGGAAGCCTGTTGGCCCATCACCGTTGGCGCGTAGGGATCATAGGGATTAGGGCCAGGTATGGTCGGACTCGCATAAGGATTGGCCGCGCCTGGTGGAGGCGGTGGTGGCGCGTAGGGATTATTGTATGGCCTGGAGCCATAGTTGGAATTGGGTGTATTGGGATCATTGGGATTCTGGCTCATCTTCTCTATCTCCTTGTTTTGAACCTTGATCGTCAACTCCTGTGATACGCTTTACCCGATACTGGTGCAACCGGGTCAGCCCACAATGACGCTCCCCAAGGTGAAGCCATAGGCAAGGTGACCCAGCAGCTTGCAGTTGATGATCCACGATGGGGATCACCTCATGATGACTCCTCCTCACCGGGGTCACGATAGCATTTGAAATTGTTTGTACATTGAGAGGTAGAACGGCTCAGGACAGCTCTTCAAAGACGTTGCTTCTCATGTGCATACGATGAAGCGGCAGCACCGTGAACAGATGCGAAAAGGGCTGCTGTCGTTTCATCTCCATGGTTTTTTCTCCCTTGTTTCTCGTGCTGGTCAAAGTTTACGACAAGCTGCGTTGTGTAAACGTTGTGTGGGGCATTGCATTTAAGAGCTGAGAGTGAAACGCGAGGGCAAGCGTGGGAAGCGTGGATGCACAGCATCTCCTCAGGGGAAAAGCGAGCAGGTTGTCAAACGGGGGACAGCCGACCTCTCACAGGTAGCCCATCTCTCCGGCTAGAGCTGCCGCTTGTTGGAGGTGAGCGCATGCAGCTTCCAGCCGACCAGAGTCCCATGTCCGTGTGGCTGCTTCTATGGCGGTTCTCAGTGCATCTGGGAGTGGTTGTTGCTGAGGTGCGAGCAGCACACGCGCATCGTCAATAGCCGCCGAGAGCTGATCCTGTTGGCACATCTGTTCGGAAAAAGCTACCGTAAGAGCGATAGAGCGTACCTTCACTCGTTGCAGATCGACGTGCAACCAGGTAAAATTTGAGGATGTGGACAGGTGCTCATTTTGCAGTAAGAAAATCAACGCATCTTCCTCAAGGAGAAGTTTATTTTGATTCTTTCTCGCCTCAAGCGGCTGGTGGTTACTTCAGTGAAAGTACTCAGTGCTCGCTTTGTTCATTGGACCAAACCGCTCACTTCCTCATTGCCGCTCGGAACACTGGCTGAACTTGGCAGAAGCAAGTCCCAGCTTATCACGGAAAACGCCCTCTTACGAAAGCCTCTCATCATCCTCAGTCGGCAGGTGAAACGACCAACGTATCGCAATGCGGATCGATTATTCCTCCTCCTACTGACCAGGTTGGTTCGAAACTGGAAGCAAGCTCTCTTGATCGTTCAGCCAGACACACTGCTCAGGTGGCATCGGGAGCTCTTTCGCCTGGTCTGGAAACGCAAGTCAAAGGCCGCTTCTCATACGTCGAAGATACCTGCAGAAACGGTCGCGTTGATCAGGGAAATGGCGGCGAAAAATCGACTGTGGGGTGCTGAGCGGATTCGAGGCGAATTACTGAAACTCGGGATTCAAGTGTGCAAACGCACCATTCAGAAGTACATGCGACCCATTCGTTCACCACAACCAGGAGGGCAGAACTGGGCGACGTTCCTGCACAACCACGCGGCACACATCTGGGCGTGTGACGTCTTGCAAGTGACCGATCTCTTCTTTCGACCCCTCTTTGCTTTTTTCATCATCGAGCTCAAAACACGGCGCGTGATTCATGTTGGCGCGACACGATCCCCGACCGACGCCTGGGTAGCGCAACAACTCCGGGAAGCTACCCCGTATGGACAAGCACCCAAGTATCTGATGTGTGATCATGATTGCAAGTTCGGGTCTCGCTTTGCTCATGTAGCAGCCACGACCAACATCAAACTACTCAGAACACCTTATCAAGCTCCACGCGCGAACGCAATCTGTGAACGGTTTCTCGGCAGCGTTCGTCACGAATGCCTCGATCACCTCTTGATCCTCAGTGAGAAGCAGCTACAGCGCTTGCTCAATGGGTATGTGGCATACTTCAATCGGGCACGACCACATCAAGGCCTCCGGCAGCAACTGCCAGACCCACCAACGTCTCCTGCTTCATCGCCACATCCCAGTGACAAGATCATTGGCATTCCCATCTTGGGTGGGTTACACCATGACTATAGAAGAGTAGCTTAAAGGTGAGAAGTTAGGCTCACAGAGAGATGGAAGGCGCTCGAACTGAACATCCCCATAGTCGAGATCAACTCATCTTGTGCATTTTCTGTTTTTGAGAAACCTTGAAATGGTTACCCTTGGTTATCGCTACCCAAACGAGCATGTTACCGAACACAGTAGGCATCTTCCGCATGAAGCTTCGGCATCAATTTGATGACGAGATGTTTTTTCTCTCTTTGAAGCACTGTTTTTCAGGAAACAGCGTGAATGGGGTGAAAGCTACAACGAGCAATTGTACGAACGGATGTCCCATACAGCCAGGACAACCGGGTTGAGGGATCGGAGGTTCCAAAGCCTCAACCCGCTAGTCGCACTTATGCAGGATTACGCCAAAAGCATAATTGTTTGTTTACCAGTCGCATAATGAAGTTCGAGCATACTCTTCTGCTCAACATTAGAGGAACAGCAAACCTCTATTCGCTTCTCGCCTTGTTTGAGGAAATACTAAAATCTCTGCGAGTGAGTCTATGACAGTTCATTTGACAGTTTATCCTTATAAATGTTGGTTGGGAGTTGGACTGCACTCACTCTTATGCTTCTACACTCGTTCCCAGTTGACAGAAGACATAAGGGGCATCATATTCACACTTTTCACCCGGTAACACTCTTCTTCTTGCTCAAACACCATTCAAATGAGGCGCCTAACGGCCAAAAAACAGACCAGATAATCAAGGTCTCGACAAATTTTTACCGTGCACATCAAGAACGCGGCTGGAATCCCTGCCCATCCTACAAAGGAATTTGATCGTCTGCTGCGGGGTCATCGCCACTACGGGAATGTTTCGGGGTACGTCGCCTTTTACTTCTCCGTTCGGGCTTTGTGCGCGGGCCATAGATGCGCTCGGCCATTTCCTCAACCGTCTCCATCACCTCTTTCAGCACAGGTTTTTGTTGGAAGAAGATGACCTGGCTTGCAGCATCCTGAAAGGCTTCTTCTGTGACATTCAAGCCTTTATATACTAACAGCAGCAGGTGGGCACAATTTGCAGCATGGACCTTTTCTACTTTCCTGCGCAAGTAGTTTGGGTGCCAGAAGCCAACCAGCTCAATCAGAATACGTCGCTTCTCATCTTTGGTATCGACCAGCACGAAATCCGGCACCATCACCGTGTCTCCGAGCAGGAGCACCTCGCTTTCACGCGTTAAACACCAATGCCCCCGTTTGCCACCCATCTTTTGCTCAAACTCGTTGGCGAAATCTGCTTCGAGACGACTATCAAATGTGCCGGAGCTTTTGAAGTGCGAACGGAGCGAACATGTATGATCAAGCCGGTAGATAGTTTCTCCCTTTGCTTGAGGTGGACGTACGTATGCATGCATTTGCCAGCGCTCACACAGGAGTAAGGCAGGCAGAAATGCTGCAAGCTGCCTGCCATACCTGAGCGTCGAAGAGACAAAGGGCGAGATTGGCCCATCCAGGTCGATGCGGTATCCCCCGCCTTGCTTTGGCTCGGCCCAGAACATCAACTTAAACAGTTTGATAAACTTCCAGAGATCTTTGTAGTTGCTCGCTACTTCAATCGTGATATGCGATGCCCAATAGAGCACGCCGCGTGCCAATTCCAGGTTATAGCGGGCGAGTAAACCCGCCGGTGTCCACTGCGGCCCGGCATCGCTGAGCAGATAGGTTGCTGGTCGATCCGCGAAGAGGGTTGACTCCACCTGCTCAGAGGAGACGCTGAGTTCATCTGCTACACCCTTCAGCACTTCGTAGCGTGTCTGTGGATGAAACAATTGGGGGGAGGTGAACACGGGGCCATAGTGGAAGAGCCGTTCGCGTAACTGGATTGGAGGAAGAGGGGTTGGCAGGGGTGTAAAAGTGGCTGCGTCGCTGAGTATTTTCGCCAGGCCGCGCACTACCACGTAGTCCACGCGCTCGCCCACATAGCTTTCCAGCGCCCGGTCCCAGGCCGCTTGCGACTGGCCTACTTGCTCCTGCAATAAGGTGATCAAGTCTTTTGCAGACTGGAGCCAGCACGGGTCGCCTTCCTCCAGCATGTCGATGGAGAGTTCCGCTCCGCGCAGGTGCAATCTCGGTCTGACGAGGTCAGCCGTAAGCACTACCAGCCTCCTGTCGTCTACGCCGCTGCGACTTGCTTTCCTCAATGGTTTTGCGAGCAATTACTTCAAAGAGCACTGCCTGCCTGTTCTCAACCTTGCGCAGCACGCGGCCCAGGCGCTGGATATATTCGCGTGCGCCCGAGGTACCTCCCAGCACGATCGCGATTTTCGCCTCCGGCACATCGATCCCTTCGTTCAGTACTTTGGACGTGACGATCACGCGATAGTGTCCTGTTTGAAACCCATCAAGGATGTGTTTGCGTTCGGCCGCGTGAGTTTCATGGGTAATGGCCGGGACGAGATGGCGGCGGGCAATATCATAAACCACGGTATTGTGTTCGGTAAAGATGAGCACGCGCTCGGTGGCGTATTCACGCAGCAGCGCTTCGAGCGCCGTAAATTTGCCTTCACAACTTGCAAGTAACTGTAAAAGGCGTTGGCGGGCAAGCAAGGCACGGCGTGCCTGCGGGTCGATGGCAGAGAGACGCATCAATTCTAGTAGCCATGCCGGGCCATGGCGGCGTTGTAAGTGCCGTGCATGCACAAAATCAATGTAGAGGGCGTAGTCGGCGTCGTAGCGGGCACGTTCCTCTTGCGAGAGATCAATGCGCAGGCGCTGCGTGCGATAGTACGCCAGTTGCTGTCCCACGAGGTCCTCAATGCGCTTCGTGTAGACGATTGGCCCAACCAGATCGTCGACACGCCAGCGTCCTGGCGTTTGCTCATGCGCTTCAGGATAGGTTGCCGTCAGCCCTAAGCGCAGCGGGGCCGGTGCCATGAGGGCTGCTTCTCCCCAGTTGGGAGCGGGCAGGTGATGCACTTCGTCAAATATAACGAGTTTGAAGGCATTGCCATACTCCGCCATCAGGTCCCCGGCCGAGTGATAGGTGGTGACCGTGAGCGGCAGGACCTTCTTTTCGCCGCTGTAATACACACCCACAGCGGCGGCGAACGCATTGACTAAACGGGCATACCACTGGTGCAGCAGGTCAATGGTGGGAGCGACTACCACGGTAGAGCGATTGACACGACTAATCGCTTGAATGGCGACAAAGGTTTTGCCTGCCCCTGTTGGGAGTACGATGCTGCCACGCCGCCCGGCCTGATCCCAGGCTGCGAGTGCTTCCACCTGGTAGTCATGCGGTTCTCGCATCTCCTGTAAGTGTAAGTTGAGCGGCTGCCAGCGTGGGACGGCATCGCGCACGTCCTGCTCCTGCAGGTAAGGTTGGATTGACCCGTAATGGTAGCCCTCGCAGCGCCAGCGTTCCCTGATCAGCTTAAAAGGCGCCGGGGGGCGTTCTCCCGCGTCCACGTCGCGCAGGACAAGGGTGCCACCGTGATAGTAAACGGATTTGCTCATGGATATATAATAGCAGATTACTAGAACGTTTGCACTCTATTCCAAATTTTCCGCGTGTTTTGCTTTACCTTACCGCTGGGCTGATCCAGGCGTGACAAGGAGTGGTCTCCTGGTTATGGGACAGGATCAGTACTCAGAACCAGGTTGATTCCCTTCTGTTTCATGACGGCCAGGTCCTCTTCGGCCAGGGCATCGAAATCGACGGAAGGATGCTTGACCGAACTGGTGCAATCCTTCAGAATATTCACCCGGCCAAGCAGCTCGGGCTGGTTGGCAAAATGACTGACGAGCTGCCTGGTGCTTTCCATGACACAATGCGACTTGGCCTCTCCTGCGATATACACCCTGTCATGCTTTATGATCGCATCGAGCAGCGTCACATTGAGGGCACTGCTGGCATCCTGCGGGTCGAAGACCTCTGCCCCAAAGAGCCCGTAATATTCCGTGCGCGGCGTCCGGCCTTTAACGAGGTAGGTTGGCTGCGTCTTTCTTGCCACGCTGTGCCAGGCGACGGCTTCGCTGATAGGAGCGTACAACATATGGCCCAGCGTTCCCTCCATCGTGTGATAAGGCCAGATCATCAATTCCTTTTTGGCCTGCTGCTTGAGGAGGTGAACATAGTTGACAGACCAGTCCCGCTCGCCTGGAGAGACTGGTGTCCAGACCTCCCTCGTCACGTCCTCTTCGGTGATGATCGTCAATGGCTCAGGATGCTCTCCTGTCCTGGGATTCTTCCACCATGTAGGGTAAAAAATCTGCAGGGGCAGGTGGGTATCGAGCGAGGCATATACTGCTGTGATCCGGTGTGCATTCGTGTAGAACCAGATGAGAAACCGCGCGATATCATCCTGCGATCCTGGGACGGAAAGAGTACCAGCAGGATCAACAAAATCATACTGGTAGTCGACAAGGATAACCGCGAGTGTTGCTTGATCTTCAGCGGCTGCGCTCAAACCGGCCTGCCACCCGGCTGACGTGAATTCCTGTAGCCGGGCAGGATACGCTGATTTGTAAACATCCTGGACACTGAAGAGTGCTGGTGCATTGGGTAAAGTTGCCATGAGAAGCTCCCCCTTTTCGTTCATCCGATCTCAGAACGGTCCATACCCTCATGCTATATAATAACACCAGATTGATGTGTATGGTGGGAACCTGTTTTATTGCTCATCCTCTTCATTTCACGCTTTGACGAAACGTGATCGGGAGATGCTTGACTCCAAACACCAGGTCACTGCCCGTCGCTTCCAGCGGTACGCCCGATACCCGCTTGATTTCGTGAAATCGCTCCAGCAGCATGGTAAGCGCAATTTTGGCTTCCAGGCGTGCCAATGGCGCTCCGAGGCAAAAATGAATGCCATGTCCAAACGCAATATGGCGGTTTGGTGTCCGCCTGATATCGAAGTAGTCCGGATCGGGAAACTGCGCCTCATCACGGTTGGCGGAGCCGATCCAGGCAAGCACCATTTGACCCGCTTGCATCTCATGATCTCCGATGGTGATATCGGCAACAGCTCTGCGATACATATACTGAACCGGTGAGCGATAGCGCAAGACCTCTTCAATGGCCCCTGGTATCAACGCGGGCTCAGCCCGCAGTTCCTCCATGACCTCGGGATGCTCATCGAAGCACAGAAGCGCATTCCCAATCAGGTTAGTCGTCGTTTCATTCCCCGCGACCAGCAGTAAGATGCAAAAGCCCAGTAGTTCTCGCTGGTTGAGATGCTGCCCATCGATTTGAGCGTCCAGTAAAGCGCTGATGAGATCGTTCTGCGGCTCCCGGCCGCGTTGCTGAATCATGTCGAGGAAATACTCGCTCATTTCTGCCTGCGGGTTGCCTCTTTCAGAGTAGGTCGCGCCGACAACGGCATCAGACCAGACCTTGAAGCGTTCACGGTCCTCTTGTGGAATCCCCAGCATTTCCGCAATCACGATCACCGGTAGTGGATAGGACAGGTCATCAACGATATCCATGTGCCCCCTGGCTGCGACCTGGTCCAGGAGCGCGTTGATAATGGCCGTAATGCGCTCTGATAACTGGGCCACACTACGCGGGGTGAATGCCTGGGTCACAAGATTCCGTAATTGTCGATGCCGGGGAGGGTCCATACTAATCAGACTTGAACTCAAAGGATCGCGTCCCTGGCCTCCGCCTCCAAAGGCTGAAGAAAACGACGTATAGTCAGAGAGCACCCGTTGGACATCATCGTAGCGGAAGACTTGCCAGAACCGGTACTGTGGGTTGTAATATACCGGCCGTGCCTCACGCATGGAGCGATACCAGGGAAAAGGATTGAGCGCCTGCTCTTCTGTTCTCGTTTGCATCTAATCTATCCTCATGTGTTTCTAACTGTCAGTTTCAATTTTCACGGGACAACTGGCTTTTCCCTTTGTCTCGTTTCGATGCTGATGCGTAAGCTGCGTCCTGGGTGATAGCCATAGAGCACTTGCTTTCTGCTAACTTTTGACACACCCTTACTATTTTGATATTTCAAGCATCTTATGATATAATGTAGATCATATCTTACCAAAAGTCAAGCAGAGATCCCGGAGGCTCACATCGATATGATATGCTTGATGAATGAGCAGTAAAACCCACACGATCAGGTAGGGGGATAATTGGAGGTGACCATGGAGGTCCTGGACCGGAGAGTCAGACGTACCCAACGCCTGTTAGCCAGGGCATTAATCGCGCTGACGCTTGAAAAAGGCTACGAGGCCGTGACCATTCGAGACATCACGGAGCGCGCGGATATCGGCTACGCCACCTTTTTTCGTCACTACCATGACAAGGACGAGCTGCTGCAGGATGTCCTGGACGTTGTCCTGGCGGAGCTCATCGAACTGCTTTGCCCGGCAAAATCCGCTACTGATCCCGCAGCCATTGGGGTTCTACTGTTTCGCCATGTCCAGGAGCAGAGCGAAGTGGTTCGCGTGCTACTTGGGAGCCACACCCTGCTTCCGCGCCTCATCGAGGTTGCCACGCAAAACATCGTGAGCGATCATACGCCCCGTCCAGGCAGTGTTGTGCCGCTTGAGATTGCTGCGTATCACATGGTGACCTCAACTATATCGCTCATCCAGTGGTGGTTGGAACACGAGATGCCCTATTCTCCCGAACAGATGGGGACCATCTATCACGAACTAATTGCGCGTCCAACAAGCGAGGTAGCGTTTTATTGCTAATACAGAGGAGAAAGACAATCGACGCTTTGTCGCAAACGTCCCGATCCAGGACACAACTACTCATCGTGAGGGCCAACTTACGCGCGTATGATGGTTATGCCGAGCGCCCGGTAGGGGGCCAGCACCTCGTCGGGGACGGAGTACTCTGTCACCAGGTGGGTGAGGTCGCTAAGTGGTCCGACGATGTAAGGCGCAGCCGTGCCTAGCTTCTCCGCGGACGTCAATGCCACCACTTCAGCCGCGCTCGCGATCATAGCACGTTTCACGTAGGCCTCTTCAAGATTGGAAGTACTGATCCCGATATCTGGATGTACGCTGCTTATCCCCAGAAAGCAGAGATCGGCC
>WNGJ01027481.1_pt1 | contig 10911 bp, 11 predicted proteins | sample 5400611 | NCBI WGS metagenome assembly WNGJ01 (sample SAMN13153375, study PRJNA577476) | soil metagenome | isolation source: 40 cm soil or saprolite under Garry oak tree replicate 1 | place: USA:California | collected 2016-06-15 | reverse complement strand
TAACGACCCCGCGGTGGCGGCACTGGCCCCCTTCCCGCGCGGCGAACTCGACAGGGAAATGCACATGCACACTCCGGAAGGAAAGTGGCTACGTGGATTTGAAGCGTGGCTGGTCTTGCTGCGCGTCTTGCCGAAGCTGTCCTGGCTCGGCCGGATTGCGAGCGTGGCGCCCCTGCGTTGGCTCGGCCCATCCGTGTATGGTTTTATTGCGCGCCACCGGTACAGCCTTCCCGGCGCGCCCGCGCGCTGCGATACCGATTCGTGTGCGCCTCCCGCCCCCCGTTCACAGTGAGGCGATCGTTCGAATCGCGTGATACCATATTCGCGCCGTGAATCCTGCAAAGAGCTTCGAAGCATTCTCAAATTCCCGATGACGTCGCCGGCGCGCCCTTGTTCGGAAACGATTCCTATGCTGGACCTGCGCGCGCAATACGAATCGATTGCGCCCGAAATTCGCGCAGCGATAGATGAAGTGCTCGCCGCCCAGCAATTCGTGCTGGGGCCGCAGTGCGAGGCGTTCGAACAGGAAGTCGCGCAAGCCTGCGGCACGCGCTATGGTGTGGGAGTCGCGTCGGGAACCGAAGCGCTCGAACTGGCGCTGCACGCGTGCGGCGTGAGCGCCGGCGACGAAGTCATCGTGCCCTCGTTCACCTTTATCGCCACGGGGAGCGCCGTCACGTCCCTGGGGGCGCGCCCGGTATTCACGGACATCGAACCCGCCACGTTCAACCTCGATCCGTCACAGTTGGAATTGCGCATTACCTCGCGGACGCGCGCCATCGTGGTCGTGCATCTGTTCGGTCTCGCCGCGGACATGGATCCGATTCTTGCGCTGGCTGCAAAGCATGGCATTCCTGTCATCGAGGACAATGCGCAATCCATCGGAGCGAGCTATCACGGACGGAAGACAGGCTCGATGGGACGCGCCGGCTGCCTGAGTTTCTATCCCAGCAAAAATCTGGGGGCCTACGGCGACGCGGGAATGATCGTGACCGATGATGAAAAGTTAGCCACGCGGCTGCGCGCTCTCCGGAACCACGGACAGACTGGCCGCTACGTCAGCACGGAGCGCGGCTGGAACAGCCGTCTAGACGAGTTGCAAGCGGCAATCCTGCGTGTAAAGCTGCGTCATTTGGCAGAATGGACCGCCATGCGCCAGTCACACGCACGCCGCTACGATTCTTTGCTAGCGGATTTGCCCGGTATCACGCTTCCACGCGTACCTGACGACCGCGAGCACGTCTACTACCTCTACACCCTTCGCGTAGCGGGCCGCGTAGCAGGTCACAACCCTGGAAATGACCCTGGCGGGGCAACCCGCAGCGACATCGTTCAGCAGCGCCTGGCAGATCGAGGCATCGCGAGTGTTGTGTATTACCCTGTTCCGCTCCACCTCCAGCCGCTTTACGCTTCTCTGGGAGGCAAACCGGGTGATTTGCGAATCAGCGAGCGCGCTGCCCGCGAAGTGCTTTCGATTCCCCTGTACCCTGAGCTCACGCCCGCGCAGATCGAGCGCGTCGCTGAGGCGGTCCGAGATGCGCTTCGCGACTGATAGAAAGAACACTCTATATTTCAAATTTAAAGGGTTGGAAAACGATGCAGAACTACACCGAAGAGGAAACAGCGCGCCGGTACAACATGAACATCACGCAAAGGAACAGGGTCAGAGCCGGAGCTAGAAGCGCGAGGATTCCCCAGTCGAGTGAGCGCTGCGCGGCGGCACCTGCCGCGGAAGCCGTGGTATAGCAGAGGGCGCAGCCCTGCGCGTATGCGCCACGAGCAGAACTGAGAGCTATAAAAAACACAAGAAGTGCAAACTTTGAACGCATTGAGCCTTCCAGCAGGACAAGCACTCTTTACCCCGAGGCCTGCGAGGGGTTGCCTGTCCTCTTTACGACGAAACCCGATTCTACTCCCAATCGGCAATCTCCGCCAATAGACAACCTGGACAGGAAACCCCTCGCGGGAGCTCGGGGTAAAGAGTGCCTATCCTGCCAATTCTAATGCGGCCTCATCTGCAGTAACCGGAATGCCTCCGGGAAGAAGAAAATGAACATCATGCAGATGCAAAAAATCATCGCCGGAACCAGCAATAGCACCAACGAAAACTTCTCGTACTTCAGGTGCATGAAAAACGACATGATCATCGCCGCCTTGACCACCGACAAGACGACCAGAACGGTGAGCATGACCGAAGGCTGCAGTTGCTCATAGGCGAGGAAAACCTCCAGCCCCGTGATCGCGACCAGTCCAATCCAGATCGCTATGTTCAATCCTACGCTGGCTCCCGCGTGAACTTCTTCTGCGTGCGCGTGTGCGTCCATGTTCTATCTTCTCCCGATTCAAGCGGGCCTAGTATTTGACCGACATCAGATAAATCAACGGGAACACAAACATCCAGACCAGGTCAACGAAGTGCCAGTACAGGCCGTTGACTTCGACGTCTTCGGCGGAAAACTTACCTCGGCCGTAACCCACCGCCACGATTCCCAGGTAGATGACGCCGATCATCACGTGCGTCATGTGCAGCCCGGTGATTCCGAAGAAGACAGCCCCGAACAGAGGCGTGCCCTCAGGGTTCGCGGTGATCGTGAAGTGTTCTTTCGTGATCATGTTAAACCATTCGGTTAAGTGTAACCCTGTAAAGAGCAATCCCCCAATCATGGTGGCCACCATCCAAAGGACGGTCTTCTTGCGGTCGTTGCGCTGCGCCGCCATCACGGCCATCACCATCGTCAACGAACTCGCGAGCAGCACGACGGTCATTGTCGTGGAGAAGATGATGGCGGGATTGATAGGAAACGGCCGCGGCCAGTCGGGATTGGTGAGCCGCGAATAACTGTAGGTAATGAGCAGGACCGAGAAGGTCAGCGTATCAGAGACGATAAACAACCACATCCCCAATTTCTTCGAGCCCATCGCAAACGGGGATCCTCCGCCCGACCAGGGCGAACTAAGGGTCGAATCAGTCTTTACATCCTGCACGGTTCACCGTCCCAGAGTTAGGAGTACGAGCAAGAAAACCCACAGCCCATCCATAAAATGCCAGTAAATCGAAGTCAGTTCCGCGGCAGTCGCCTGCGAGATGCGCGAGCGCTTCCACTGCCGGAACGTAACGTAAAGCAAGGCGAAAATTCCGCCCGCAAGGTGCGCGCCGTGCGCCGCGGTCAAAAGGTAAAAGAAGCTGCTGCTCGGATTTGTCGAGAGAAGCATTCCGGCCGCGGCAAGACGGCGCCAGGCGATGATTTGCCCTGCCAGGAACAGCAAACCGAGGCCCGTCGTCAACGCCCACCAGGTCCGGAAGGCCTCGTGCGCTCCGCTTTCAAGTTTTCGCCGCGCCACGATAATGGTGACGCTGCTGAATAACAAGACGGCGGTATTGAACCACACCACCCGAGGCATCGGCGTGCGCTGCCAGTCGGTCCCGAGACCTTTTCGCACAATATAGGAGCTGGCCAGCGCCATGAAGAACATCACGATGGCCGCGAGTCCCAATTGAAGAGCCGTGAAATAAGCGCGCCGCGGAACGGGACGCCTAGCGCCGGGAGAGCCGCTATCATCGTCTCCGCCGGCAGGCGTGCCGGTACCACCACCGTGACCGGCGTCTATGATCTCAATATCTTCGGTGACTGTTCCTGGCATGATTTAACCTTGTGCGAGCTACGCCTTGCGCACCAGATTCGGCGCGAGATGCTGCGGAATGTAATCGTCCGCCGCGCCCGGCACGCTGAATTCGTAGGGTCCGTGATACACCACTGGTTCGATGCCTCCAAAATTGTCATGCGGAGGCGGCGACGGGATCGACCACTCCAACGTGGTCGCGTGCCATGGGTTTTCTTCCTTCGCTTCCTTCCCTGCCATCAGGCTCCAGACCAAGTTAAACAGGAAGAGGAACTGCGCTCCGATTGTGATGAACGCGGCAATACTGATGAAAACATGGACCGGCTGAAGCTTCGCGAGGTAGGCTACCGCGGTGGTATCAAAATAGCGCCGCGGATGCCCAGCCAGCCCCAGATAGTGCATGGGCATGAAAATCGCATACACGCCGATGAACGTAATCCAGAAGTGGACCTTGCCGATGCCTTCGTTCAAGAACCGGCCAAACATCTTCGGGAACCAGAAGTATACGCCCGCGAACATTCCGAAAATGGCTGCAACCCCCATGATCAGGTGAAAGTGCGCGACAACGAAGTACGCGTCGTGCAGATACAGGTCCAGCGAGGGTTGCGCTAAAAATAGACCGGAGAGACCGCCGCTCACGAACAACGACACAAATCCAATGGCAAACAGCATGGCGCAGTTGAATTGAATTTTGCCGCCCCAGAGAGTTCCCAGCCAATTGAAGGTCTTGATCGCCGAAGGCACACCGATCGTCATCGTCAGGATTGAGAATGCGAATGCCGAATACGGGCTCATCCCGCTGATAAACATGTGGTGGCCCCAGACACAGAAGCCCAGGAAGCCGATACCACAAACCGCTCCAACCATCGCCCGGTAACCGAACACCGGCTTGCGCGAAAATGTGGAGAGCAGGTGCGACGTCACGCCCATTCCCGGGAGGATCGCGATGTACACCTCCGGGTGTCCGAAGAACCAGAACAGGTGCTGCCACAGCAGCGGCGAACCGCCTTTATGCCAGGTCACAACTTGATCGGTGATTACAAGGCCGCCGGGAACAAAAAAGCTCGTGCCGGCAATGCGGTCGAGCAGGAGAAGGATGCACGCCGCCAGAAGAACGCCGAACGCCAGCAGGCCGAGAATCGCGGTCACAAACCACGTCCAGCACGTCAGCGGCAGGCGCCCGAGCGTCATGCCTTTCGCGCGCAGGTCGATAAGCGTCGTAATGAAATTTAGCGCGCCCATCAGTGATGCGCCGCAGAAGATCGCCAAGCCAACGATCCAGAGCGTCTCGCCGGCTCCCTGCCCGGGGCCCGCAATTTCGCCAAGCGCGCTCAACGTCGGGTAAGACGTCCACCCGCCAATCGGAGCGCCACCGGCGACGAAAAACGCGGCAATCATAACGACCAGCGACACGAACGTCGTCCAGAACGACAGCATGTTCAACACTGGGAACGCCATGTCGGCGGCGCCGATTTGAATGGGCAGGAAATAATTGCCGAACCCGGACTGCGGCGCCGTGGTCAACACCATGAAAACCATAATCGTCCCATGCATCGTCATCAGCGCCAGATACTGCTCGGGCGTCATCAAGCCGCCCTTGAAGAAAAACCATTTCGTGGTTGGCCACGCCAAATGCAACCGCATTAGGAGAGACAATCCCATCCCAACGAACACCGAGAATAAGGCCAGGCACAAGTACTGAATGCCAATCACCTTGTGATCGATGCTAAAAATATATTTCCAGATGAAACCGGACGGGGGTTGGTGGTGCCCATGACCGCCGCCGTCTTCGTGCGTTACCATCGGGCCACTCCTCGGAGTCGTTCGTCTCGCCGGTTCTCATTGCCCGGCAAAATCTTCTACATTCTGGCGGGTTCCAAGTCGCCGACAAGCCACTCGCCCGCCAAAGCAGCGCGGCGAGCGGGAAGCCAGCGCTATAGCGACGGAGCGTAGAGCCCGCACCCGTGCACTACTGGTTCGCCGCTTCCTGGTCCTTGAGCCACTTCTCATAATCGGCTTCGGACATGACAGTGACCATGCTGTGCATCCGGTAGTGTCCTAGCCCGCAAAGTTCCGCGCACACGAGCTCATAATCGCCCGGAACGTTCGCCGTGAAGTGGATGTGAATTTCCATCCCGGGTACCGCATCCTGCTTCAATCGCAGTTCGCGCACAAACAGGGCCAGCGTAGCGGAAGTTCCAGGCAAATTGCTGCGCGGTGATCTCGATCGGGATCGCATCCGGAGCGGCGCCGACAAAGTGCACCTGCGCCCAGGCGTTCCGCGCGTACAAGCCCAGGCCAACAAACAAGACGACGGTCGCCAGCGTCCATAGGATTTCCATCGTGTTGTTGCCTTCGAAGTACGCCGCCTTCTGCCCGCGATCGCGGAACCGGTAAACGGCAATGGCCAGACCGAATTGCGCGGCCACGAACACGATGCCTGTGATCAGCAGGGTGCGCGAAAATTGGTCATCAATCTCGTGTCCCAAATCCGTAATCGCCGGCGGGAACCACCACACTTTCGCCGCGAAAATGTAGACCGTGATGACCGTCATCAGCACGAGGAAAATCGCCATGGCGAGAGCAACCGCAGTGGATCCCCGCTCGCTTTGTTTTCTCAACATCGTTTCCGCTCCAGGAATCTTGCCGCCTTTACACTTCAAACTAAAGATCCATCTTGGCACACTCAGCCGAACAAAACCCTACCGCACACCCGAACGGCACATCATATACATCCGTGGAAGAATTTCAACCCTCTTTGTTAAATAATTTGGTAATGACACAGTTTAGTTCTGGGAAGATTGAAGATGCCCGCCCGAAGAACGGGCGGCCTCTACAAAATCTACTCCCACTGACGAGAACGGTTTTGTAGAGGCCTCTCCGTCCCGTTCACGGTGAACGCTCACAGTGAACCGTGTTCTTCGGGACGGAGAGGGCAGGTTTATTCCAAAACTGGGTGACATCTGAATGATTGAAAAAGTAGATCGAGAACTGCGAGCCGTATACAATGACGTGAAACCCATCGACGCGACGGAGTCTCTAAAACTGAGGGGAAAACGTGAGAAAAACTTCTGCTTTCCGCTTCGTGATTCTCTTCGGCCTGACCGTAGTAGCAATCCCCAGCAAGAGCCAGGAGGTCCTCAGCCCTCCGGCCAAGGCCGCATGCAAATTCGCTGACGGCAAAACGATTACTGTCGCGTATTCCAGCCCTCGCATGCGCGGGCGCAAGATTTTCGGCGATTTAGTCCCGTTTGGCGAAGTGTGGCGCACCGGAGCAGACAATGCGACCTCGTTTGTGACCAAAGCGGATTTGGTTGCCGGCGGAAAGAATATTCCCGCAGGCAGCTATACGCTCTTCACCCTTCCCACACAATCCAAATGGATATTGATCATCAGCAAGCAATCAGGCGAGTTCGGAATCCCGTATCCCGGAGAGCAATTCGATTTTGCCCGCATCGAAATGAAACTTTCGAAACTCCCGTCACCTCTTGAGAATTTTACGATTTCGTTCGACCAGACCGGAGCGAGTTGCGCCATGAGGCTGGATTGGGAATCAACCCGGGCATCCATCGACATTTCCGAGAAAAAATAACTAGTCCCTCGTTTGGAAGGCCTTTGGAAAATCAGCAGTAGATGCGCGCCGCAACTTGTAAATATCCCCGCGGTGGATTCGGCGATGGCTTCGCGAAGCGGCGTCAGCGTTGGCGGCTGAAAAATCGGCCTATTCTTAAATGGCCGGCCCGTTAGCTCTTCAAACAGCCTGGAAAAACTGTATGGGTTTTTTCGTCCGTCGCTGATTATTTTTTGGAAGATCAATCCTTCCCGTGAGAGGTGGCTGTTGCGGCAGCAGTCTGTCCGGAATCGCTCTCGGATTCCTCTTCGATTTCGCTCTGCCATTCGACCGTGATTCCCCGGCGCACGCTTTCCGAGGCGGCGCAAAGGCCTTCGTGATGCTCCAGAGCCCTCTCGACAGTGGCGCGTTTATCCTTGGGTACTTTCAGGTGATAGCGTAATTTGATGCCCGTCAGAATCATCTTGCCGTCCACTTCCTCGATTTTTCCTTCGGCTTCCACTTGGAGTTTTTCAGGGTCCGCCCGGACACCGCGCGCTTCGAGCGCGCCCGCGACTGTTCCCGTCATGCAGCCGCCAACTGCCGCCACGATGTAATCCAGCGTCGAGGGCATGGGCACATCCGGTGAAAGCTTGAAGTACTGCGCGATTCCGCCGTGAATTCCCATGCGCAGAACATCCGGGAATCCCTCGACTTGCGCCCGCTTGATCTTGCTCTTGCCGGGTTCTTTTTGGATTTTGACTTTCGAAGTATGAAGTAACTTGCCCATAGTGTCTCCTTCACTCGAAGTTTCTAGAATGGCCGGAAAGCAGCGTTCGAGAACAACAAAGCAGATGATAACTCTATTTCTTGAAAATTGCTGGAACGAGTTCGCCGTCCACGCAACTCACGTGAAAATTCCTGAAGCGAACGAATTCAGTCCAGCTTTTCCAGTAAATCTGCAAGGGGAAAAGGCTGAGCGGCCTTCACCGATACTGTGAAGAGCTTGCGAGGGTCGCTGCCGTACGACATGGAATATTCGCTTCCCCGAAACAGGTTCTGAAAGAAGATCTGGAAGTCCGAGTTGAATGCTTCACGGGTGGCGTCGCAATTCGGGGCCAACAATCGGTCATTGACGAAAATTTCGATCTCTTGGCCGTTAAAGCTAAGCTTCCCCCCCAAGCGAGGGTCCGCCTCCAAACGCTGGCAGGCTGTAAGCGCCGCGCGCGCCGCTTGCTTCAAGCGGTCCTGATTGCTGCCATCGAGCGCCGCCTTGCGATTGTAGCGAACTCCGAGACGATGATCGGTGTTGTCCACACTGTAATTGCCTTCGTGCCCAATCAGGACCACTCCTGGGCCTGCGTCCACATGCCGGTAATCGGCGATGTCCAGCAAAAGCCCCTCGCCCACCTGGTCCTGAATCCAGCCGTGAAACACCGGAATCAATGGCTCGAGGTCGACTTCCTCGGGATTCCGCACGAGGAGCTTCACATTGACATGCTGCAGTTGCATGTGAAGATTATTCATTCTTCAGGCGCTCGCCGGCGTGCCGACGCGATTGTAGCAACTGTGCGCGGCGTCGATGAAAAGCTGAGCCTCATCGATGAGGTAGCGGGTGGAGTCAAAGGTATAGGGCTCGTTTGATTTTTCATGGGCGGCAAACAGGTAATTGGCGAATTTCCCGCCGGCAAAGGGATCAAAAAATTTCTGAGTGTCATAATACCGCGCTCGAAATTCGCGAACAATCTGCCCCGGATCGTCCGTGACGTTTTGAGTTTCGACTTTCACGAGCGCTTTGGCGGCGCGCAGCATGGATTTATAAGCCGTCGCTCCCGCCTCCTCGACTTGACCACTCTCCCATTTCACCTGGGCCTCAAATAATTCCCTCTCGGCAGCGGCAAGATCAAACTCGACCGCGGATACGACTTCTCCGGCGCATTCGCCGATTCCCATGTCCGACAAACTGTACTCCCGGGGATCGCCCCAATCGCTGAAGAAAGAACGATCCGAAGGATCGGCTGGCGGGCGGGCAAGATCTTCCAGGATCTTTTTCAGTTCCACTTTGCCCGTCCGCTTGATGAAATCCTTGAATATTTCGCCGCTCTTCCGATTGGCTGCGTAGAGGTCCGTCAAACGAGTCACCACTTCGGGAATGTTTTTCGACGGGATCGCGATCACAGGGAGTCCATAGGAACTTCCGTTATGATCCCACTCGCCTCCCAGAACGACCTGGAAGTGAGGCACCGCGTATCCGGACATTTTGCGGCTGACGCCGTAAAAACCCAGGTCCGCCACATGATGCTGGCCACAACTGTTGAAGCAGCCACTGATCTTGATGTGCAGATTTTGGACGGACTCATCCATTTGAAAGCTCTTCTCGGCCAATCGATTGCGCAGTTCCCCCGCCAGTCCACGGGAGGAGGAAATCCCCAGCTTGCACGTGTCCGTCCCCGGGCAAGCGGAAACGTCAACGATGGTGCCCGCTCCAGGCGCGCCAAGCCCCGCAGCTTCGAGCGCCTTGTGCAGATCGGATAAGTCACTTTGGCTGACCCAGCGAAGGACGATATTTTGTTCGACCGTCGACCGGATGGTTTCTTTCGTGAAGCGGCGGGCGATGTCCGCCAAAGCTCGAAGCTGATTGGCAGTGATGTCGCCCAGAGGAAGCGCGATCGTAACGACGACGTATCCCTCTTGCTTCTGTTGACGCGTGTTGGATTTCACCCAGCGCTGGAAGGATTCTGAACCCAGCAAAGGGGGTTTGCCGCCAGGCCGAAGAGGCGTTTCATGGAATTGTTCGGCGTCCTTCACGTATGCCGTCCATCTTGGGTCAGGGGGAAGATTCTTGCGTTCCTCCAGAACCAATTCCTTGAATTTCTCAATCCCTAAATCCTGAATCAGGAACTTGATCCGAGCACGGCTGCGATTTTTCTTCTCACCGCGGGCCGCAAAAACGCGCGCGATGGCCTGTGCGAGGGGCAGCAATTCTTCCGGGGGAACAAACGTGTCGAATAATTTCGCCTGGTAAGGGACAGCGCCGAGCCCGCCACCGACATACGTTTCAAACCCACGCCTTTCTTTTCCGTTTTCGATCCGCGTGACAGCGATCATGCCCATGTCGTGCATGCTCGCCAGGCCGCAGGCGTGTTGCGAGCAGCCGCTGAAGGACGGCTTGAATTTTCTGCCGAAATTCTGGCAGTCGGGGTGCCCTAGTAGAAATTTGGACAGGGCCTGTGAATAAGGAGTGACATCGAATACTTCATCCGGGCAGACGCCCGCATAGGGGCAAGCTGTAACATTGCGGACCGAATTCCCGCAAGCCTCGCGGGTCGTTATCCCTGCGGCCGCCAGACGGCGCATCAAACTGGGAGTATCGTCAATGTGGATGTAGTGGAGCTGAAAATCCTGCCGGGTGGTCACATGCGCGATGCCGTCGGAGTACTCCTCGGCCAATTCCGCCAGCGTCTCGAGTTGCTTGGCGTTCAGTCCTCCACCGGGAATCTTGATGCGCTGCATGCCGGGGGCGTCCCACATCGTATGCGGGCCCTTCGTTAGGTCACCCGATGGATACGCAATTTCCTGAACCTTTCTCCCGTCGTGTCTCTGGCCGTTGTCATACCGCTGGCCGTAGATCCCTCTTCGAAGCCGCGTCTCGGCGAATAGACGCTCGTCCAGCTTGCCCTGCTTTCTTAGAGTGGCTTCCGTTTCGAAGATGTCAATTTCGCGGGCCAAATGCTCCGGCA
>WNGJ01008540.1_pt1 | contig 10912 bp, 9 predicted proteins | sample 5400611 | NCBI WGS metagenome assembly WNGJ01 (sample SAMN13153375, study PRJNA577476) | soil metagenome | isolation source: 40 cm soil or saprolite under Garry oak tree replicate 1 | place: USA:California | collected 2016-06-15 | reverse complement strand
GGGCCTGATGAATCTCTTCCCTGGAGAAGGTGCGCACAGCAAAGAGCACCGCACCGTAGCTGAGAATTGAGAGAACCGCTCCGACCAACTGCCACATTAGTGGCGAATTAAGAAACGAAACAAGGACCAGGGCCATGACGGCACCAGCTACGATGGGACGCCAAAGCATATTGACCAAATATGCCGGGTAACCCAGTTTTTGCAACTGGTAGATCCACATCCCTACCGTCACAGTCTCGGCAAAGACAAAGGCAACAGCGGGGCCGACAAAGTTATACTTCGGGATCAGAGTAACAAGAAGAATAATTCGCAGCGCGGAGCCGATAACTGTGCTTACGAAAAAGCTTTTCTGGGCATCGAGCGCGGCGAACAGGTATTGAAAGAGCGTCGATATAAAGAATGGGATCAATCCCAGACCAAGCAGTTGCATGGCAGGAAGAGCGGGAAGAAACCTTTTTCCAAGGGCGACGGTTAGAAGCGGTTTCGACCAGGCCATAAAGAAGGTCGCAAACGGGACGCTAATAAGCGTAAAGAACTTCAGGCTCTGGCGATAAACTTCACCAAAGCGTGCGGGGGAAAAATGGGCGGTGCGAGAATAAAGCGGATAGAGCGGGAGGGAAAGAGTTTGGGGGATCGTGCGCAGCGACCAACTGAGGCGATAGGGACCGCCGAACAGCCCCACGGTCGTCATGTTCTTGGTCATTATGCCCAAGACAAAGATGTCAATGTTTAATGCGAGTTGTCGAAGCATGACTCCGCCCCCCATCGGGAGAGCGGTCAGAAACAGTTCTTTCCAAAGCGGCAAATCCACCTGCAGCTTCACTTTGGTGTAAAAGCGGGAGACAAGGATGTGGTAGAAGTTCCACAGTAGGACGTTTGAAAGCAGGTGCGCGAAAACAAAGCCGATCAGTCCCGTCCTGAAATGAAGCATGATTAGAATCAAGGCGAAGAGTAGGATCTTCTGCAGAATAAACCCGAGGTAGTTCAACTCATTGTCCTCAAAGGCACGGAGAACGGCGCTGTAGCCGGCCCCGTGAAACGTGGCAAGGGTCGCGAAAGTCATTAGGATCAGGGCAATCTTAACGTCCGCGTGATAGGGCAGGAAAAGAGCAACAATTCCAACCAAGAGACACATAACGAGTGAGATCACCCAGATCAAAGCCGCCGCAACGCCAGTTATCTTGCCGACACACTCCGGGTCCTTAGCGATCTCACGTATCATCATTCGTGGCAGACCGGAGTCAGCCACGAGCTGGGCGATCATGGCAAACGCGAGAACCCACTGATATTCCCCGAACTCGGCAATGCTGACGTGAGCGTTGCGCGCGATCGCCACCGTGGCGGCCAGGTATACGAGTCCCCCAATGACTCCCGCAGCAATGCCGACGATCGAGTTCTTGACGATCCGCTGCGATTGCTTCATGGAATCCACTTCCACGCGCCACCCGCTGCCTTCTGCAGGAACGCGTAGAGCGAGAGCTGTCGCGCTTCGACTCCCTTGAGATCATCTTGCTTAGCGATGAGATGCAGCTTCTTTTCAATCACAGTTAGCGGCTCAGCAATACCCTGCTGCTGCTGAGACTCGAGCACTTGCACATCCCTCTCGGCTTTAGAGACATCTTCTTGAAGGGATAAAATGTTGTGACTTAGGACGTAGATCGCTTGGTAGGCCTTGAGAACGTCGTAGTTTACATCGTCAGCTGTTGAAAGCAGCCTGGCTTCTTCGGCCTTGTATTTCATCAACTTCGCTCGGGCGGTAGCAAGCTGCGCTCCGAAATCAAAAATGGGCACGCTGATGGCAATCGCGCCGGTATAGACGGTGGCGTTGTTAGAGGGATTAAAATCGTCGATATAGTTAGCTGTTCCGTCCAGGTAAACTGACGGATACAACCGGTATCGTTCCAGCCGGTAATCCTGCTTTGCCTGATCGATAACCGCTCGCTGCACCTCAAGCGACGGATGGTGAGTCAGGCATGCGCCGAGCAACTGCTCGGTGGTTGGCGGCGGGTCAGGTGGATCAGGGAGGGTGTTCGATAAGTAAAGTTTGGACGGAGACGATAGGCCAAGAGATTTGGATAACGCCAGCGACCCTGACGTGGCTTGCTCGCGAAGAAGCTTCGCAAGAGTCTGCGCTGCGCTGAACTGGGACTTTGCAACCTTGAGGTCAACTGGTAATTTCAGCCCCTGCTTTAGCTGTTCCTGGGTGATAGCGACTGACTGGTCGAGCAGCTGTACCCTGCGTTCGGCTAACCCCATTCGGTTTCGCGCCGAAACAGTCGCGACAAACTCATCGCTGATCCGGTAAATTACATCTTCACGCCTCAGATTGACAGTCCATGCAAGAGCCTGCTTCTTTGCCTTCTTTTCCGCGATCGCAGGCGCATTGTTCAAACCTAAGATACTTCCATCCTTAAAAAGTGGATACGTCAAACGAGCCCCGTATAATTCGACTCCGGTCCAACCCACTGTTCTCGTGGTCACTGCGACTCCACTAGGACTTACACTTCCCAGGTTAACCACCGAGAATTTAGTGGTCGGACTGCCCTGGAAAAGCTCGTACTCTGCCGTCCCGGTCAACTGGGGCAATAACATTCCCTGGGCGGCGCGAACTTCCTGTGCCGCAGAGAAGACATCGTACCGGCTAGCTTCCAAAGCCGGATTTTCGCCCAATGCGATGGCAATGCAGTCGTGAAGGGTAAGCGGGTAAGGGCGAGGAGCCTGCAAGGCGTCTTGCGCCTCCGACCTACATGGCAAGATGAACAGCAGCGCCGCCAGACCGGCAGCCACCCTATTTGAAGATCGATCTCGACGTGGTATGGACTTTGTCATTTTCTTTTAGGTAAAACTGGCCAACTGTTACGACCCTTTCGCCTTCTTTAAGACCGCTGGTAATCTCGGTCAATCCATTTGCGACGATCCCGGATCGCACTTTGCGCAGATTCGCCCGATTGCTATCATTGACGACATAGACCGAGGGCTGCTCGCCGGAAGGGTCCATGACCGCAATGCTGGGCACGGCCAGCGCATCTTTAGCGGTGCGGCGGATGCGCGCGAACCCGGATAGGCCGGGCTTCAACAGAAAGTCGGGATTATTGATTTCCACGTACGCCGTGAAGGTCCGTGTGAGCGGGTCAATGTTCGGGTCTATCTTGAAGACTTTGCCCCGAAAGACCGCTCCGGGAAAGGCGGGGAAGCTCGTTTCGGCGGGGAGGCCCAACTCCACGGAATGCATTTTTTCCTCAGTGAGCTTCGGCGCCATGAGGACGGTGTTGAGAGAACCGAGCTTGAGGACCAGTTGACCCGGCTTGGTCCACTCGCCGGGATTGACTAGTCGCTCGAGCACGATCCCGTCGATGGGAGACTGCATCTTCACGTGTTCAAGATCAATCTCCGCCTGCCGAAGTGAAAGTGTAGATTTGGCGAGAGCTTCTTTTGCGTCGGCCAGGGCCATCTCATACTTCTCCAAGTCCACCGCCGACCCCATGTTCTTGTTCTGTAGCGCCGTGTAGCGATCGACTTGCCGCGTTTCGTCCCTGATCTTGATTTTACTGGCTTCGACGTAGTCGCGATTAGCCTGAATTGTTGCCTGAATCAGTCGATCATCGCATCGAACGAGAAGGTTGCCTTTTTTCACGAGATCGCCAACCTTGACTGGAACCTCGAGGACCTGAGCGTCGAGTTGTGCCGTAAGCTGGACAGTGCTCGATTGCTCGACCGCGCCGCTACCCCCGATGACGTCTTCAAGCGACTGCCGGCGGACCGGCACGGTTTCGACAGCTGCTGGCGCATTCACTGCCCGAGCCTTGCTGGTGTCGGTGCTGATTACATGCAGGGCGGTTGCAAATACGAGAAGTCCCAGCAAAAAACAAACGGCGAGGAAGACCACCCAGTGGGAACGTTTCATTTGTGATGTTCCAGTTCGGAAAGAAGATGTTCCGGGACCTCCGATGTCGGACGGTTTTGATGTTGCGGTTCGGCCAGAAGATGTGCCGGGCCTTCCGATGTCGGACGGCTTGGCCGCGATTTCAGCTTTCGTTTCTCTAATGTCTGCGATTTCAGTTTTCGTTTCCATAATACAAAGATAATTACCGTAATTGCACCACAGGTCAGTAGTTCATAGATACTCAACCAAGCATTGTCCATACTGAAAATTGCGCCAAGAGTTCGGGTGTGACGGACACCAGGAAGCAATATCAAGGGCGAGCTGAATTTTTTGGGCCACGGCCAGAGCAGGGGAATGCCCGAGCCGGTATTGGTCCACCCCAGCGTCCGGCCGCTGCAGAGGTCAATCAAAAGATGTGAGCCGTATGCCGAGAAGCAGATCATCGCACTTCGCCAGAAACCTGGTGCGATCCGCCACACGCAGCTTACAGCCAGCGCGACGAGGACGCCGGCTGCTAAACTGTGCGTAAACTCATGGTGTAGGCTGTCGTTTCCGAGCAATGCGAGGCTTATGGGAAAATCGAAATCAGGCAAATTGGCAAGCAACACCAGCACGCCGAGTTGGGGAAGATATTGGCGCCATTGCGCGGCCAGCCGAATTTGCAGTTGCTTGGCAAAGACGAGGAAAGTCCAGAATCCAGCAAAGCTGTGTGCGATTGGCGAAGCCATCGGGCAAAATGTTAATAGGTTAACGCGCGCGCAGCAAACGGGGCGGCTTCGTCTTGTGCACTAGCGGGCTCGGTCGGCACCGCCAGAAGTCTGGCGTAAATGCACTCGATCTTCGCACAAATCTGCCGCCACTCGAAGTTGACAAGAATAGTGTTTGGGCTCGTTCCTTGCGTATAGGCCGACTCCCTCATGTTGGCACTACGGGAGATTTCAGATAGGGGCTAACGGGTTCGCGCGATATGATTCGCGCCGGGACGCCCATCACCGTACAGTTGCTCGGCACGTCGCCGCCGACGAACGAGTTTGGGCAGACCACGACGTTGTCGCCGATGGTGAGGTTCCCAAACACTTTGCATCCAGCACCGAAAAACACGTTGTTGCCGATCGTTGGCCTGCCCTCGCCGCGGATGTTGCCGATGCTGACATCTTGGGTCAGCGTGCAACTGTGGCCCATCCGCTTGACCAGAACGAGAACGCCAACGGAATTGTGGACAATTAGCCCGGGGCCGATGTCACTTTCCACTTGAAGGTGGGCGCCGGTCATCATCAGGCAAAGCTGGTTGACCACCAGATAAGTCACGATCATCAATTGACGGAGCACAGGAAGCTTGAGGCTGTAAGCCCAGCGACCGAACCGATACACGATCACCGCCAGTGTTCCGAGTTCGAGGAGCGGCGCGATACGTTTGCGAAACAAAGTCTGATCTTGTGGTCGCACGGCGAACGCGCGGATTTTGCGGTTAATATCGGCACGGATCGTTTCGAACATGGTGATCAACTCCCTTCGCTCGGACTATTCGAGGTAGCCTAGCGCCTGGAGACGTTTCTCAACTTTGGCAGACTCCTCGTCGGCAGTAACTGCTTGAGCGATCCGTCCTGGACGACGGACGAGTGTCCAAATCGCCGCATCCAATCCTGGGATCATCACCTTCGGATCTTTTTTCATTTCGGGAACAGATTAGACATCGTATAAAGTCTTCGAAAAGTTTTGGGTCAGCAGGGGTTAGAGGCACGTCATTTATACACGCGCCATGTCTGCATCCCACTCGCGTCAAACCGAAAATCAGTTGCCCGTGTGCCCATGACACTCAGACGCTCTCTGACAATGTGGCGCTTGTTAAACGGGCAGTAGAGTAACAGGTGGCCGCCACCGCCCGCCCCGGTGATCTTGCCGCCGATGGCACCGGCCTTCTGGGCTTCTTCGTAAAGCTCGTCGATGCGCGGCGTGGTGATGCCCGGGGCGGTCTTTTTCTTGTGCACCCAGCTCTCGTGGAGCATTTCACCGAAACAATCGAGGTCCCCTCTCAGCAGCATTCTTTTCATCTCGATAGCAATTTCCTTGGTCTTGTCCATCGCCGCAAGCGGCTCGGCGTTCTCGGCTTTCGTACTCTCCATCTGGTTTTCAATAATTGGCTGGGTCTCGCGGCTTCCGATGTAGCAGAGAAGCAGGTTGTATTCGAGTTCGTTGACGAGGAAATCACTCAGCCGCAGTGGCGTGACGGTCACCTCTTCACCATGGAACTCCATGAAATTGAAGCCGCCAAAGGCAGCGGCATACTGGTCCTGCCGACCACCCTTGATTCCCACGTCGTTGCGTTCAATGTCATAAGCCAGCTTGGCCATCCCCGCGGATGTAATGGGCAGTCCGAGTAACTCGCGAAAGAGGCCGATGAGTGCCACGGTGAACGTGGAGGAACTGCCGAGGCCTGAGTTCGGGGGAGCGTCCGCATGGACGAAAAGGTCGAAGCCATCCGAGCGCAATTTGTCGAGTTCGAAGCGCTTCAGCACCCCTTTGGCCAGATCCATTTGACCATCGAAGCCAAAGTGCGCCTCTTCGGTCCAGTAAACCACCGTCCCGTAATCGAACGAGCGGAAGCCGATCGAACGTTCCGACTTTGGCACTAATGTACCATAGACATAGCGCGAGATCGTGGCGTTGAGCACACAGCCACCGCGCGTATCGGCATAAGGTGAAACATCAGTACCGCCCCCGCCGAAGCTTAGCCGCAGAGGCGCACGAGCGCGCACCATTCTTATTTGCTTAAGAAAATTACGAGGCTGCGCAGTCATGATAGATCGGCGGAGGCAAGGGCTTTCCCCTCCATATCTAGCGGAACCGGCAGGCCAAACAACTGCAAAATCATTGGTGCAATATCGATTATACGAAGCCCGTCGATTCGACGTCCGCCTGGCAGACCACCGTTAGCTGGCTGGAAAAGGACGATGCCGTTCTCCGCGTGGTTGGCTCCGTCTGGCCCCGTATCATTTTCGAAAGTGTGTATTTTTCCGCGGCCAACCGTGCCAACGGAGCGCCAGTAGAGACCGCCGAAATAAACGATCAGATCTGGCGCCACGCCGCGCACCTCCTTATACAACTCCTCCGGTCGAAAAACTTGTGTGCCAATTTCGTTTCCTTTTTCATCCGGAATTGCTTTCAGTCCCGCGCTTAGTTCATCACGCACGTTTTCATAATCAGCCGGTGCGATGGTTCCGTTTGGCTCGCGGCCGGCGACGTTGAGAAAGACACGCGCGTAATATCCGCCGTCGCCCCACGCCTTTGTTTGGGACCAATCAACTTTGACTTTTGAGAGCGGCGTTCCGGGGGCAGGCTTTTCGGCCAGAGCCAGGTAGCCATTCGCAATCAGCCACTCGTTAACGCAGATGCCGCCATCCATCCGCTTGGCACCGTGATCGGAGACCACGAGCACGGACGTCGCGTCATCGGCGAACGCGAGTAACTCGCCGATTTCACGGTCGACTTCTCGGTAGTAGTCACGAATCGCGTTCTCAAATTTGTTGCCGGGCACGTAAAAGCGATGAGCCGGGTCCATATTGTCCCACAACGCATGATGGATACGGTCAATACCCATCTCAACCATCATAAAATAATCCCAATCTTCTTTCGCTAGGAGATGTCGCGCAACTTGGAAACGTTTCGAGGTCATCTCATAAATGTCAGCCAAAATCTTCTCCTTGTTGCCGGATCGAAAATCACGCACATCCAAAATATATTCGCCAACCACCCGCTCGATTTCCTGTTTGAGTTCAGGCGGATGCGTGTACTCGCAGGTCGTGTCCGGAGTTAGAAAGTCGGTCACCATTACGCCATTCAACGGGCGTGGTGGGTAGGTTCCCGGCACGCCTATGACAATGGAGCGTTTTCCACTGCGAGAGAGGATATCCCAGAGCCGGTCTTCTTTAATCGCAAGCGAGTTGGCGATGGAATACCGGTCATAGGAGTAATCCGCACGGTTTCGAAACCCGTAAACTCCAAGCCGGCCGGGACTCTTGGAGGACATCATCACCGACCACGCCGGCACTGTGATGGGCGGATCGCACGAGCGGAGCGGTCCGTGCAGCCCGCTCCGGCAGATCGACTTCAAGTTTGGCAAATCATCAAGCCAGCGATCGAAGACCAACTCAGGCGCTGCGCAGTCAAGTCCAATGACCATGACTCGTCTCCGCGCTTTTTCCGGGGCGGTCCCCAAGGCCCCGTCCCGTACATCGCGCCAGGATTGACCCGACAATATTTTTCTCAACATTGTGCTCTCGAGTGCGTCGCTGTTGCCGACGCATAGATGCGCGCGTCCCGCGATGAGACTCTCAAAATAATGCGCTCTTCGTTCTCGATCTTTGTGACAAAAACCAGTTTCGCTTCGCGTTCAGGCCACTTCTTCATTAAGTCCAATGAAACCTTCACGCTCTAAATGTAGGATGATTTCCTGTGCAGCCTCTTCGGGTGTGAACTCGGCGGTATTGATCACCACTTCAGCATCGGTAGGCTCCTCGTAGGGATCCGAAATGCCGGTGAATTCCTTGATAATTCCAGCCCGCGCCTTCGCGTAGAGACCTTTGCGATCGCGCTGTTCGCATACCTCAACCGACGTGGAGAGATGCACAATAATAAATCCGCCAAGTGGCTCGATCATGGCGCGCACATGTTTGCGAGTGGAGTCGTACGGCGCGATCGGAGCACAAATTGCAATGCCGCCATTTTTGGTGATCTCGGAAGCGACGTATCCGATGCGGTGAATGTTGAGGTCTCGATGTTCCTTGGAGAAGCCAAGTTCTGAAGAAAGATGCTTGCGAACCAGATCACCATCCAAAAGCGTTACCGGTCTGCCGCCCACCTCGAGAAATTTGGTGACGAGAACGCTGGCAATCGTCGATTTCCCGGCGCCGGAAAGGCCAGTGAAAAAGATTGTCAGCCCCTGTTTATGCCGCGGTGGAAAACTGCGTCGCAATTCCTGGATGACTTCGGGATATGTAAACCATGCAGGAATGTCGCGCCCTTCATTTAATCGCTGACGCAAGTCTGTGCCAGAAAGGTGCAAGACGTGTGCGCCCTTGGGAACTTCGTCCTCCGGAAAATACTTATCTTGCTCCTCCACATAGACCATCATGCTAAACGGAACCATGCTTACGCCGATATCAGCTTCGTGTTTCCTGAATAGTTCTTGAGCTTCATAATGCCCATAAAATGGCTTTCCGTCCGCGTCTTTGCCTGGGCCGGCGTGATCGCGCCCTACGATTAGATGTGTGCAGCCGTGATTCTTGCGAATCAAGCCGTGCCAAACCGCTTCCCGTGGTCCGCCCAAGCGCATGGCGAGCGGCAACAGCGAAAGTTTTGCCGTCCCATGCGGGTACTTCGAGAGCAGTCGTTGATAGCAACGGACGCGCGTGAAGTAATCCACGTCACCAAGCTTGGTCACTCCAACGGCGGGATGGATCAGCAGGTTAGCTTCGACCTGTTTCGCTGCGCGAAGAGTCAATTCCACGTGCGCGCGGTGCATGGGATTACGCGTCTGAAACGCCACCACACGGCGCCAACCGAGCCGGGCGAATTCGACTCGCAATTCAGCCGGAGTTAAACGGAGATCCTTGAAATCGTAATGCGACGGCGGCTGGAGACCTTCGATACGGCCGCCCACATACCATGGGTTCTCTTTGTTCAGCAGATAATTCACCCCGGGGTGAACCGGGCTGGTGCTATTAAAAACCGCCTTCGCTTCGCCTCTGCGATCCGGTTGCCACACCTCTTCCACGTGCAGCACCGCGAGCATTACTCCCTCTGCATCCCGCAGCGCGATCTTGCTGCTCCCTTGCTTCAGGCCTTTAGCGAAAGATTCGGAGATATCGAGCGTGATCGGAATCGGCCAGAGAAGGCCGCTCGTGAGCCTCATATTATGACAGACCCCTTCGTAATCTGCCTTGTTCATGAAGCCGCGTAAGGGAGAGAAAGCCCCGTTCAGCAGCAGTTCAAGATCACGAATGTGGCGGGCCGTCAAATCCCAGGAAGGGAAATCCCTCGATTGTGCTTTTAGTTCAGCCGCTCTTTCGTCATCTACATTGAGATTAATCAGTTCGCCACCGTGTGGAGCGATGATGTGGCTATGGGTTGTCGAAGCGTCCAAATTTATAAACCTCCCAGATTCTCAGCTAATATCTTACAATTTCATCTGCTTTAATGAGGCCGGCAGAAGATAATGATTGCTATGACAAGTGAAGCAATTCCAACACCGCCGTAGCACTTCCCAGCAAGCCTGCATGCCTACGCTGTTGAGCGATGACGATCGTCATCTTCATCAGGGCGCGATGATGTGGCGCCGGATGTGCCATAGCATGGAATGAGAGTTGTGTGTGCATTGCGGATTGAGACAGAAGTTGAATGCGCAAACATCTTACAGTCTATCGGTGATATGCAAATGAATTTCCCGTAAATCACCGCGATTTCGGCGAAAATGCGCGTCCAACGCACGGCTATTCAGCAAATGGCGGCGCGCGGCATCCCCATGGTTGACGTGTACGCGCCGATCCCGGGCAAATTGCCGTTCGAGATGATGAGCGCGGGCCGGGTCGAGCTCAAACAGAAGCAAATGCGAATTCCAACTCATGCGTCGCGCGATCTCGGACGAAATCCGGCCCGTTCTCGTTCCGGCAGCCGAACCAACGAATTGACATTGCGACGATCAAGGCTCTTGACTGTACAGTGATCATTCGTCACTTGTCGCTGATTTGCGCGCGGTTAGCTCAGTGGTAGAGCACTACCTTGACACGGTAGGGGTCACAGGTTCGAACCCTGTATCGCGCACCATTTTTTGCTTCAACGCTCATTTCCATGTCTGATTCTTCTCCAATCCTCGACAAGGCCATTAACGGCTCAATCGAAACGCTGCAGTCGTTAAAAAAGCTCCGATCCGAAGTCGCGCGAGCGGCGGATTTGGTTGCCGATTGCTTAACGAAGGGAAACAAATTGCTCGTTTGCGGCAACGGCGGCAGCGCCTCCGACGCCGCTCATTTC
>WNGJ01008539.1_pt1 | contig 10912 bp, 9 predicted proteins | sample 5400611 | NCBI WGS metagenome assembly WNGJ01 (sample SAMN13153375, study PRJNA577476) | soil metagenome | isolation source: 40 cm soil or saprolite under Garry oak tree replicate 1 | place: USA:California | collected 2016-06-15 | reverse complement strand
GCACCGTTCGCGACCACGCTGTCAGGCACACCGTCCGGCGGCACCGCTCCGTACACGTTTGCATGGACGTTCGGCGATGGAGTGACGTCGACGAGCCAGAACCCGAGCCACACCTACGCGGCCGCCGGCACATACAGTGCGCGTCTCACCGTCACCGACGCCGTGGGCGCGACGGCCGCCGCCCCTGCGCTGACGATCACGGTCAATCCGCCGCCGGCCGCGACCGCGTCAGCAGGCACTCGTGCCGGCGATGCGCCGGTGGCCGTGACGTTCACCGGCGGCGCCTCGAGTGGCACCGCGCCCTACACCTACGCATGGGCCTTTGGCGACGGCGGCACCTCGGCCAGCCAGAACCCCAGCCACACCTACACGGCCGCCGGCACTTATGACGCGGTCCTCACCATCACCGACGCCGCGGGTAGAAGCGCCTCAGCGACGGCGGTCACGATGACGATCAGCCCCCCATTCAGCGCGACCGCCACAGCTCTGCCCAGCTCCGGCAGCTCGCCGCTGGCGGTAGCTCTTACGGGCACACCCAGCGGTGGTGCGTCTCCGTACAGCTACGCCTGGACGCTTGGCGACGGCGCCACCTCGAACGTGGCGAACCCGAGCCACACATACGCGGCAGGCACCTACACCGCCCTCGTCGCGATCACGGACGCCAACGGCGTCAAGGCGTTGGCGACCGCGCCGGCAATCATCTCGATTGGGACCCTGGTTGCAGGCGCGAATGCAACGCCGGCTGTCGGCGACGCCCCGCTCGCGACGAAGCTCACCGGGTCCGCGACGGGCGGCAAGGCGCCGCTCACCTATGCATGGGACTTCGGCGACGGGACGACTGGGACCCAGCAGAGCCCGAATCACACATACAGCGTCGCCGGCACATACACGGCGACGGAGACCATCAGCGATGGCAGCGGCCAGGTGTCGCACGCCACCGCCGCCGTGACGGTGTATCCCGGGCTGACGGTGTCGGCTTCTGTCACGCCGACCTCTGGGTCGGCACCGCTGGGCGTGTCGTTTGCGGTGACCGTCGGCGGCGGCCTGCCGCCCTACACCCTGGACTGGGACTACGGCGACGGGGTCGCCGGGTCTGGTGTGAGCGCCACCCACACATATGCGGCGGGAGCCTTCCATCCCAAGCTCACGCTGCACGACGCAGCCGGAGGCGGTTGGAGCCAGGGCGTCGGCACCATCACCTCGACGGGTGCCGAGCCGGCGAACCCGCCGGTGGTCAACCCGCCCGCCGGCTCACAGGCTGGCCCGCCGGCTGACGCCACGCCCGCCGCGTCCCCGTCCGCATCGGCCGCGACCTCGCCGTCGCCTTCGCCGTCCACCGCTCCGGCGGCCCCGTCGGCTCCCCAGCCCAATCCCGGCGGAGCGAACCCGGTGCTGCTGTTGCTCGGAGGGGTGCTGGCGACCGGCCTAGGCGGCGCAGTGTTCGTGGGCTGGCTGCGGCGCCGGGGCGTTTGAAATGGCGGGGCTCGCGAACCGCTGGCGCCGGCGCCTGGCCTGCACCGTAACCTCCGCGTAGAGCACCACCCAGCCCAGGTAACCCGCTGCCGCCACCAGACCCGACCACGCCGGCCACTGGCCGAGCTGCAGGCCGAGGCCGAGGACGCTGAGGACGAGGCACGAACCAATCTCGAGCGTGCTTCGCTCGCCTGGTGCCAGCCTGGAAAGCGCGCCTCGCATCAACAACACAACATAAACGCGCCCCGCGCAACAGTTGGCGACAATTTTTTCCTGGGCGCCAGGGCCCAGTCGATTGGCGGGAGCGGCGGGTACCTCGCGCGCCGCTGCACAGTGTCGTCGAGCCTCCGCACAACCCGCTGACTGCGCCCGTCGCCCCCTTGAGGATTCGATCGTCCGACCGCCTCGGGCCGTCGCCAATAGGCGATTGCAGGAGCCGGTGGGCGATCGTCCTGGCCTCCCCACCATTGTGGGTCTGCGCTTTGCGCAGGAGGGGATGTAACGTGGGTCTCAACGCTCAATCAAGGAGGCGACCATGAGGATTGCCTGCGTACTGGCCAATGGTTTCGAAGATTCCGAGTTCAAGGAGCCCTACGACGCGTTCCGGGCCGCTGGCCATGAGGTGACGATCGTCGGCCTGGAGGCGGGCGCCCAGGTCGAGGGCGGCAAGGGCAAGGTGAAGGCAACGATCGAAAAGTCGTTCAAGGATGTGGGGCCGGACGACTTCGACGCTCTTTTGATCCCGGGCGGCTTCAGCCCCGATCGCCTTCGAGCGCACGACGAGGCGGTGAGCTTCGTGAAGGTATTCATGAAGCAGGCCAAGCCGGTCTTCGCCATCTGCCACGGCCCTCAACTGCTCTTGACCGCGGCCGAGTACAAAGGGCACCGCATGACCGCATGGAAGACGGTTCTGGGCGACCTCAAGAAGGCCGGCGCCGACGTGGTCGACCAGGAGGTGGTGGTCGACAAGAACCTGGTTACATCCCGCATGCCTGCCGACATCCCGGCGTTCATCAGGGAATCTCTGAAGGTTCTACAGGCGGCGCCGGCCCGGCGCTAGCGGCGGATACCGGCCGCCATCGCCTCGAGCCGGCGGATCCTCTCCTCGAGCGGCGGGTGCGTGCTGAACAGAGTGCTCAGCGACTGGCCCGAGAGCGGGTTCACGATGTAGAGATGGGCGAACGCGGGCTGAGCCGTCTGCGACGGGACCACCTGCGTCCCACGTTCGAGCTTGCGCAGGGCTGAAGCCAGCGCCATAGGGTCGCCGGAAACCTCGGCGCCAGTATGGTCGGCCTCGTACTCGCGCGAACGCGACACCGCGAGCTGGATCAGGGCCGCCGCGATGGGCGCCAGGATGATGAGCAGAAGGCCGGCAATGAGGCCGCCGGCACCCTGCTCTCGGTCGTCTCGGCCGCCGTAACCGCCGAACATCAGGCCCCACTGGGCGACGTTCGCGATCAACGTGATCGCGCCGGCCAGCACCGCAACCACCGAGCTGGTGAGGATGTCCCGGTTGCGAACGTGCGCGAACTCGTGCGCCAACACCCCGTAAAGCTCCTCCTCGTCGAGGATGCGGAGCAGTCCCTCGTTGACGCAGATGGCGGCAAAAGACGGGCTGCGCCCGGTCGCAAACGCGTTGGGCGAGGGGTCCGGGCTCACATAGACGCGTGGCTTGGGCACGTGGTACTGAATCGCGAGCCTATCCGCCAGGCGATGGAGCATCGGGGCTTCGGCCGGTCCGACCTCCTTGGCTTGCGCCGCGCGCAGGGCGATCCGATCGCTGAACCAATACGCGACGCCGTTCATCCCGACCGCGAAGGCCAGGAAGATGACCATGCCGCCGGTTCCAGCCAGCACCCGTCCGACCAGGACGAGCAAAACCGTCAGCAGGACCATCCAGAAAGCCGTCTTCAGCTGATTCATCTACGTGAGGTTCTTCCCCGCTCAGGGAGCGCCTAATCCATCGTCTGGGCTCACGTCCTTAAACGACTCTTCGACTTTGCGAATTTTGATTCCTGTAACGCTTTTGCCTCCTCGATCGACAGTACCGCGCGGCGAAGAGCCGACATCAACGGCACTGGAGGAGTGAGGCATGCATCTTGGTAGACGAATCGTTGCGTCGGCGGGGGCGGCGTTGGTTGCCGCGGCCGCTGCGCTGAGCTTTACGCCGGGCGCGATCGCAGCAGACGTGATCGGACATGTTTATGTCAACGACAACACGGCCGGCGTCAACACCATCGCCGCCTTCGATCGGCACGCGGATGGAACGCTGACGCCGCTGGCCGGCTCTCCCTTCGCCGCAGGCGGTGCGGGGACTGGCACCATCGTCGGCTCGCAGGGCGCGCTGCAGGTAACAAGCGATGGCCGCTATCTGCTCGCGGTCGACGCGGGCAGCAACCAGATCTCGGTGTTGCGCGTCCGGCCCGACGGATCTCTGCGCCCGGTTGAGGGCGGAGCGGTTTGGTCGGGTGGGTTCGAGCCCATCAGCATCGCGGTCAGCGGTGGAGTCGTCTACGTGGCCAACGAGGGCAACAAGACCACCGGCACCGGCAGCAACTACACCGGCTTCACGTTGAACGCGGGCGGCCACCTGGCGCCGATCAGCGGCTCGACATTCGCCCTTTCGAACAACGCCAATCCTGGCGACATCCTGTTCAACTCGACCGGCACCAACCTGGTCGGAGTCGAGGTCGGCACCACCGACCCCAACACGTTCCTCATCGACAGCTTCACGGTCGGATCGAATGGGCGCCTGACGCCTGCCGCCGGCTCACCATTCGCCGCCCAGGCCGCGGGGCCGTTCGGCAGCGAGTTCTCGCCGGCGAACCCTTCCCGCCTGTACGTCTCCAACGCGCACGCGGGTGGCGGCAACGGATCGGTTTCCGCATTCAACGTGTCCGCGGGCGGCGCGCTCAACTCGATCGACGGCTCGCCTTACCGCGACAACCAGACGGCTCCATGCTGGGTGGAGATCACCCATGACGGGAACTTCCTCTACACGGTGAACACAGCCAGCACCAGCATCTCCACCTACGAGATCTCAGCGAACGGCTCGCTGCACTTGATCGGCAGCACGCCCTTCAAGAGCGGGGCCGGAATCCGGCCGTTCGACGCTCGGCTCGACCCTGGCGACAACGACCTCTACGTCGTCGACGCGCAGCTCGACGCCGTCAGCGCATTTGCGGTCACGGGCGCGGGCTTGAGCGAGCTGAACGCCTCTCCATTCGCGCTCCCCAAGGGCGCGACGCCTTTCGGCATCGTCGTCACCTAGAAACCTTCAGGAAAACGAAAGGGGCCGGCATCGCGCCGGCCCCTCGTTCAGCTGCGGGGACTACTAGCAGACGTAGTCATTGTCGATGCTCGTTACGTACTGCACCAGCCAGATCGGGGCGCCGGTGAATCCCGTGCCGCGGCAGTAACCCTTGGCCCGCCTGACAGTCCGCTGGCCGGTGGCCACCCAGTTCGCGTCGACCGCCGGCTGGTATCCGGCCGTGATCGTGTTCCACTGGTAGGACGTCGAGTAGATTCCGATGGGCGCCGTCGTGGACTGACGCAACGTGTCGAGGATGCCCTGGATGGTGTAGCGGTTGAGGAACACGTCGCTCGATGACCAGCTGTTGGCGGTCTCGACATCGAGCCACCACGCGGTCGGTGACGCGGCCGATTGGCTTGACGCATACGTGAGGTCTTGCTGGGCTTCGCTGCATCCAACGGCCCACGCCGCCTGCTGAGCCTGCGTTCCGTTGACCGCAACGGAGCTGTCCGCGCACGACTGGGTGGTGTGCCGGCCGTCGATCGCGGTATAGCTCGGGTCATACCCGGTGTTGATGTAAAGCGCGGCATTCCCGGTCCGCGACGCCGCACCGTATTCGGTGCCAAGGCAGCTGTTGTAGTAGGTGAACGGATAACCGGCGTTGACCCCGATCACTCCGAAGGCTGCGCTGGGGGCGGCGGACCCGCACTGCACGTACGAGTAGTCGTAGCCGCCGGTCCCGGTTACGTAAGGGTCGAAGGCCGCGGCCGCGCCGAGGTTGGAGACCGCGATCGTGATCGCGGCGAGGACGGTTGCAAGGCCGCCCGTGCGAAAGATCTTCGCCATCACCGGTGCACGCTATTCACTACCGGCTTCACCTGTCAAGAAAGCCGACCAAATTGAAGTAAAAGGCCTGCGAACTGCCTGAGCAGCGGGCAATTTACATGCCCGCGCGCGGCTCTTAGCGCTATCCCTTGTAGGGCGACGGTGCTCCCGGCGGCAAGTAAGGTCTCGGGTCCACAGGCTTCTGGTTGATGCGCAGCTCGAAGTGAAGGTGCGCTCCAGTCGAGTTGCCGGTGGATCCCTCCATCCCGATCGGCTGTCCCTGTGTGACGACCTGCCCCACTTTGACCAGCGCGGTCGAGAGATGCCCGTAAAGCGTGTCGAGGCCGCCGGAGTGGGCGATCACCACGTAGTTGCCATAGCCGCTGCTGGAGCTGCCGACCAGGGCCACCACGCCGTCGTCGGCTGCGTACACGGGCGAGCCGAAGGGCTCGACCAGGTCGATGCCGGTGTGGAAGTGCGGGTAACCGCCGTATGGCGGTTCGAACCAGAAGGTGCTCGGACCGAATGGTTGTGAGACCTGCGCCTGCGGCTCAGGCCAGATGAATCGGTATTTGGTGGAGTGGCCGGCGCTGGTGGCGATCTGGCCCACGTTGTTCGACTGCAACCACAGCTGCAACTGAGTCCACACCGCCTGCATGGCCGCCGCGATGATCGCGTCCTGCTGCTGCTGGAGCATGTCGGTTACCTGCTGCGCCAGGGCGGTCGACTGCCGGCTCAGCAGGTACATCTCGGTCCGGGTCTGGTCGATCTTCACCTGCAACTCGGCCATCGACTTTTCCTGCTGGGCTTGCAATGCGCGCAGCTGCGAGAGCTGGGAGTCCAGCAGGTCGCGCTGCTTGACCTGCTCGTCGCGGTCGGCCTGCTCCCGCTTGCGTTCGTCCTGAAGCGAGGTGAGGTCGCTTGCCAGTGTCGCTTTTAGCTCGCGCGCTCGCGCGCCGGCGACGTTCAGGTCGGCGATTCGAGTGAGCAGATCGCTCAGGCTCTGCGCCTGGCCGAGGACCACGAGCACCGAAGTGGGTGCGGTGTAGATGGCGCGGGCGAGCTCGCGGAGCTGCTGACGCTCGGCATCGATCCGGTCGGTCAGGATCACCTCGCGGCGCTGGGCGTCGGCGATCTTGACGTCGAGCTCGGCGATCTTCTGCTCGACTTCCACGATCTTGGCCTGCAGCTCCTGCTGCTGCACGGCATTGTCCTGAAGCGACTTCCGCAGCTGGTCCTGCGCCGCCAGCGCATCGGCCAGATTGCTTCCGAGCTGGGCGCGGATCTGGGCGATGAGGGCGAGCTGCGCCTGCTGAGGATCGGTTGGGGTCGTATCCGCGTTGACACCCCCAGGCCCGGAGCCGAGCACGACCAGCGCGAGCACGATTGCGACCAGCAGGCCCTTCACGACTCGAGGTGCCTCCGCAAGCTGACCAGCGACGACCCCGAGCCGAGACCCACACCGGCCGTGAAGACGAGGATTGCCGCGAAGGCCGCCACGGTGACCGTCACGCCTGGCGCGAACTGCGCGAAGCTGTCGGAGCCTGCGGCGATCCCGGCCATCGTGAGACCGAACACGACAAGGCCGGCGGCAGCGCCCGCGAGGCCGCCGGTGATGGCGCCTTCGATGACAAATGGCCCGCGCACCATCCATCTTGGTGCGCCCACCAGCTGCATGATCGCGACCTCATCGCGTCGCGAATGGATGGCGGCCCGGATGCTATTGATGGTCACGGTAACGGCGACGAAACCGAGGAGGGCCACGAACACGAGCCCAGCCACCGCGATCCCAAACAGCACCGCCTGGATGCGCTGATACGCGCCGCGGTCGTAAGAGGTCGGGGAGACGGGGTCGACCGCGAGGTCGTTTCGGACCATCGCGTCGATCGCGGCGACGTCGTTGATGTTCTTCACCTGCACGTCGAGGCTGGCCGGAAATGGGTTGCTGTCGGCCGCGTCCGCGATCTGCGGCAGCCCAGGAATGTGCTGCGCTCGCTGCAGGGCCTCGGCCTTGGTGGTGTAGTACACGCTGCCGATTCGAGGGTCGGTCGCGAGCCGGTCCCACAGCGCATCGACGTCGGTGGACGTGGCGCTGTCGCGGATGTAGACATGCAGCAGCGAGGCCTGGCTTGACTCCACCCGCTCCAGGTTGACGAGCGCGAATCCGCTGAGGCCGATGACGCCCGAGAGCAGCAACAGCAACGTCATCGAGCCGAGCGCGGGTGCTGTGCTGGACAGGTTCCGAATCCAGTTGCGGGCGGCACCGCGAAAGAGAAAGCGGAATACGTTCGTGGCGACGATCTGGATCATCCGGCGGCGTGGGAACCGCGCCGTCACGACGTTGCCAGCCATGCCAACCTCCCGGTTTTGCCCGCCGGCTGGTCCCGCACGAGGCGGCCCGCCACCAGCGTCAGGACCCGGCGCTGGAGACGCGTCACGATCTCGACGTTGTGGGTCGCGATCAGCACCGCCGTCCCGAAGGCGGCGATGTCCCCGAACAGGTCCATCAGCTCCCACGAGTTCTCCAGGTCGAGGTTGCCCGTCGGCTCGTCCGCGATCAGAAGTGGCGGCTGCGCCACCACCGCGCGAGCGACCGCAACGCGCTGCTGCTGCCCACCAGAGAGCTGATGGGGAAAGGAGGCGCCGCGATCGCCCAGGCCGACCGCGTCCAGCGCGTCGATCGCGCGTTCGGAGGCTTCGTGGTCGGAGACGCGCAAATCTCCCACCTGGAGCGCGAGTGCGACGTTTTCCCTGGCCGTCAACCGCGGCAGGAGCTTGTAGTCCTGGAACACGACGCCCACCCGGCGCCTGAGGTCGGGGACCCGGGAGGCCTTCAAGGAGTGGGCGGCGATGCCGTCGACCCAAACCTCGCCATTGGTGGGCCGGATCTCGCGGTTGATCAGCTTCAAGAGCGTGGTCTTGCCGGCTCCGCTGGGGCCGACCAGGAACGCGAGCTCGCCCGGCTCGAGGGCCAGGTGGACGTCGTCGAGCGCGAGCCTTGGTCCGTATGCTCGAGATACGGCGATGAGATCAACGATCGATGGCAAGTCCTAAGGGGTAACGCGGAATCGATGCGATCCCGTGGATTCCGGGGTTAAGCGATGTAAGTTCTGGTAAAGAGGCCCGCGGTAGGTCGCCCAGAGTGGGCTCGGCACTCTCAAATGAACCGTTGGCGCCAAGCGTGCGTTAGACGGCGCTTGGATAAGCCCGGGTGGCGCCACATGCGCGGAAACAGTCGTGGCATTCGAGTAGGACGAATTGCCCAGGGTCACTCCTGGAAGTCCGACAGGTGAACACGACCGCCCATTGGTCGTCGAGGCCGCCCTGGGTAATGTCGAAAACGTGCGTGCCATGACTCCCTGCGCGGCAGGTGGTGAGGGCGACTGCTTCGGGTGACCTGATGTCTGAGCAGCCACCGAGGCGGCTCGTCCCGGTGACGATCGGCGCCGCTCGAAGCCGCCTGTCCGTGCGCTCGGCAACCTCGCCGCGCGTGATCGCTGTCTGCGCCCTGGTCGCGGCCGTGGTGGCGGTCTGGGTCTTCGCCTTCGTAAATCAGCCGCGTTCAAACCCGCAGGCGGCAGCGCTGACGGCCCAGTCGCCGAGCCCGACGGCCCCGTCGCCAACCGCCACCGCGCAGAGCAGTGCGTCGCCACCTCCATCACCGGCGTCGCAGCCGCCGAACAACCACGGCCAGGCTCCACCGCCCCCGCCGGCCGGGACCTCGCCTCCTTCACCCGTGCCGGACCCGTCGCCCTCGCCGCAACCATCGCCCAGCCCCAGCCCAACCCCCACGCCGGGCCCCAGCCCGGCGCCCAAAACGGGCCTGACTTGGAGCAGCAACGCCGTGGCGACGGGCGGAAAGATCACCGCCCGCTCCCCCACCTTCAACAGCTACAGCCCGTTCACCGTGAACTGGAGCTATTCGTGCGTGGTTCCTCCCCTGACCGGGGGGATCACCTTCGAGCTCGACGTCAATCCCTCCACGCAAGGCAGCATCGTGCTGGTGGGCCCAAGGGGCTCCGATCCCCAGAGCTCCGGTACCGCGAACGTAAACATGGGCGGCTCGGGTCTGGGCCAGTACTCCCTGACGCTCAGGTTCTCCCAGAGCTCGCCCACGTTCTCGTGCTCGTGGCACGTGACCGTGGCGCCAACCTCCGGGTAAAAGACGGACCACATATACGGGTAAAAGACGGACCACATATATAGGAAGACGCGCGCGAACGGCCCCGAATACCGCACCGGACCTGGGCGTTTGTCGACTGGAGAGCTCTCGGAAAAGCGTCAGATGGCACCCATGCGAAACATCAGCCGGGCGGGCGGCCGATTCGTCCGGCCAGCCACGATCGCCTTCCTGGGGGCGGCCGTCCTGGCGATCTCCGCCTGCGGGACCTCGAAGCCGGTGGCCATCTCTCATACCGCGATTCCGACGGCGTCTGCAGCGACCGGCTCGTTCGACGTCGTCGAGATCGACCAGGCGGCTCATCGCCTCTATGTGGCGGACCGCACCAATAAGGGCGTCGACGTCTTCTACATCTCGACGGCGCAGCCCAAGTATGTGATGACGATTCCCGTGCCCTCCAGCCCGAATGGGCTGGCCCTCGCCCCCGACCTTGGCCGGCTTTTCGTGGGCACGGCCATCGGCTCGGTGGCGATCATCGACGTCAAAACCGGTTCTTCCACCCACGACCATGTCATCGGTGAGATTTCCACCGGCGCGAAAAAGGCCGACCTTCTCGATTACGGGGCCGACCGCCAGCGCCTGTATGTCAGCAGCAGCACCGAAGGCAAGATCACCAGCATCGACCCGGCAACGGGCGCGGTCAAAGCCCACTTCACCATTGGCTACGCGGTCGAGCAGCCCCGCTACGACCCGGTCGACGGGATGGTGTATGCGACGAGCCCCGACGCCAACGCCCTGTTCAAGATCGATCCCAACAACGGCTCGGTCACCAAGATCCCTCTCGGCGGCAGCTGCCAGCCGAGTGGCATGGCGATCAACCCGAAGACGAACACGGCTGTGATCGCATGCTCGTCGTTCATCGTCAGCTGGGACCTCGCCCACGCGACGGCCCAGACCTTCACGCAGGTGGCCGGCGGCGACATCGTCAGCTACGACGCCAAGGCAGATCGCTTCCTCGTTGCATCGCCGAGCTCGACCAGGATCGGACTGTTCGGGGGCAACCCAGTCGATTACGTCGCTTCGGTGGCGACAGGCTCACATGGCAACTCGGCGGCCTATGACGAAACCAACGACATCGTCTACACGCCCGACAGCCGGCCCAACACGGTCGGCATCGCGAGCTTCCGCCCGCCGGCCACCACCCCGAGCTGGGAGTCGTCCCTGCTCACTATCGGCCCGTT
>WNGJ01008538.1_pt1 | contig 10913 bp, 8 predicted proteins | sample 5400611 | NCBI WGS metagenome assembly WNGJ01 (sample SAMN13153375, study PRJNA577476) | soil metagenome | isolation source: 40 cm soil or saprolite under Garry oak tree replicate 1 | place: USA:California | collected 2016-06-15 | reverse complement strand
GCCGCCCTCAAGAGCTGCTCACTACACGAGGAATCTGCTTGGTCGATCTGAGTTGCGGGCTGCGCGCGAGCCGAGTGTGTCCTGAAGGGCCACGAGCAGGCGCCCGTGGAGAATCGCCTGCCTCGCCGACTGCCGGTCGTCAGTCGTGAGACGATTACCGATGCGGATCCAGGGGTAGATTTACTAAAGCGGCGCGGCGGTCAAGCCTGTTGGATCTCTCCATTGCGGCAACGCCGCGCCGCCCAACAATCGCAAAGTCAGCCGAACGGCCACTAGGCAGCCGCCGCTGCTGGCGGCGTAACGTTGAGAGCCGCCGGAACCGCTATGAGACAACTGGAGAAGGCGTTTCGGCTTGCTGCTCCGGCCACGACCTGAGGTCGGCGGCGGGTTACGCCGAAATATCGAGCGAGACGCTCTGACAGTGAAGGGGGACCTGTCCAAGAGGATCTCGCTTTCAATGACGCAACCCGCGTCGCGACTATTCTTATATCGCAGTGCGTTTGGCGTCTAGCAGGTAGGCGCTTGGGCTTCGCAGCGCCTTCCGCCCAGACGCCTGCCACGGAGGTCCGCAGGTACAAGCACAGACACCTCTCAGGGCGAAGCGGCTCGCCCCCTTCTGACGAGGCCGCTTCGCCCCTGAATCAACGGCTGGGTTCCGACGATGCTCTACCCCTCGAACGAGGTAAGGAAGAAGCCGCAAGCAGCGGCCACCGTGGCGGGCGACCCTGGCCCCACCGCTTGTACGAAGAAGACCAAACGGAGCGTCCCCTGGGGGAGGCCGTCTTGGTCGTCTGCGCTTCCGGTTGCGGCGACCGACCGCAGGCTGGCCTAGCCTCCACTCAACAGCATCGGCCCAAGATCCCGGAGGCTTGAGTTGCGCTGCGACGGGGCGAGGAGATCCTCGTCGGCAACGGCCGGCGCTTCCGCGTCCTCGACATCGTCCCCTTCGACAGCTACCGGCTCGAGGGCGGCTTAAGGGGCTTGCCGACCGGTCGTCGGCGCCGAGGCGAGTGGCTAACCGCACGCCTGACGATCGTGTCCAGGCGATCGTGAAGTTGCGCCGCCTGCGCTTCACGACGGCGGAGATCGCGGAAACGCTGGGGATGGCGCTCTCGACCGTCCGGGATCCTGACTCGGACCGGGATGGGCAAGCTGGATCGGCTCGGCCTCTAACCAGCGCTCCGGTATGAGCGCTCGCGGCCGGGCGAGCTCGTCCATGTCGATGTGAAGAAGCTCGGGCGGATCGCTTGACCGGGTCAGCGCGTCTTCGGCCACACCTCCAAAGGCCTCAACCCGCCAATGGTTTCAGCGGTCAGGGGCGCCGCTTCTCAAGGCCGAGGTGGTATTGGCACATTTCGCGGCCCGTGGGATAATTGATCGTCGCGTAGTGATGAGGGGTCGGAGATCCAGAACAATCGGCCAGGGCCAGCCAGGGCTCCCCGAGGAGAGGAAGGCGCTGGTTGTGCGCTACATGCTTGACGCGGAGGAGGCTCTGAAGCGCGAACAACTCGCCGCCGAGGTTGGGGCGTACGAGGCCGAGGAGGACGGAACCGCCACCCAGTCCGGAGAAGAGCAGTCTGTCCTTCGGCCTTCACCCACTACCCGACCGGCCGGGTACGTCATCAAGTTGCGGGGAGTCGGATTCCTGTGGCGGTGGGCCGTGTTTGAGGGCGAGGGCGTGGGCAGCAACAGCGCCAAGCCTGTGGCGCTCGATCCCGCCCGTGCCGTCGTTGCCGGGGTACTCCCACGTCTGTCGGAGCGATCTGCCCGGCGCGCCGCCGAGCGCGCAGCTCGTGGCGCGTTTCGTCAGGCAATCGGCTCCGAGTAGAGGGCCGAAACGGTTATCTCGGGCCGCCGCCTACCGGCATACGCTACCGCGCGTGCGTTTACTCGAAGGCTTGCACCGGGAAAACACTTAGTGCGACTGTGATCCTGGCGTGCAAACGCATAGCGGCCTGAGAACGGCCTGGTCCCTGGATTGAACGCCGTTAACGCCGTGCGTGCCGCCGCCGTACGCGACCGGCTGCTCCCCATCGTCGCGGTCGGGATCGTCAGTATCGCGGCAGCCGACTCGATCGCCGGGATGGGGAAACATGTCCCGAAACTGCTCGTCTTGGTGCTCGCACTGGCCGGTGCGACGGTCCTGCTCGCGGTCGAGACTACTCAGCTCTTTCTGGGCTGGCTTTTCGTCGCTCCGATCTTCCAGGGATCCGCCTCGACGAGTCATCTCGGCCATGTGCTTTCGCTCGCGCTCTACTCGGCGCCCCCAGCGCTGCTCCTTGTGAAGCACTTCACGGTCGATGGTCCGCGCCCGGCACGCAAGTGGTTCGACGTTTTGCCGGCCCTCTACCTTCTGTTCCTCGTGGGCTCTCTCATCATCACGGCGAGCGGCGAGCTGCAACACGGTGCCCTCGGCACGCTTCATGGGCTCTGGGAAAACGTTGCCATCGGGATCGCTATCTACTATGTCGTGGCGTTCTGGCGCGGTCGCGGGCCGTCGTTCGTGGCCGTCGCCAGAGTGCTGCTCGTCGCGGCTGCGCTGCAGGCGGTCATGGCCGTCGTCGAGTTGGCGACGCACTGGAACCTGTGGCACGACACCAGGTGGCAGAGGGCCGGAGGCGATCGCTCGATCGCGACGCTCGCCAACCCCGCGATCACCGGGGCCTTCATCGGCGTCGGTGTCGTGATCGCGCTTGCACTGCTCTCCTGGGGCGGCCCCCTCGAACTACGCCGCCTCGCCGTCGTCATGCTAATGGTTGGTGGTCCCGCGCTTTACGCGACGAAGACACGAGGCCCAATTCTTGGCACTCTGGTGGCGGCGCTCCTGGTTCTAATCCCAAGCAGGCGCTCGCGACTATTCGGTCTCGGTGCAATCGCGCTAGCCGCCCTCACGTTAGTTGTGTTGTGGCCGCATATCCGAAGCTCATCGCTCTATCAGAACAGGATTGCGCAATCGCAGAACGTCCAGGAGCGGCTGGTGCTGCAGAACATCTCGTTCAAGCTCATCGAGCGGAAGCCAGTTCTGGGTTCGGGCTACGACTCGTTCGACCGCGTCAAGTACGATGTTCCCGTTTCGACTGGCACGCTGCCGTATGTGGTGGCCTTGAAACAGACGAGCCACGACACTTTCCTGACCATACTCGTTGAATACGGCGCCGTTGGGTTCCTGCTCTTTTTGCTGCCATGGATCCCGATCGTCGCGGGCGGCCTGCGATGCGCCCGCACCCCCGCTCCCGACCAGTGGTTCCTCGTCGCGATGCTGGCCACCATAGTGCTCCTCGTTATCAACGGTGCGACGCTGGACTACCGTTTCTTTTCGTTCGTCCCTGGTCTGGCATGGCTAGCCCTCGCATTCCTCAGGCGCCGGCTCTCCGCTGCGAGCCTCACCTGAACGAGCTGCTGTGCGCGTCGTTCTTGTCGGCCCTTATCCCGCCGAGCCTGGCCGCTTCTCCTCGGGCGTCGAGTCATCGTTCGCGACCCTCCTGGCCGGCCTCGCGTCGCTCGAGGATCTCGAACTCGACGTATTGACTTTCACGCGGGGAGGCGAATCCTTGTTCACCGACACCAACGGTGTTCGAGTACACCGGCTCGCCACGCCGCAGCGGTTCAATAACCTGACCTTCTACCGTGAATCGCGCCGCTTAGTCGCGCATGTCCTCGACAAGCTGCGCCCGGAAGTCGTCCACCCACAGAACACGCTCGCCTACGGCTACGTCTGCCTGAGGGCGGCTCGGCAAGTTCCGGTTGTCGTGACTGTCCACGGGATCGTCCGGGAGGAGCGCAAGCTCCTGACCGGGCGCCGAGACCGTCTCCAGGTTTCGCTTGCCGGAGTCGCCGTCGAGCGCTACTGCATCCGCCATGCGCGCTACCTGGTCCAGTCGACGCCGTATCCGAAGGAGTACTTCGGACGGGAGATCAGAGGGCGGATCTTCGACGTTGGAAACGCCGCACCCGACTCGCTCTTCGCGCTCGAGCCCGCGCCCGAGCAGGGCCGCGTATTGTTCGCTGGCGCTGTCGGCCCGAGAAAGCGCGTTCACGATGTCGTCGATGCGGTCGCACGTATTCCTGGAGCATCGCTGCGGATCGCTGGCGGGATGCGCGACCGTAGCTATGCGGCCGCGCTAGTCGCACGCATACGTGCACTTGAACTCGAAGACCGCGTCGAGCTGCTCGGATCGCTGACGGCGGAACGAATGCTTGCGGAATACCAACAAGCATCCGTCCTTGTCCTCCCGTCGGCGCAAGAGACGAGCCCGCTGGTGATCGCAGAGGCGATGGCCGCTGGGGTCCCGGTCGTAGCAACGCGAGTTGGCGGTGTGCCGCACCTCATCGAGGAGGGTCGCACCGGTTTTCTTGTTGAGGTGGGAGACACGGATGCCCTTGCGCAGCGACTCGGCGAGCTGCTCCGCGACGAGCGAAGCCGACGAGCCTTCGCGTTGGCCGCCCGCTCGCGTGCCCAGCAATTTCGACCCACTGCTGTTGCGGGGCGCGTCCGCGCGGTCTATGAAGAGGCTGTCGTCTGACCCGGATTCTCTTCCTGCGCAGTACCCTCGCCGTCGGCGGTGCAGAGCGCCAGCTCGCGCTTCTGGTGTCGGAGCTTCAAGATCGCGGGTGGGATCCATATGTAGCCACGCTGCGTCACCGCGGACGGCATTACGAGGCGCTCCGCCGCGCGGGGACGCCGACGCAGTTCATCGGGATGCGGTCGCGCATGGACATCACCGGCATCGCGCGCGCCTATCGCCTCTGGCGCCTCAGGCCCGACGTCGTCGTCACATCGAGTGTCGACGCCCAGGTGATCGGTCACCTCATCGCCTTCCGCGCGGGGGTTCCCCACGTGACCGTTGAGCATGGTGGGCCGGGACTGCCGAGGGCACTGCACCGGCGCCTGCTCGTGCGGATGGTCGCGCCCTCGGTCGACCGCGTCATCGCCGTGAGCGCCACGCAACTCGACGAGCTCAGGCACCTCGGCTTCCGCACCGACAGGATCGTGGTGATTCCAAACGGGATTCCGGCGCCCGTCCCATCGCGGCCTCGGGCGGCGACGCGGGCGGAGCTCGAGATCGACGACGATGGCGTGCTCGCGCTGCTCGTTGCGACGCTGCGCACCGAGAAGCGAGCCGATGTCTTCGTCGAGGCCTTGCGTCGCGCCCATGCCAGTGAGCCCCGGTTGCGGGGCGCGATCGTAGGCGGCGGACCCCAGCTTGAGTTGGTGCGGACGCTCGCGGGAGCGACACCGGACCTCGTGCGCGTCCTCGGCGAGCGCAGTGACGTTGCCGACCTGATCGACGCCGCGGATACCGTCTGCCTCACCAGCGACTTCGAAGGGCTGCCGATTACCGTGCTCGAGGCGATGGCTCTCTCACGCCCACTGGTGGCGACTCGAGTCGGTGGAATACCAGAGGCGGTCACGGAGGGACGCACCGGTAAGCTGGTCGCTCCGAGCGACCCAGATGCCTTCGCAGAAGCGCTCATTGCGCTGGCGAATGCGCCTGCCGTACGGCGCAGCATGGGCGAGGTAGCCAGAAGCACCTATCAGGAGCGCTACACGCTCGAGGCGATGGTGAAACGATACATCGCCGTACTCGCAGACGTTGCCGGCGGCCCGAGCGACGGCGGCTCGGCACGTTGCGCGCCGACCCGAAGCGGCGATAGCTCCTACACGTAGCCTGATGCGGCGGGATGTGCTTCGCGACGGGGTGGCTAGGTGGTCAGCCGAGGTGGGTCTCTGTGCGACACCTGCTCGCTGGGCGCTCGAGCCCGCCGTCAGATCGAATAGATTCGCTACGACAGCGCCGCTTGGCTGCTCGGGCCGTGCACGAGCAGCGGAGGGTACTCGCCCGATGAAGGTGCTCGTGGTGACGAACATGTACCCGACCGCGGCGGAGCCCTGGTTCGGCTCCTTCGTGCGCGACCAAGTTGAGGACCTGCGGGCGCTCGGTCTCGATCTGGAGCTCCTGTCCTTCGAGGGTCGGCAGCACGCCACCGAGTATGTGCGCGCTGCTGGGCGTGTCCGGCAGCTGACCCGAACCGGCAGGTTCGACCTCGTGCACGCTCACTACGGCTTAACCGGCGCCGTGGCATTGAGTCAGCGCTCGGTGCCGGTGGTGACGACATTCCACGGCAGCGATACCGGCCACATCCGGTGGCAACGGATCGTGTCGGCGGTGGTTGCCCATCGGTCGGTGCCGATCTTCGTGCATCGCGCTGGCGTGCAGCTTCTCTGGTGCCGCAGCGGTCATGTCATTCCTGCCGGCGTCGATACTGAAGCTTTCGTGCCTGCCGATCGCGCAGTGCTACGTGACCGACTCGGCTGGAATGAGGACTCTCGCTACATCCTCTTTCCCAGCAGCCGCCACAACCAGGTCAAACGGCCCGACCTGTTCGCCGCGACGGTGGACGCTTTGCGCGCTGCGGGGCAGCGCGTCGAGCCTGTCTACCTGGAAAACCTGTCGCGTGCGCAGGCGGCCGAGGTGATTGCCGCCGTGGACCTGACGCTCGTGACCTCTGACTCGGAGGGCTCGCCCGTGACCGTTCGGGAGTCGCTTGCGTGCGAGACGCCCGTAGTCTCTGTTCCGGTCGGTGATGTAATTGAGACACTCGCCGGTCTTCCGGGATGCGAGATCGCGGCACGCGAGCCCGCTTCACTCGCAGCGGCCGTTACACGCGCATTGGCATCGCCTCGTTCGCACGCACTCAGAGAGCGGGCGCTCGCCACCTCGAGGTCACTGACGGCGGAACGCGTCGCCGCCGTCTATCGCCAGGTGCTGGCGAGCTGAGCATCCCGATCTGCAGCTCCACCAGGCTGCTCGGCTCAAGCCGCGAGGGTCACGACGCGCTAAACCTCTCACACGAGGGTGGTCCAAGGTCCGGCCGTTAGACCGGCCCGACGAAGAGCAGCTACGAGCGGTACGCCAGCCAGCAGCGCAATCACTGAGAGCGTTCCCTCAGGACTCTCTTCACCGCAGACCGCCGCTACATCCGTCCAGGCCTATGCACTCCTGCGGCGGGCGCCCAGCAGCCCCAAGGACGAAGAAACGGCGCCTCGGGAGTCACTGAATCGCACGGCGGGCGCGCCGCCAGAACACGGAAGGTAGCCTTGGGACGATCCCGTTACGGGAGCGGCCGAAACGGAAAACCGTCTTCAGCGTGCGCAAGCCGCGGCTACTCATGCTCGTCCACGCCTACTACCCAGAGGATGTCCGGGTAGCGGCAGAGGCACGGGCTGCGATCGCCGCGGGATTCGAGGTTGCCGTCGTGGCGCTGCGGCGGCAGGACCAACAGGCGGAGGAGTGGATCGACGGAGCGCGAGTGATCCGACTCCCGATCGGACGTCAGCGCGGAGCGGGGAAGCTCACGCTCATCCGCGAGTATCTCTCCTTCACAGCCTTCGCAGTCGTGCGCACCGCGGCGGGTTCGCTTCGCCACCGCTTCGACGTCGTCCACGTAAACAACCCGCCCGACTTTCTGGTCGTCGCGTCACTCGTGCCAAGGCTCCTCGGCGCCAAAGTCGTTTTCGACGTTCACGACCTATCGCCCGACATGTTCATGATGCGCTTCGAGAATCCGGCCGGGGGGATCGTCGACCGTGCTCTTACGTTCGTTGAGCGCCTGGCAGCGCATGCGTCGGACGCCGTGCTGACGGTGCACGAGCCCTACCGGCAGGAACTCGCGCGGCGCGGCATCCCGCTCGAGAAAGTGTCGGTAGTGCTGAATAGCCTCGATGAGGAGCTGCTCACAACTGACACCGACCCTCCGGCGGAGGCTGAGGGGTTCCGCATCGTCTACCACGGCACGATCACTCCCCACTACGGCGTCGAGCTCCTCGTCGAGGCGGCGGCCCGCTCGCGCGGCGCGATCCCGGGTTTGCGTCTCGAGCTGTACGGGGCCGGGGACGCGCTTCCCGGGATACTCGAGCGTGCGCACTCGCTGGGGCTCGACCCCGCGCTCACCGTTGCCCCGCGCCTGCTGTCGCGGCGGGACGTCCTGCGGGCCGTGAAGTTCGCATCAGTCGGCGTGATCCCAAACCTGCCACTACGCCTGAACCGGTTCGCCCTACCGACGAAGCTGTTCGAGTACGTCGCGCTCGGCATCCCGGCCGTCGTTGCTGACCTGGAGACCATTCGCGCACATTTCTCAGAGAACGAGGTCTGGTTCTTCGAGCCCGGAAACCCGGTCTCCCTCGCGGCGGCGCTTGAGCGGGTCGCGGCGGACCCCGACGCGGCCGCCTGTCGAGCGGCGGCTGCGCGCACCCGCTACGAGACATACCGTTGGCAGCGTTACGCAGACGTCTATACCGAGCTTCTTTGGCGCTTGGCCGCGCAGGGACGGCGCGGAGTTGCGGTTCAACGGCCGGCTGGCACAACGTCGGCAGGTCCTCAAACGAAAGGCGGGTGCGCCGGGTAAGGACTGGCGAAGGCGGGTAAACCCAATGGGGGTGCGGACCACAACTACTCAGCGTCTGGTGACTGGTGCTAATGCCACGGAGCGGCGAGTGGCCGTCCCGTTCGTCGATCTTCGCCCCGCGACAGCGGCGATCCGTAGTGCTCTGCTCGCCGATATCGAGAGGCTGCTCGACACCGGAATGTTCGTGAACGGCCCGGGGGTCGGGTCCTTCGAGCGCGAATTTGCTGCGGCTTGCGGCCGCCGATTTGCGGTTGGCACGGCGAGTGGACTGGACGCCTTGACGATCGGCCTCCGTGCGCTCGGGCTTGAGAGAGGGGACGAGGTCGTCGTGCCGGCGCTGACATTCGTGGCCACGTTCGAAGCGGTTGTGCATGCGGGCGGACGGGTGGTGGTGGTCGATGTGTGCGACGCCGACGGTTGTATGGATCCTGCTGCGGCCGCGGCTGCGGTGGGCGTGCGAACGCGCTTCATTCTCCCCGTCCACCTGTACGGTCAGATGGCGGAGATGGGCAGGCTCGCCGAGTTGGCCACCCGCCATGGTTTGAACGTGTTCGAGGACGCGTGCCAGTCTCATGGGGCGGAACGTGACGGCATCAAGGCCGGCGCGGCCGGCAATGCGGCAGCGTTCAGCTTCTATCCGTCGAAGAACCTCGGGGCGATGGGCGACGCGGGCGCGCTCGTGCTCGACGACGAGGGCGCGGCCGCCAAGGCGCTGGCTCTGAGGGAGCACGGGCAGACGAGCACGTACCACTCCGAGTACGTGGGCTTGACCTCTCGTCTAGACACGTGCCAAGCGCTCGTGCTCCTCCGCAAGCTGCCGCTCTTGGAGCAGTGGAACAGTGAGCGCGCGGAGGTTGCTGCTTTTTATGGCGACGCGCTCGCTGGCGTCGGCGATCTTCGGCTCCCGGTTCCTGCCCCTGGCGCGAAGCACGTCTGGCACGTGTACCCGGTCCGGACACGGGATCCGGAAGCGCTCGCCGAGTTCCTGCGAGCCCGGGGCATCGGGACGAAGCGCCACTATCCGGAGCCGCCGCACCTCTCACCCGCGTTCGCGCCCCTCGGACACGAGCTCGGTTCGTTCCCTGTCGCCGAGGCGATTGCGCGTGAGACCCTTTCCCTGCCGCTCTTTGTCGGGATGACGCAGGAGCAGCTGCGCTCGGTGGTCGACGGGATTGTCGACTTCTTCGCCGGTGGCTGAGGGGCCAGCTAACGACGCGCCGCATCGGCTGATCAGCGACGTCGCGTTCGCTGATGGGGTGGTCGTGTGGTCCTTCACGAACCTCTACGGTTGCCGGATCGGCCCGGGAACGCAGATCGGACCGTTCGTGGAGATCCAGCGTGGGGCCGTCGTCGGCGCGCGCTGCAAGATCTCGAGCCATTCCTTCGTGTGCTCCGGTGTCGAGTTGGAGGATGGAGTTTTTGTCGGCCATGGCGTCGTGTTCACGAACGACCGGTTCCCACGCGCCCTGACGTCCGACGGTGCGCTGCAGCGAGAAGGCGATTGGAAGCTCGAAGGGACGATAGTTCGGCGGGGGGCGTCGATCGGTTCGGGCGCCGTCGTCCTGTGCGGGCTTACGGTCGGGGAGGACGCGATCGTCGGAGCCGGAGCGGTGGTCACACGCGACGTGCCGGACGGAGCGGTCGTCGCGGGGTGCCCGGCCCGCCTGCTTCGGATGCGCCGCGGCCGCGTCGAGCCGCGATGATGCTAGTTGCTCGTAGAACCGTGGACTCGAATCTGCCGTGTGAGAGCGGCGTTGATCGACTGGGGCAGTGTCGTGCCGTCATCGTCCACGGTGCTGCAGGGCTTGCCGAAGCTCTTGAGAGACCGCTCGATCGCTTCGACCGTGCGAACGACCTCGTACCCGAGCTGAGGTGACGAGCGTGGCTCGGTTTTGTCGAGGATCGCGGCGCAGAAGTCGTCGATCTCGAGGGCAAGCGGCTCCATCGCGTCGATCTTCGGCGAGACGATGTCGCCGGTCCGGTAGGTGAGTCGGAATTCCCCGAAGGTTTCGGGCGGCGGGAGCTCTGCGCCGGCATCGAAGATCCGGATCGGCTCGTTGCTCGTGTCGTCGTAGACGACCATCTTCTCGGATCCGACGATCGAGGTGCGCCGCAGCTTGACGGGGGACAGCCACGAGAGCTCGAGGTGCGCGATCGTGCCCGTTTCGAAGCGTAGGTTGATGAACGCGACATCCGGGGTTTCCGGGAGAACGCAGCTGCGGGTGAAGGCGGCGACGTCTCTTGGCATCCCTCCGAGCCAGTAGCTGAGGATGGACAGGTCGTGCGGCGCCAGGTCCCAGACGACGCTGACATCGGGCTGGTGCAGGCCGAGGTTGACACGGCTGAGGGAGACGAAGTAGACCTCGCCGAGCTCTCCGGCTTCGAGTAGCTCCTTGACTTTGACCACCGGCGGGCTGTAGAGGAACGTGTGGCCGGGCAATAGGACGAGGGACTGATCTGCAGCGAGCTTGATTAGATCCGCCGCCTCCACGGACGACGCCGCCATC
>WNGJ01013724.1_pt1 | contig 10914 bp, 18 predicted proteins | sample 5400611 | NCBI WGS metagenome assembly WNGJ01 (sample SAMN13153375, study PRJNA577476) | soil metagenome | isolation source: 40 cm soil or saprolite under Garry oak tree replicate 1 | place: USA:California | collected 2016-06-15 | reverse complement strand
GGTACTCCGGGATTTTGGGGTAAGCTAAAAGGAATGGTTGGTTTGGGGTCTAAAAAATGAGCGCTTCAGAACGTATGACTTGGTACGATACTCATTGTACTGATATTCTTGAATTACTAAAACGAAATGCTAATTGCGCATGTTGTGGCGCTATTCCAGTAGAATGCGACCATATCATACCACTTTATCGTACGAGCGCTGGTACAACCAGTTACGAACGACTACATGCTTTTGAACAAGGAAATATTCAATTTCTTTGCGCTTCATGCAATTCTTCAAAACGTAATTCTGCTATTTGTCAAACGCACAAAATATATCTTGGCGTTTGGAATTATTTGCCGTCGCTTGATAATTTGGAAATAGGGTTGGGTAAGAAATAATGGCGATTGGCAACATTAACATTTTCACTTGGCTATTTGGAAGTCTAACACCATTAGAAGCATATGCTCTTATCGGTTTCGCAATCATCATAGGAATTGCCGTTCTACTCTATTTAATCAAACGACGATTACGCAAAGACGCGAATGAACCGCTTTCGACTTGCGACGAATTCGATAAATCCGGATACGTCCATGTAAACGAGATTGACCGAGAAGCAGAAGGTTCAAGTTTTCTATGGTTTGAACGCGCTAACGGAGATATCGACAACAAGCAAATCGGACAACCTTTCACTTTCATTATGAGCGATTCGTCAGTAGAGCGACATCACTTGAACGCTCGCGGTGCATATCGTTGTTTAGACCCAAGATATCTTTTCAAGGGATTTGTTCCAACTCTCAAAGAATTGAATCGTCTTGCCGCTTTGACAGAACAGCATATCAGAACTTTGCGTACTGGCGCGTATCAGAATGAGAAACCGTCTAAACATTTACGAACTTTCGTTCTTCTATTCCTTCTTTCTGGCGCGGTAGGTTTAGCGATTGCGGCGGCAACAATTCCCGGAGTAGTACACCCATGAAAATTCATAGACAGAAATCCGTCGTTGAAATTCACGACCTACGCGAGCCTTTCCGTTACGGATTCTTTGATGAAAGCGGCTTAGTCTATGACGTAACAGAATCTACTTCGAAAGCAGAATTCGCAAAACTTGCAGTTCATCCCAATACTAAACCTTTCAAATATCCATTAGAGAACGGCGGTTACATTGAAGTATATTTGGGCGGTAAACAACTTCTCGATAAGAAATATTCTTACGACGAAATTTGGCTAAGTGCCGACTTGTGCTATTCCAATTTTGAATTGTCCGGGTCGCTGACCGGCAAGCTTGCAGAAACCTATCATAGAGTAGGCGACATTAAACAGAAGTTGGGCGACGAATTTTCGTTCAAGGGACATATTTTTCTTGTTCTAATGGTTATCATTGGTGGAGTAGCGACCTTCTTCTCAATTGGGAAGTTGCTACTTCATTGAGACATAAAGTAGACGTACGACTTTATGCTCTCTATGGTAAGAAAGGTTCTGGAAAATCTACGCTTGCCGTATCACTCGGTATTCAAGAATCTATGAATGCAGACCGAGCGCCAATTTACTCTAACATGAATTTAACCATACCGAGCATTCAAACATTTCAAGTTTCGAAAGTCAAAGACCTTCTTCAAGAATGCGGCAACGACCCTTGTACTTGCACACCGAGAATAATTATCGTAGACGAATTTGATAAGTCTCTTACGTCGCGGATTGGTTGGGTGGAAAAGGGACGCGAGCAGAAGTTAGTAGAACTTGTTAGCAACATTCGAAAACACCATGTTATCGCTTTTATTGCTACGTCACAACTCAGAAAGAAAATCAAGAACGATTATCGCCACAATTGCGATTTCGTCGTTGAACCAACCGGAACATTGGATATTGCGAATTGTCCCGAATATTTTGTTTGGACCGACGTTGAACTTTACGAAACATCCGGTAGAGTGCGTTACAATCACGCTGAATTGTGTTCATCTATTTTGCCACTCGATTTCATTGATACGACTTTCAACACGCGGCAAGTAATCATCATGGAATGGGATTAAAATGTTAAAAACATGTGATAGTTGCGGTCGCGAACTTCAAGATACTTGGCGATATTGTCATTTTTGCGGATTGTCAGTTCAAAATTTTCTCGAATTGAAAATTGGAAATTCGGCTGATAGAGTGGTAACGCAAAGTACAAGAAAACATTCTTGGAAAATAAAAGTTTAAATAGCCGGTTTTAAACGATAGGTAGAGAGAGAATTAATACAATGGATGCTGAAACTAAGAAGGTTCTGAGTGCTGGCGTAGGACTTGCAGTTCTATTTGTCATTCTCCAAGCAATGGGCGCTATCCTTACGGGTACTGCTTCGAGCAACTGGAGTACTGGCATTAATGAGGCAAGCACTATCGTTGGCGCGGCTATTATCCTACTCATAGTGGGATATGTGCTGAAGCTCGTAGACTTCTTCTAAATGAGAAGTGGTTACAGTTTGAAACCCGCAACTTCAAAACGTGCGTCGTGGGCGGTAAAGTAACATGGCGCGCAAATCATTTTTGGGACGAATCGACCATAGCAGTTCGATTAACGGTTCTACAAGTTCCGGACATTCGAATAAGAACACTTATGCGTTGCTCAATCGTTGGTTGAAAGTTTTCTTCCTTACTGTCATGCACGAATTAGGAATCAAGCCGCGCGGAATGGGCAATCATAGAGTACGACATTCCGGACATAGACGGAAACGACGGAGTTTGTTCTAAATGTCGCATAGAGAAGCTTACCGCGAAGGAAAAATTTCTCTCAAACAGTATCGCCATTTACAAGGATTAAAACTCGCTGGAATGCGAGCAAAGAATCCAGCGCGTCGAAAAGCTATTCTGAGAGAATACAAACTTCAAGAAAGGTTGCTTCGCATTTGACAATTTACTATTGTGTTTCTCATGGAAAGACAAATCTTTTCTTTCCAAATAAACAATCGGCAAGTAATCATCAAAGACAATTTCCTAATCATATCATTCATAGATTACGAAGGCGTGGAAGTTCGTTGAAGGGAAATAGATTCTAAATGATAGTTATCGTCTACGTGAAAGGAAAGAAAATGTATCGCGTCGTCTCTCATAGGACCAAAAGAAACATGGGAACTTATCCATCGCGCGGGCTTGCAGAGAAACGACTTGAGCAAATTCAATACTTCAAACATTTAGCGCGGAGAAAATAGGTAAATGAAACGCTCTTTACCCGTTTTACTTCTTTTACCATTTCTGTTTACGCTTTTCATAGCGCCAGTATTTGCATTGGAAATTCCATATTCGCACGATAATCCAGCAACCGGAATGGCTTGTAGCACTTATGCATATGATGATGTAAATCCGGTAGGTGGATATGCACTTTTAGCCGGAGAAAGTTCTTCAGATTGGGACGGACAAACATTAACATTAATTGAAATGCAATTGTGCGCGTTAAATCCTAATCCTTCTTCAACAAATCTAATGCAAATTGGAGTGTTTACACCGTCCGGAAGTGTTCAGCATATTTTTGGTACATTTTCATATGGAGATTTGCCCGCGCAAGGTTGTTGCACGCAAGATTGGATTTCTGTAACTGTAACTGGTTCCTATGTAATGCAATCTACTGATATTATCGGATTAGAATTTACTGATGCTAATTTGAACTATGCCGTCGCTTTCATGTGTCAAAGTCCGTGCGCTGGAACTGAAACTACCGCAACTTTACATGATATTTATCCGCCAGATTTTAGTGTTACTGGAAAAGCGTTTGCTGGAACGTTTCAGTTCGGTTCTGTTCCACCACCGCCACCACCCGGACCTACTCCAAGCGGACAAGCGAGCGCGGTAGTAGGCGTACTTATGGTGTTAATTATTATAGCGCTTGCAGTAGCATTATTTGAACAACCCGAACTTCCAACGGTAATAATCAAAACTGCAATTACTGCAATCGTAGTTCTTGGAATAATTTTTGTGGTCTTTTCGGCGGTAGGGCTTTAGACAAATGGGACGTTCTCGCGCGTCCAAGTGGAAAATGAACAAGGGCGAATCGCTCGTTCACAAGATTACAAAGCCAAGAACATTTAGAAAATTTGACAAGATGGAACAATTTCTGATTCTGTCACTTGTACTATTTGTCGGCATATTCACTTCAGCTTACGGATACTACCAATTCAATGTAGTTCCCACCCTTCCCAACGCTTCTAACGACCCGTTCACTTTAATTTACAACGGTACAAGCGGTCCCGTCTACATTCCAACTTACATAACTACACAACAATTTCAAGGTTGCGACCCCGGCGACGCGTTCTGCAGTTTGAACATAGCCGTAAAAAAGGGCGATTTGATTAGTGTTACCGATTTTTGTTTCACTACTCCACCCGCTTCTGACATTGTAATTACAGATTCGCAAGGAAATACTTACACGCAACAATCAACTTTTCTAACTGGCGGCGCGCTCGGAACATGCGACCAACAATTTACAGCCTTCGCTTCTGCAACTGGAACTGATACAATTACACCTAATGGATATGCAACTTGGACGAGTTACATAGTATCGACTTTTTCGGGCGTATTGTCAATCGAGCCAATTGTCATTTCTAAAGATTCACCAAGCACTACAGTTTCTACGATAATTACGAGTTATGCGACAAATTCTATTCTTCTCGAAAGTGCGGTCTTAGGATATTCTGGAACTTCTGGAAATGAGACTTACAATTCGGGACAAACGAATATTTTCAAAACTTGCGAAACAGAAGGCGGTGTATTCATATGTTACAGCAACGCACGAAATTCTGGAACGATTACTAACAATACAATTACTTTTGGAAATAGCGCGCAAGCTTATCATAATGTTCACGAAGGATTACTTTTGAAAGGTACTTCAAATACTTGTATTTTTGGTTACACTTGCCAAAACGCGCGTGGAGATATTGACGGCGTGTTAAATCTTTCAGCTAATTCTACATATCCCGGAATAGCAGTTTCAAATTCGCCAATCGACTTTTCGAGCGCCGCGTCGAAAGAATTGTTTTGGTATGAAACTTTTCAATTTAACGGAACGCACAATTCACAACCTTTCGGTTGGTTTCTTACAACGAATCAAACATTTGCGAATCAAGCTAACTATCAACCATTCAATGATTCCTCAGTAGTTCTACTAAACATAGCCTATCCGGTTGGTTCCGTTGTCAATTATTATGATTACCAAGCAAAAACATCCGGACAATCGCTTTTAACAGCAAGTGGCTTAGGACAAAATCCGTATCCGACTTGTCCACAGACAAGTACATTGTACATTTGCGCGCATGGCAATGTCGTTTCTTCGGCGCAATTTAGAGCATTCTCAATGACAATGAACTATACTGGAACAACCGGAAGTGCTTCGCCTAATGGCGCTTCTCTAACTTGCGACGATTCTTCACCAACTGTCGGACCAAACATTTACGACTTTTGTTTACTTCCACAAGATACAACGCCTTGTACAACAAATGCGTTCGTATGCGGAACAACTCTCTTTCCATATTTGAACGTCAATGGCGGTCCATATTATCTTGGCTTTTGGAGCGCGGCGGGACAAACCGGCAATATCCAATTTGGAACGAGCGCTAACGGACCATTCGCACGACGCGCGAACTTAGCATTTGTTTGGGTACCGAATCCTTGTGGCGGGACGGCGGTTAATTGCACACAATCAACAACTGATAGCGGCGGTTTCTTAGGGTGGTTAGGTCATACTGTAGGAACTGCTTTTTCAGTCGCGGGTAACGTTCTCGGTATGTCATTCAGTCCATTGCTAAACATTGGTGGTTCAGTTATGGGCGCGGCAATGTCGGCTATTGTCCAAGCAGTTTCAATTTTGATTCTCGCGTACCGAGTATCTCTAAATTACATTGGTACGCTTTTAGGACTTGGCAATCTTGGAGATATTCTTTTCGCCGTTCTTACTTCTATTGGCGCTTTGATTGTGAACGGGTTTAGCGCTATAGTAGGTTTCTTCGTAGGACTTGGCGATTTAATCAATTCTGGATTCTTTACCTTTCTCGCGAGCGCGGCGGTACTCATAGCAGTATTGCTACCGTTTGCAATTACACTTTGGAAAATTATTTTCAACGGCGCATTCACCGTTACCGATATCATGTTCTTTGATTATGTGCTTGGAATCTTTATGGTATTTCACGCAATCGAGAAACGTCAAAGCGCGCTTAAAGCGTTCTTAGGATGGGCAATGTTGAATGTTTTCATTTTCACTTTCATTTTTAACGCGGCTTGGACAATCTTTGATATCGTCACGCGACCGATACACCGAACCAAAGAAACAGTAGACCCGGTGGGCTAAGATGAACATCAACGACATTCCGGACATGGACGACGAATTCATAGGATATGCCATACTTGGACTAATGTTTATGTTCATGTATGTTTGGATTACGTCGCCAGTATCACCTATCAACTTTCCGGGAAGGGCTAACGTTGCCGTATTCGTTAGTCACATTTCGGTTATTCTCGTTGTGATAATTCCGTTCACATTGCTTGGTCTAATCGAAGCATTGTTCGGAAATGTCAAATCGAAAGTTGAAACTGGTTCGGGTAATACAATTCAGAATGCTACGAATCGATTGAAACGTTATCGAACGTCGCACGCTGGCAAATATGGACGATACAAGAAAGATGAACCGGAGAAAGTTTAAATAGGCGAATTTGAACGATAGGTGAATTCTAATGAGTAAGAAACATATCCCATCAGCATTCGTTGAAGTTATTGGATTGGGCTTGTTCATTATGGTCATCATGCTTTTCTTTTTCGTGACAGAATCGGAATTGTCCACGATTAAATTAATCAGTATCCTAATGACACTTGGCGGGTTAGAAACATATGACCAAACCGTTATCGGTTTCTGTATCATTGTATTTTTGTTTGGAATTGCAATGATAGCATTTTCACAATCTCCACAAAAGAAAAATCATCCTACTAAGAAAAAAGGTCGCGGTCATGGATTCCAACGAAAATTAGAACACTTCTTCAAGGTTTAGAAAATGCAAAGAGTTTTGAATCTACTTGTCATTGAAGCGAAAACGAAAGATGGACAGAACTATTCCAAGAAACGATTGAAACAAACTATCGAACATTTGGAGAATGACGGCTATATCGTCAAAGTCAGAAGGGAAGTTGAAAAATGAGAAGTCTACTTTCCAGATATAATCCTAAACGTAGGCTCGCACAAGCGGTCGATAAAGTTACGGGTCGAATGATTTGTACAGAATGCAAACACGCTTCCAATTCTCATACGATACGTCACAAGGAATATATTGGCATGAAGGGAAGTGAAATTTTTCAACTTCTCGTACCTACACGCATTGGTCCCAACTTCAATGAGTGTTTTATTTTTGAATGTGACGATTGCCATAATGAATATCTCGCTTGTCAAGGACATTACGATACTGATAGTTGTAATGGGAGACACGAAGAAGTTGAACGAAAGGCGGTTAAAGACGAATGAATAATGAAACACAACCCGGCAAGCATACACTTTCCGGCGACGGAGAAGCGGCGCAACCCGAAAAGAAACATATTCTTACTAACTTTGCACTTGGAATATTTCGAGACAATATGGACGGACATATTTTCCTTGGAATGCTTCCAGTAATCGACGGAGTAATCCGTCACGACAAACCGCCATATCGATTTACTGGCAATACAGAAGAAACTTTAGTGTTCTTCGAAAAATTCAAAGCCGAACTTGAAGGAACCAAAAAAAGACCGGCTTACTTGGGATGATTGAAACGTTTCAAGAATTCCGCAATTCCAGAAGGGATTTGTATGTGCAAGAAATGCCGCAACGTTTGTATCAGCAAGGAAAACTGCCTATTGGAATCTTGCAATTGTTGCGTTTTAATCTCATTGGATTTGAATCGCTTCGCCATAGTCGGGACGCACAAAGAGAGTTATTGGGAAGGTAGATTAGAATAATGTATGCTCGTTATCAATGTCACGCGTGTACGCGTAAGTTCCTAACCAAAGGCTCGCGCGAGCGACACGAACGTTTTCACAAACAAAACGGTTCGTTCCGACGATTAACCATAAGGGATAAGTAATGATAACCAAAGAAACAATACTCGGATTAGAAGCTTGGCGAATAAGCCATCCGCGTCATAGTCGCGTTCAATCTAAACGCAATTGCGATTTGAAATCGAAATATGGTCTAACCCTTCCAACATTTGAATTTTTAGCGGCGCTTCAAGGCTATCGTTGCAAAATTTGTAATTATGTTAGAAAATTAGTTGTAGACCATAATCATTCTAACGGAGAATTTCGCGGATTACTTTGTGCGGGTTGCAATATGGCTTTAGGAACCTTAGAAAAGAATCGTTTGCGTTTGGAGAACTATCTTGGCAAGTAAAGAAGAACGTGGAATATCTGGCAATCAGAAAGATTGGTTTTACGGTTTGGCAATTCTTGCGGGTTGGGTAGGAACCGCCTTTCTCTTAGACCTATTCCTATTTGGTGGACGCTAATGTTTCAAGAATTTGTACAGAAGAATGAAAGGTTGGACCTTTGATAGTCACAACATATCGGGAAAGCATGTCGCGAATGCGGAACCGAATGCGTGCGGTAAGGTGAACTAAACAAATGGATAAAAAGAGAGTTTTGTTATCTACTCTAATCGTCGCCATGTTCGCAACAACTGGTTTCTTTGCTGGCGCATATCTTGCAACCGGCAATTTGAATCCTTTCGGACAAAGACACTACTACGAACTACTCAATGCTAACTTCGGCTATTGCGTAACTGGTTCACAAAACTTTTGTGATTCAGTACACAACGTAATCTTCAACAACGGAATGTTGGACGTTATGGACCTAATTCATACTGGCGCTACTTCTGGCGGTTGTGCTATCTCTGCAACTTGTACTTTCAAATACATTGCTCTAACTGGTTCGGCAGTAACATTCGCCGCCGGTGATGCTTCAACGGGTGCAACTCAAGGCAATTGCGGCGCTTCCGGTTCTGAAGGTGGTTCTGAAATTACAGCTAACGGAGAAGCTCGCGTACTCGCAACTACTGTTACTGTCAATAACGGCGCTTCTTCGCAAACCGCTGTAATTGCTAATACTTTCACTGATACGACCACTTCGCAAGCGGTCGCGGGCGCATGTCTCGCTAATGAAGTAACTGCTTCTTCGGCTAACTCTATCTTGCTCGCTGGCGCTTCGTTTACTTCGGTTACTCTACAGATAGGCGATACGATAGCGATAACATGGACCTTAACCTACAGTTGGAGTTAAGCCCGGCTGACGATAGCGAGTCGTACTCGCTTGAAAGCGGCGTTTGTGTAACCGCTATCGGGAAACGAAATGAAGAAATTCCTAAGTGTAGCGGTACTGATGATATTCTTAGTGTTCACTCTATATTCTTCAGTTCCAGTTCATGCTACAATTGTTTACGGATTATTCTTTCTGAGTTCGACCGCACAAGCGGGTTGTGCTACTAAATGCGAACAACTTCTGAGAACTTCCGGTAGTGCTGATACGACTACTTCAGTAAAAGACGCTAAGACAGTTGCAAACTTTCCAGTAGACCCCGACGTAGGAAGTAGTACGACAACCGCTACAGAAGGAACGGGAACGGACGGTAACGCGTGGGTATTCAGTACAGATTTAGGCGGTGTTCAAATCCAATCTGGAACTTGGACAATTCACGTAAAGACTACTGCTACTTCCGCAACTGGAACCGCGTTTATTCACGTACAAATTTTCAGTTGTCTTACCGCTTCGGAAGGAACATGTACGCGATTGTTTGCTATTGACGACGCCGGAACAAATATTCAAGCCACTACAACTGCAACTGTTAGAACTTATACTTCTGCAACCGTCGGACCTTTCAATGTCCATTTTCTAACTGCAGAATTTTGGGTTGACCAAACAGTCGCGTCCGGGTCTACCACCGAAACGATTACGATAACGACGGTAGCGTCGAGTACGAGCGATATTCAAACTCCACAATGGAACGAAGCGTTAGCACAAACTGTAAGTGATTCAAGCGCGCTTGTAAAAGTTGCCAATCATCCGTTCGCATTAGCACAATCAATTACTATCGCTTCATTACTTGCACATATTACAAATTGGAAAGACGCTTTCACACAATCGATAACAATACATGTTACGAATTGGAAAGATTTGCTAACTGGAACGATTACCGGCGGTTCACTTCTTTCTCGGTTAGTGCATTGGTCGCAAAGTCTAACTGGAACTATTTCTGATTCAGCAAGTTTAACTGCATTGATATCCCTACTATTTTTCCACGGACATAGTATAATTTCTTGTATCACCAAACCGGCATTAGTATGCGACTATCAAGTATTTTTCACCGAAGCGCCTTCTACTGCAAGTGCAACTTTGAATACGCTCGGTCATACCATTTCAATTATTGCAACGATAGGAATCGATTCCGGTTTCTTGAAAGTTTCTCATTATTTAGTTCATCTTGTCGAAACAATTACTGGTTTAACTGGTTTCGTCGTTGTAACACAACACATGATTGAAATTATCGAAACGATAGCGGGGAATGCGGCTAACGCTCCAATCTTACACTATTTCATTTCGATTGTTTCGTCTTTGACTACTCAAGCGGATTTGATAGCGTCTACTGCAAAACAATATTTAATCGACCTTGCAAACTTAATCGGAACAGTTGCGACAATCGAAGCAATTGTACCTTGCAATCTTGCAACTGGTGGCGCGTGCAATGGAAGCGCGGGACCAGCAATAGCGTTTGCAATAATCGGAATGGGTATCGCAATTGCGGCGTTGTACTTTGCAACACGACCAAAAGGCAAGCGACGGCGTAAAGGACTGTTCAGAATTCGGATATAAGAAGATATTGCCCAATATCTCGCGATAACCAAAATGCTTATATAGTCGCGATTCCATTTGCCCATGAACGCTCATAATTCCGTTTGTTG
>WNGJ01026270.1_pt1 | contig 10915 bp, 11 predicted proteins | sample 5400611 | NCBI WGS metagenome assembly WNGJ01 (sample SAMN13153375, study PRJNA577476) | soil metagenome | isolation source: 40 cm soil or saprolite under Garry oak tree replicate 1 | place: USA:California | collected 2016-06-15 | reverse complement strand
CTGGAGCACGTCATCGCGATGTATGAAGGGATACCGAACGCCGAGCTGGCCGTCGTCCCTGGCACGTCCCACTTCCTCCTCCAGGAAAAGCCGGCGCTGTGTAACACGATCATCGTCGACTTCCTGACCACCCAACCCGTACCCACCGTGGCGCCGATCCGCCGCGCCGAAGGATGATGACGATCGGGATCGAATGGGATAGGCGGAGGAAACAAGCGATGAGCACCGCAGGATTGTCCAAGGCGCGGCTCGGCCGCATGCACGACGTCATGGCCAGCTATGTCGAGCGCGGTGACGTGCCCGGTCTCGTCACGCTGGTCAGCCGGCGCGGCGAGGTGCATGTCGATACGATCGGTGCCAAGGCGGTCGGCGGTAGCGACCCGATCCGGCGTGACACGATCTTCCGCGTCGCCTCGATGACCAAGCCGATCGCGGCCGCGGCGATGATGATCCTGGTGGAGGAATGCAGGCTGCGGCTGGACGAGCCGGTGGATCGGCTGCTGCCCGAACTGGCCGGCCGCAAGGTCTTGAAGCGGCTCGAGGGGCCGCTCGACGAGACCGTGCCTGCGAACCGGCCGATCACCGTGCGCGACCTGCTGACCTTCCGCATGGGCTTTGGCCAGCTGATGGCGCCGCCGGATGCGTATCCGATCCTGAAGGCCGCAAACGAGCAGCGGATCGGCATGGGGCCGCCAACCCCGTCGGCGCAGCCTGGGCCGGATGAGTGGATCCGCCGTCTGGGAACGCTGCCGCTCATGCACCAGCCGGGCGAGAGGTGGCTGTACCACACGGGCTCCGACGTGCTGGGCGTGCTGATCGCGCGCGCCTCGGGCCAGCCGCTGGAGACGTTCTTGCGGGAACGCGTCTTTGAGCCGCTCGGCATGAAGGACACCGCTTTCAGCGTGCCCACGACCAAGCTCGACCGACTGGCGACCAGCTACCACGTCAATCTCGAAACCGGCGCGCTGGAGTTGTATGACGAGGCCGAGGGCGGCCAGTGGAGCCGCCCGCCCGCATTCCCGTCCGCCGGCGGTGGGCTGGTCTCGACTATCGACGACTATCTGGCCTTCGGCCAGATGATGCTGAACAAGGGCAACTACGGGAGCGGGCGTCTCCTGTCCAGGCCGTCGGTCGAGACCATGACGACCGACCAGCTGACGCCCGCGCAGAAGGCGGTGTCCGGCTTCTATCCAGGCTACTTTGACAGCCGCGGCTGGGGGTTCGGCGTGTCCGTGATCACCTGACGCGACGATCTGGCCGCGGTTCCCGGACGGTTCGGCTGGGACGGCGGCTTGGGCACCTCCTGGTATTCAGATCCAAGGGAGGACATGGTCGCCATCCTGATGACCCAGCGCTCGGCCTTTCCCCTGTTCTCAGGGGTCTATCTCGATTTCTGGACCTCGGCCTACCAGACGATCGACGACTAAAGGCGCCTCACAGCAACCGACGAGCGCAACTTGTATCCACAAGGTGCCGTGCCCAGCCCACCCTCGATGCGGCACGGGCGATCTCGGTCTTGTTGGCGTAGTGGGTGTAGCCGTCGCCCGTGGGGTCCGTAATCCATTCACGCAGCCCGGCACCCACGGACGCTGCCGAGCCAGGCACCTCGACGCACCGTCACCGGCGGATGGCCTCATCGCGCCGACCAAGCCCATGACCGCTCCCTAGGACCGCTGCGGCCAACCACACCACTCTCCCGCCACTGGCGACCGGTCCCGCCGAGCGTTGCCCATGCCCGTGGCCGCTTCCAGCCGCCGACGGGACGATGAGCGCAGGCCAGTTCATCGATCGGGATCTCCCGGAGCCGGGTGGCACCCGGCACGCCAGGCGCATGTATAACGCCACCACCAGCACCTTTGCCTCTTACCCTAACCCTCAAGGGCGGCTTCACGGTCCTCGACCCCCAGCAGCGCCGCCTCCACCGCCACGCGCACGCGCAGGGGTACAGCGACCTTCACGGCTACCTGCTGACGCGCGCCCAGCAGCAGGCCAGCCCCGCGCAGCTGGCCAGCGAGCTTGCCACCACCACTACGGTCGTCCGCCGCCTGCTGGACACCGCAGGCATCACTCCGTCACCCCGCCAGGTGACCGCCGCCCACACGCGGCGCGCCACCACCGACCAGCAGCTCACCACCAGGGCGGCGGAGCTGGGCTTCGCGTCGCTGCAGGCATACCTTGCCGACCGGGCGGCGGCGCGGCGATGGCCAAGCACCATGATCGCCAGGGAGCTTGGCGTCCAGCCGGCCACGGTGCGTGACCGGCTCGACCGGCACGGGCTGCCCCGCAGCCGGGCAGCCATCCGGCCCCACCGGGCGACCGCGCGGCAGACGGAGTGTTGGGCGGCCAAGCGGCAGGCCCGCCTGGCCAAGCTGGGGTTCGCCGACGTGGAGGACTACTTGGGGGTGCGGCGGGTCGGGCAGGGCTGGTCGCTGCGGCGCCTGCTCGCCGAGCTGCGGGTGGGTTCCGCATGGCTGAAGGGCCAGATGAGCCGGCTGCGTATCCCCTGACCCACATGGGCGGCTTTGGGGTGCTGGGCGGCGTTGTGCGGCTTTCGCTGGTGCGCTGATGTCATCGGGCCGCCGGTGATGTTGTCAGCTGCCGCGAGCAGGCGCGACGGGATGCTGATCATCACTGGACACGAGACCCCATCCTTGCTGGAGTCGATCCCGTCACGGTTGGGTTCGAGTCGGCGGGCCGACTCGACCACTGCGCCGACTGGAGTTCACCACGCCGTTCACGGCTGTAACACAGCCCTACGAGCGATCTGCTCTGGGCGACTCCACCCGAACGTTGTCAGGCAGCAAGGCGAGATTCGGCGAACCCTCGTCGGCAATGCCAGCGATTTTACAGGGCGCACCACCGGCTCCTCGCGGGTCCCCTCCCATCCCCACCGGGCCCCGATAGTCGCTTGTGACGTGCACAAACGGTCTGTCTGTAGCTTGGGCCGTCCCTTGGCGTCCCCTCCCGTTCTGGCACGTCCCGCGCGTCCTCGCGTCGGGCGGAGGGAAGGTGGAGGAAATCCGGCCGCCGTCCGACCCGAATTCCGCACCCATGTGGCAGGCAACCTATGGGCTCGAGTCGGTGGGGGGACTTGAACTCTCCGAGCGGTCGTGATGGCCGGTGCCGCAGGATGGCGCCTGGTCTCGTGACCTGGCCGATGGCCACCACCCACATCCGTCGAACCTCCCCAGGGTCCCAACCTGTACCGAGAAGTTCGTGACCAACTCGTGACCAGCCACGGTCGGGGTGGCTAGGTGGCTGCTGTCTTGTGCCTGATTCGTCCTTGGCTGGTTGAGCTGGCAGACTCCGGGTGCCCGTCGCCGACTCGGAGGACTGCTGTGACCCTCGGCCGTCCGCTCGGTCGCCCGGATCTGCCTACCGTTGGTGCTGGCTGGTGTGAGGCAACCCTGCCTGCGGAGTCGGTGTACCGGTTCCTGGCCCGGGAGCGGGGCGGCTCTTTCCGGCCGAGCTGTTCGCGGACCTGTTCTGTGCGACTGGGCGCCGATCGGTGCCACCGTCGATCCTGGCCGTGGTGATGGTGTTGCAGCGGCTGGAAGGGCTGTCGGACCGGGAGGCGGCCGACTGGTTCTCCTTTGATGTGCGCTGGCGGTACGCGGCCGGGGTCGCTGATGCGGTGGCCGGGGAGGAGACCGCGAGCTTTGCGTCCACGGTGCTGGTCGACTTCCGCGCGCGGCTGCGAGCATCAGCCGACCCGGACCGGATCTTCCGGGTGACCTGCGAGCTCGCCCGTCAGGTCGGGCTGGTGGGGGTGCGGTGGGTACTGGACGCTGCGCCGTTGGAGGACGCGGTCACCACCAGGACACCGTCACGATGATCCGGGGGCCGATCCGGGGACTGCTGCGGGCCTGCCCGCCGGCGCTGGCTGCCAGGGTTCGGGGCCTGCTTGAGCGCGACGACGACGACAGCGTGGCTGGCAAGCCGGCTTGCGGCTGGCAGGACCGGGCAGCGCGCCGAGCTGGTGGACGCCCTGGTCCGCGACGGCTACCGGGCCCACTTTGCGTTGCGGGGTGAGCGGTTGGATCAGCGCGTGACCGAGGCGGCCGTGCTGCTGGCCACCGTGACCGGCCAAGATATCGAGGAGACCGCAGACGGCCGGTTCCAGATCTTCGACGGCACTGCGGCTGACCGGGTCATCGCCACGGTGGACCCGCAGGCTCGCCATGGGCACAAGACCGCCGCGCACGGCTTTGACGGCTACAAGATGGAATGTGGGGGGACCTCCCCGGCACAGCCGTAGCAGTCTGTTGTACGGCAGCGGTCGCCGACGAGCCGAGGCGGCACGGCGGGGCCGATGAGTTGCAGGAGCTCGAGGAGGTCCCGCATGGCCATCATAGGGGGTTCGATCTGCACCGGCGCCAGCTCACCTACGACTATCTGGATGTGGTCACCGGCCAGGTCGATCGGGGTCGTGTCGTCCCAGCCGACCGTGGGCAGCTTGGGTCCTTCCTGGCCCGGTTCCAGGGGCAGGGTGAGGTGGCCTTCGCCGTGGAGGCTGCACCGGCTGGCGCTACGTGGTGGAGGAGCTGGAGCGGGCCGGCATCGGGGCCCAGCTGGCCGAGCCGGCGGAGACGGCTGCCAAACGCGGCCCAAAGCGCCGCGCCAAGACCGACCGGTCCGACGCCCGCCAAGTCGTGGATCCCGCCGGTGCAGGTGCTTGAGGCCAGGGCGAGGGTGCGGCTGTATAAGGACTTGGAGGAGGAGCGCACGGCGTGGCTGCAGCGGGTCCAGGCCACCCTGTACCACCAGGGCGTGCCGGTCATCGCCTCGCTCACCAGCGCCGCTGGCCAGGCCCGCCTCGCTACGGCCGAGCTGTCTCCCGCCGGCCAGCAGGCCGTTCAGGTGGGCCTGCGGCAGCTGGATCGGCTCACCGCCGAGCTGGACCCGCTGCGCGCCGACCTGGCCCGCTTCTCCCGCCGCCAGCCGGGCTGCCGGGCGCTGCGGACCACGCACTTTGGGATCGGCCCGATCACCTCGGTGGCGATCTGGGCCGAGATGGGCGACACCCGCCGCTTCTCGTCCTCCGATGACGCCGTGCGCCACGCCGGCCTGGACATCACCGTCTACGCTTCCGACACCAAGCGGGCCAGGGCCGCCTCGCCCGGCAAGGGCCGGCCACGCTGCGCTGGGCGCTGTCTGAGGCAGCCGTGTGCGCCAGCCGGCCGAACTCGCCCGACCATGCCTACTTCCTGGCGGTCAAGCGCCGGGCCGACGGCCACCTGGGCGTGATCTTGGTCGCGCGCAAGCTGGCCCGGCGGGTCCACCACACCCTGCGCGCCCTCGGCGACCAGGCCTTCCAGCCGGTGCCCTGGGAGCCGGCGCCGGCGGTCTGACGGTGGGCTCGGCGTGCTTTGTCGCCCGTCGATCTGATGATCTGCGGCCAGCTCCACCAATGTGCCTGCCTGCCAGCAGGACACCTCACCGTCTGCTGGACAGCCTCACAAGACTGATGCGGCCGCATCCCGTGGGGACTACCCGATCAACCATCACGTCGCCGGAGGCCACTGCTTCCAAGCACCAAGGTACGGCTGGGCGTTCGCACGCGGGAGCCCTCGTCATCGCCGGCATACCCGATCGGGAGGTGGCGGCCATGTGAGTGACTTTCGCTCCTCCCACGCCAGGCTGCGCCAGCCCTTCGCCGGCGGCAACGGCCTGCGCTGCGCTCCGGTCCCTCCGGGACGGCCTATGGGCCGCCGTTGACTCCGGCTGCGGGCTGTCGCGTGAGCTACTGAGGAGGAGCCAGGCAAGACGCAAAGGTCTCCTAATTGACCGGCGGGTGCCCCACAGGTAAGGCCCAGGTGGTCGACAACCCCGACGGGATCGTCTGCGACTACACCGTCATGCTCGGCAACCCCCCTGATGCGCCGCTGTTGGTCCCCGCCGTCAAGCGAGTCATCGCCCGCACCGGCAGGTTGCCCAGGGCGGTCACCGCCGACCGTGGCTACGGCGAGGCCGCCATTGACCATGCGTTGGCCGACCTTGGCGTGGGCCGGGTCGCCATTCCCCGCAAGGGCAAAACCGGTCTCGCCCGCCAGGCGGTCGAGCGAGGGCGCGGCTTTCGTCGGCTGGTGAAGTGGCGCACCGGCTGTGAGGGCCGCATCAGCCAGCTCAAGCACCGCTTCGGCTGGGACCGCACCCTGATGGACGGCATCCAGGGTGCCCAGATCTGGTGCGGCTACGGCGTGTTCGCCCACAACCTCGTCAAGGTCGGCGGGCTGTTGGAGGCCAAGCAGCGCAAGACAGCATGACGACGGCGGGCCCGGCGGCGATCCAGTTCACCCGAACCGAGGGCCGCGGAGTGGTCACTCACCCGAGGAGTTCTTCAGGGCGAAGTAATTTACAGCCTGTTGCACAAAGCAGCTCGGGCTAGGAATGGCTACGTCGCGCCGGCACGGCGACGCGATGTACCTTGCGCTCAGCCGTCGGAGCTGACCCAGGGAGGCCGCTGTGTCCAACCAGCCCGTCACCCGTGGATACGTCGTCGGCCCAGGTGAGGGCGTGCCCGGCCGGGGGCCTGACGTGAAGGCGTCCGGCCGGTCGACCGGCGGCAGCCTCACCGTGATGGAGGCCACCATCGACGGCGGGCCGCCCAGGCACACCCACAGCCGCGAGGACGAGAGCTTCTACGTCCTCACCGGGACCCTGGACGTAGAGTGCGGCGAGGACCGGTTCCGGGCCGGGTCGGGGTCGTTTGTGTTCCTGCCGCGCAACCTGCCGCACGTCTTCCGGTCCGTGGGTGGCCCGGCGACGGCGCTGCTGATCGTGACGCCGGGCGGGCTGGACGAGTACTTCGCGGAGCTGTCGGCGGCGCTGGCCGCGAACGCCGATGCGGCCCAGGTGCGGATGATCCAGCAGGCGTACGGCATCGCGCGGTCCTGACCAGTCGGTCTGGTCTGGTGGTGCAACCGTCTGTTGAAGTGGCAACGCGCTGTGACTGGTACGAGGCTGTTGCGCTGCAGTATCAGCGTGGAGGCGTGGAAGATCGGTTGGGGCCGTCAGGTCATTCCATTCGTAGCGCGTTCCTAACGCGGCAGGACTTCCGGTTCCGGACCCCGCCGGCAGCAACGCTGCTGGATGCTGCCTGGTCACGGCTCGATCGTCACCGGTCGGCCGGCAGCGGTCTGCAGCAGCGCGGTGATGGTGGACCAGCCAGAGGTTGGTACCGCGGCGGCGGGCGAGTGGCCGGGGGCGTGGCGTGGGATCCGCACCCGCAGCGCTCCCGGCAGTGTCCGAAACTGGATCGGCGGGTCCAGCAGCATCGCCTCCCCGTCGATGCCGATCTCGATGGGCTGGCCCGACCGCACCTCGAAGCTGGTGTCAGTCCACTCCATCCAGCCGCGAGGCCTACGCCTGCTGCCGGCAACTTGCAGTCGCACCAACTGCGCGACCTCGTCCGAGGACTGGAACCTGGCCGCGACGATGCCCAAGGTCCCGGTGTCGATGCGCCGCCTGGACCCAAACCCCTCCGCGCGGGCCAGCTCATACTTGTTGTTGGAGACCATGATGAGGTGCGCGGATTCGTGCTCGGTCCCATCCGGCCCGGTGAACCGCAGGTCGACGGGTACGGCGCCCGGCCCGAGCATCGTCGGCAGCAGCTCCAGGGCGGTGCCGATCTTGCGGTCCCGATACTCGGGTGACTGCACGATCTTGGCGTACAGGCCCACGGTGGCGTTGTTGACGAACACTCGTTCGCCGACCAGTCCCAGGTCGATGCGTCGCTCCACCGCCGCCCCGAACGCATCCAGGGCACCCACCACATCGTCACGGTCCAGCCCCAGGTCCATGGCCAGATGGTTGCGAGTGCCCGCCGGGACGCAGACGAAGCCGACGTCGTGGGCGGTGGCGCCGCCGGCCACTAGCGCCTGGGAGCCGTCCCCTCCGGCCATGCCGAGCACGTCCGCGCCGCGATCAACGGCCTGCTGGGCGAGCCGCAGGAGGTCGTCTCCCGGCGCCAGCACGATCGGCTCGATGCCGCGACGCTTCGCCTCCTCCACCAGGTGGAACCGCTCGACCTTGCCGCCCCCCGACTTGGGGTTCATGAGCAGGACCGGCTGGGTCGCCGGCATCACGGCGATACCGGGGGTCGGGCCGCTCTTGAGCGACCTGATGTCGCGTCCGAGCGCATAGCGGGTCACCACCCCGGCAATCGCCAGCAGGGCGATCAGGAGCAGGAATTGCAGTAGCTGGCCGTAGGCCACCACCAGCACCAGCGGCGCGACCACCGCCAGGACCGCCACCATCGCCGCGACCAGCTGGCGCGCGCCGGTTCGGGTAACCGCGTAGGCGGCCGCGACGATCGCCACGCCAAGGCACACGATCGCCAGCAGCAGCAACAGCGGGCGCTGGACGAGGCCCACGACGGTAATCGTGTTCACAGCAACGACCGCGACCAAGGCCACGATCGCACTCACCCTGCGTGCTGCGGCCACCGACTTCACATCCGACCTCCAGGTTGACCCCTAGAATCCTCCCCCATGTCCAAGCAGATCGGCACCTCTGGCGGCCCTGCTCATGCTGGCTTTGAGCAACAGGCTGGTACGAGTCAGGAGTCTGGTTCCATACGGGCGCGGCCCCACTGGTGGCCGACGGTCGGTGGAGCGACCCGCTGCAAAAACCTGGGCCAGACAGCAAGCAGGCCCCGACGCGGACGCCGGGGCCTGCCAGGGTCGAAGGATGCTCAGCGTTCGTCGTGGTAGCCGTGGGGATGGTGGGGGCGGGCAGGCCGTTCTCCCCGCTCGATGCGTGTCCGCTCGGGCCGCCCGGCGCGTTCGGCCTGCCGGCGGGCTGGGCGGCTGGCCCGCTCGGCACGGCGCTGCACGGCCCACATGCGGGCGGTCGGCTTGGCGGCGCGGCTTTCGGCCTGCATGTCGAACACCGCGCGGGCGCCGAGGGTGGCCAGCTCCTCACCACGGCGGACCCGCTGTGCCAGCTCGACGTCGTCGCGTGCCCTGGTGGGGATGACGCCCTGGTTGAGCTGGACGAACAGCGGGTCCACCCGCCGCTCCGCAGCCGGGGTGTTGTGGCCGGCGCGGCCCGTGGCGGGGCGGGGTGGCAGCCCGAGGCCGTGGCGTTGCCAGGCGGTCCGTAGCGCCTTGTCGCTGGTGTGAAGCTCCTTGCGGGTCTGGTTGATGCCGACCTCGGCGGCCCGCTGCCAGGCCGACCGGGCCGCCTCTGGGTCGTGGTAGAAGCGGCTGCGCTGCGGGCCACCCTGGAACACCACCGGCTGACCCAGGCCGTGCTCGTCGAACGCACGGCGCAGCGCCTGCTTGGACACCCCCAACTGCTGGGCGGCCCGATCAATGCTGACCTGGTTGGCCAGCGTCAGCGCTTCCTGGGCTGCGGCGCGGTCCTGCAAGAACCGCGTGCCCTGGGCCATGGAGGGTCGGCCGCGCAGCTTGCTGCGCTGCTTGGCGGTGGTGCCGGCGAAGATGCCGTGATGGTCGTGGTGGGCTTGGGGGCCGTGCAACGCGACCTCCAGGCAGGGCTGGCGGACCTGGCAGCCGGCGCAGATCTCCTTGGCGCGGGTGACCTGGTGGCTGCTGCCGCCCCCTTCGGCGGGGAAGAACAGCTCCGGGTCCGCCTCCCGGCAGGCTGCGTCCTGCCGCCAGTTCCCGCCCTGCGCACCAGCACCAGGTGCTGGTTGGGCGAGCTTGGCACGGGCGGCGACGGCGCGTTCCTCCAGCGGGGCGACCCCCTGCTCGGCGCGCAGCTTGCTGGCCACGTGCTTGACGTAGCTGGAGGTTACGCCCAGCCGGTAGGCCAGCCGGCTGGGCCGCGGCGGCGGCCGGTCCGGGTCGCCGGCCTGCTCGGCGTAGAGCTGCTCCAGCCGCTCGCGGGCGGTCACCGGCCCGGCCCGCAGGCTGGCGAGCTGGTCTGTGACCAGGCGGCGCGGCACGCCCAGCTCACGCGCCAACGAGGTGTCGTTGACCGGCTGGCGGGCCTTCACTTCCCGAGTCCAGTAGCGCCGCTCGACCTCCTCAGCCAGCCGCTCACCATCGCGGGGTCGGGTGGTGAGGGTGGCCTGCTGGGGGCCACCATCGGCGAAGTGCGCTTGCAGCCTCGCCAGTTGCTGGGGCGTGGGCTGGCCGTGGCTTGCCGGCTCGCCCAGCAGCCCGCCAAGGCCGTCCTGGGTGGCCTGCTGGGCGCGCAGCCCCTGTAGCCACTGCCGAGCGATCGCTGCGGTGGTGCCGACCTCGCCGGCCAGCTCGGTGGGGTCCAACGGGGTGCCGTCGCGCAGCTCGCGGGCGAGGTAGGCGTCGGTGATCCGGTCGCGGACCAGCCGCCCCCGCAGCTCCCCGAGGTCCGGGTCGCGCTGGCGCTGCGCGCGCAGGACCCGTACCAGCTCGCCGGCCAGCCGGGGGTTGACGCTGACCTCGCGGGCCAGGGCGGCGGGGTCGACCTGGTGGCCGCCGTCGACCTCGCGGGCAAGCCAGGTGTAGGCCACCCGCTCCCACGCCGGCCGAGCGTCCCCCGGCTCCTCGCTTGCAGGCGACACCGTGGTGTCGGCGGGGAGGTGCTCAGCGGTCATCGTGCGCCCCCTGCCGCTGCGTGCCTGGCCTGCCGCCGGCAAGCCAGGTACTCAGCCGCCGGGTCAGCGACGGCTGGGGCTGGCCGGCCTGCTCGGCGCGCTGGCGGGCGCGCATGGTGGCCCGCTCGCGGCGCCGCTCGCCACGCTGGAGGTGCCGCTCCGCGCGGTCTTCCAGCCGCCGCCGGCGGCGCCGCTCGGCCGGCAGGTAGAACGGGCGCAGGCGGACCGGGGTCGGGCGCAGATGGCCGTACAGCAGCACCCCCTCACCCGGCCGCAGCCGCCGCAGATCCTCGACCGGCAGCAGCGGCCGGTACAGGCCCGACTCGTTCAGCGAATGCCGCCCATCGGAGCCCATCGAAGGGGCCGGCT
>WNGJ01021182.1_pt1 | contig 10917 bp, 3 predicted proteins | sample 5400611 | NCBI WGS metagenome assembly WNGJ01 (sample SAMN13153375, study PRJNA577476) | soil metagenome | isolation source: 40 cm soil or saprolite under Garry oak tree replicate 1 | place: USA:California | collected 2016-06-15 | reverse complement strand
TGAGCATCTCGTCCAGGCCGCCGGTCTGCTCGCCCACCGCAATCATCGAGATGACCATGGGCGGGAAGACCTTCGATTTCTGCAGCGGCGCCGCAATCGTCTCGCCGCCGGCGATCGAGGCGCGCGACTCCATCACCGCATTGTGGATGACCATGTTGCCGGCGGTGCGCGCCGTGATCTCGAGGCCGTCGAGAATCGACACGCCCGACGAGATGAGCGTGCCGAGGGTGCGCGTGAAGCGCGACACCGCCGACTTCCGCAGCAGGTCGCCGAGCACCGGGAGACTGAGCATCAGCTTGTCGATGTTGAGCTTCCCCGCCGTCGTCTTGTAGTACCGGTTCACGGCCACGAAGCCGAAGATTCCGACCGCGATGATCGCCCACCAGAAGTTCTTGAGGATGTTGCTCGCCCCGATGACGATGCGGGTCGGGAGCGGCAGCGCCAGGTTGACGGACGCGAACATGCTTTGGAACGTCGGAATCACGAAGATGAGCAGCACGGCGATCGCGATGCCGGCGACCGAGAAAATCACGGCCGGGTAGATCATCGCGCCCTTCACCTTGCGGACGATGGCGTCGTTCTTTTCCAGGAACTGCGCCAGGCGCAGCAAGATCGTGTCGAGAATACCGCCTGCCTCACCGGCGGCCACCATGTTGACGTACAGATCGGTGAACGCCTTGGGATGCTTGCGCAGCGCGTCCGCCAGGGTGTGGCCGCTCTCGACGTCGTACACGACCGCGCGGGTGACGTCGGCCAGCACCTTGTTCTCGGTCTGCTGCGCCAGGATGTCGAGCGCCTGCACCAGCGGCAGGCCGGAGTTGATCATGGTGGCGAACTGCCGCGTAAAGATCACGACGTCGCGCGTTTTCACGCCGGCCTTGAAGATATCGGCCAGGCCGCCGCCCTTCCCCTTCGCCTCGCGGACCTGGACGACCACCATGCGGTTCTTGCGCAGGTGGGCAATGACGTCATCGCGCGTCGCGAGGTCGATCTTATCCTTGACGAGATCGCCCTTGAGGTTACGCGCCGTGTATTCAAAGCTCGGCATAGCTACCTCCGCACAGCCACTTTAGGTTGACCGGCCTGCGCCGCCGCCTGAGCGGGTGTAGGAATCTCCTTGTCGTCAGGCGGCGCCTCGCCGATGGAGCGCAGGAAGTCGTTCGGCTTGGACGTTACGCGCAGGCACTCGTCTTTCGTCACCTCGCGGCCCATATAGAGCTGGTATAACGCGTCGTTCAGCGTCTGCATCCCGTACTTTTTGCCTGCCTGCATGGATGATTCGATCTGATGCACCTTGTCGTCGCGGATCAACGCCCGAATGGCGGGCGTGCAAATCATGATCTCGGCGGCCATCACGCGACCGCGACCTTTGGCCCGCTGCAGTAGCGTCTGCGTCAACACGCCCTCGAGCACGAACGCGAGCTGCGCGCGCACTTGCGACTGCTGGTGCGACGGGAACACGTCGATGATACGGTTGATCGACTCGGCAGCCGAGTTGGTGTGCAGCGTCGCAAACGCCAGGTGGCCGGTCTCGGCGATCGTCAACGCCGCCTGAATCGTCTCGAGATCGCGCATTTCGCCGATCAGCACGACGTCGGGGTCCTGGCGCAGCGCGTACTTGAGCGCGGCCTGGAAGCTGTTGGTATCGGTCCCCACCTCGCGCTGGTTGACGATGCACGCCTGATGGCGGTGGATGAACTCGATCGGATCTTCCACCGTGATGATGTGACCCTTCAGCTCCTTGTTGATCTTGTCGATCATCGCGGCGAGCGTGGTGCTTTTGCCCGAGCCGGTGGGACCCGTGACGAGCACGAGCCCGCGGGGACGGTCGGCGAGCTGGGCCACCACGTTGGGCAGGCCGAGCTCGTTGAACGTCTTCACGTTGAACGGAATCTGCCGGATCACGACCGACACGCAGCCGCGCTGCTTGAACACATTGCCGCGGAAGCGCGCCAGGTTCTGGATGCCGAACGAGAAGTCGAGCTCGTTCTCGGTCTCGAAGCGTTTCTTCTGATTCTCGGTGAGGACCGAGTATGCGAGCGACAGGGTGTCCTTGGGCGTCATGACCTCTTCGCTCTGCGCGTTCACGATGTCGCCGTCCACGCGGATCTTGGGACGCTCGCCCGCCACGAGGTGGAGGTCGGAAGCGTCCTTCTCGATCATCTCCTCGAGCAACGCCCGGAGGTTGATTGGCATGCTTCCTCTCCTTATCCGGCTGCGGTTTCTTTGACGACTTCTTCGAGCGTAGTCACGCCCTTCTTGACCTTCAGCATCCCGTCCATGCGGAGCGTCAACATGCCTTCCTTCACGGCCAGGTCGCGCAGCTCCTCCGTCGAGGCGCCCTTGAGGATCTCGCGGCGCAGCGGGCTCGTCAGCGCCATCACCTCGTACAGCCCCTGCCGGCCGCGGTATCCGCTGCCGGCGCAGCTATCGCACCCTGCGCCCTTGAAGAACGGCCCTTCTTTCTTGTCGATGGCGAAGGCATGCATCTCCTCGGGCGTGTACTCATGCTGCGTCTTGCAGTCCTTGCAGATCCGCCGCACCAGCCGCTGCGCCACGATCAGGTTCACCGCGCTCGCCACGTTGAACGGCTCGATCCCCATGTCCACCATGCGTGTGATGGTCGACGGCGCGTCGTTCGTGTGCAGAGTCGAGAGCACGAGGTGGCCCGTGAGCGCCGCCTTGATGGCGATCGAGCCCGTCTCGAGATCGCGGATCTCGCCGACCATGATGATGTTCGGATCCTGGCGCAGGAACGCCTTCAGCGCCGCCGCGAACGTCATGCCGACTTCGTTCCGCACGAGAACCTGGTTGATGCCCAGCAGGTTGTACTCGACCGGGTCCTCGGCGGTCATGATGTTCACGTCGATCTGATTGATCCGCGACAGCGCCGAGTATAGCGTGGTCGTCTTCCCGGAGCCTGTGGGCCCCGTCACCAGCACCATGCCGTACGGATTGAGGATCGCCTTGAGGAGATTCTCCTCCGACTTGGGCTCGAAGCCGAACGTCTTCAGGTCGAGCGTCAGGTTGCCCTTGTCGAGAATCCGCAGCACGATCTTCTCGCCGAACAGTACGGGCAGCGTCGAGACGCGGAAGTCGATCACGCGCGACCCCATCTTGAGCTTGATGCGTCCGTCCTGCGGAACGCGCCGCTCGGCGATGTTGAGCTGCGCCATGATCTTCACGCGCGAGGTGAGCGCGGCGCGCATTTTCACCGGCGGCTTCATCACTTCGTGCAGCGCGCCGTCGACGCGATAGCGCACCCGCATCTCGTGCTCGAACGGCTCGATGTGAATGTCCGATGCCCCACGCTTCACGGCATCCGTCAGCAAGCCATTGATGAGTTTCACGACGGGCGCGTCGTCGGCCAGGTCCTGGGCCTTGACGTCCTCGTCTTCCTGGTCCTCCACGACCTCCAGGTCTTCTTCCTGCTCCACGCTCTTGAGCAGGCTCTGGAGCTGCGCATCCGACTGCTGGTAGTAGCGCTCGATCGCGTTGCGGAGGGTGTATTCACCGGCGATGACCGGGAAGACGTCGCAGCGCGTGATGAACTTGATGTCTTCGATCGCCGTCACGTTGTTCGGGTCGGCGATCGCCACCGTCAGGGTTCGCCCCTCGCGCTTCAGGCGGCAGGACGCTGTGCTTGGTGGCGATGTCGGGGGGGATGAGCTTCAGGATCTTGGCGTCGACCTCAAAGCGCGACAAGTCCACCGCCGGCATGCGGTACTGCCGGGCCAGCATCTTGCTGACCTCGGTTTCCTCGATGAAGCCGAGCTTGACCAGGGTATAGCCTAGGCGCATCCCGGAGTTTTTCTGCTCCAGGAGGGCCTTGCGGAGCTGGTCTGGGGTGATCAGCCCTTCACGGACAAGGATCTCACCGAGCTTGTCCTGGGTAATCGCAACGCTCGCCGTACGCAACTCTGGCCGGAACCCCCGAAAAGGACACGAACGGCTGGATGGCATCGAGCAGTTTCGGGCCGACACCCGACACGCTGTCGAGCCGGCTGAGACTGCCAAATGGACCGTGTTCGGTGCGCCACGCGACGATTCGCTGCGCGAGTGCCGGTCCGACCCGCGGCAACCGTGTGATCTCGCTCACGTCGGCTCGATCGATGTCGATCCTGTCGCCGGGAAGAAGGGGACGAGCGAGCTGAGCCGCGCGTCTGGCAGTCTCGCGTAGCGCATTGGGGCGCGAAGCGGTAGACAATTGTAGCTGAACTTCACCGGGTGCGGTCGAGGGAGATGGAGACATGAGATAGCGAACGCCTCCGCCCGCCAATGCCAGGCAGGCCAGCAGCAAGGCGGCGCGACGGTCGTCCATTCCACCAACATGTGCGCCCTGTGAGCTATTGCCGTACCAAAGCAACGGCAACATCACCAACAATCTGCAAACTCTCCGCGCTTACCTTATCGATCGTGTCTTCTGTCGTATGGTGAAACGGGAAGTCGAAGTCGATCACATCGATTGCCCGAATGCCCGCCTGTTGCAGCGGCACATGATCATCCGTGAGTGGCTGACCCGCGCGGGCCTGGAAGATGCGCCCGTAGCCGAGGCGGTCCGCGGTCTGCCATACCCGTTGCACGACTTCGGGCGCATTGGCGAGCGAAAATCCCTCCTGCTGGATATCCAGGTCCTTGTCGCCGACCATGTCGAAGAGCACCGCGAAGAGCGTCGTGTAGCCGGGCGGCTGATGTTTGGCGAAGTAGCGCGCGCCGAGCAGCGTTTCTGTCGTGTCGCTGAAATCGCCGTAGTCCTCGCCATCGACGAACAGCAGGTCGACACCGATCGCAGGCGCCTTGGCTTTGAGCGCATCGGCGAGTCCCAAGAGCACGGCCACGCCCGAAGCCCCGTCGTTGGCGCCCGGAACCGGCATCCGCTGCTGACCGAGGTTCTGGCTCTTGTCGGCGAAGGGACGCGTATCCCAGTGCGCCAGAAACAGGACGCGGTCGCTCGCCTGCGGACGAAAGCGCGCGAAGAAGTTTCGCAGCTGGAGCGTCTTTCCTTTGCTGGTGCGTTGTTGGAAATTTTGCACGATCACGGTATCGGCTCGCGCGCGCAGCTCGGTCAGCAACCAATCCCCTGTCTTCTGAGCCCCGAGGGTATTGGGAATCCGGGGGCCGAACGCCATCTGCTGCTCGACGTAGGAGAACGCGCTGCGACCATTGAACTCGCGGGTCGCCGCCGAGGCAGAACCGCTACCCGCCCGCGCCTGACATGCCAAGGCAACCAAGCATACGACGCACGATCTCATCGGATCTGCCCCACACTGGTTGAGAGTTGGACGAAGGCGGTAATCACGAACTGGGAGATCTTGCGGTTCGTTTGCCGCTCCTCATTGAGGACATACGCCATCTGCAGGCCCGCGCCCATGTTGTTGGGAAGATCGGTGTCCATGGTAAGCTGGGCCTGCGACTGCCGGCTGTCCACGTACGGCACGCAGTCCGGCTGCCCGGCGCGGCGCAGACAGGTCGTATTGTCGGCTACAGAATACCCCGCCGTCGTGCGGATGTTAGAGCGCCAGCGGCCTAGGTGCGGTGGCTTAAAGGAGAAGGTCACGGTGCTGTTCTGCCCGTTGCGCACGGTGCGGAACAGATTCCCCGCCGCGACCCGATCCGAGGAGGCCCGGGAGAGGTCCACCGTGGTGAACACCACACCCAGCCACGTGAGGGAAACGGACGGCGTGAAGGACTTGTCGACCGTGCTGGCCAACGAGACGCTCGCCGGCGCTCCGAAGGTCGGCTGTTCGTTCACCGACTCGGCGCGGCGGTAGCCGACGCGGGCGCTGATGTTCGACAGGATCCGGCCCACAAACGCGCGCGAGGGTGAGAGCGACCAGGCGATCGCGCCGCTGGGCCATTCCCGGGTCCGGTTGCGGATCGCAACCTGCTGATCGGTGCGCAACGTCCACGCGATCCCCTGCGAGCGCCGGAATGTGGCGTTCAGGCGCAAGCCAAGCGGCAAGACGGCTGCGCCGCCCGTCGACAAGGTGGTGTTCTGCGTCGCGGAAGTCGCGAGCACGCCGTTCACCTGACGGAAGGCATCGAATCCTCCCAAAGCGAACTGGTAACCAGTGGGGGGGGCGTCCGTCGCGCGGCTGAAGCTGGACGCCTGCTGGACGCCATACGACACGTCGACCCCCGTGATGCGGCCGAGCCACTGTGTGACGACAGAGGAGTCGCCGAAGATCGATTGCGCCAGGCGGCGCGTGTCGAGCTGCGCCCCGGTCTCGAACCGGCGCGCGTTACTGAACGCCGCCGGAACCCGGAACCCGCCCGCGGTGTCGCCTGCGGTGCGCGCCGGCTGGCGTGCATTGGGGTCGCGCGTGAAGGCAAACGTGGAAGCGACCGACGCGCGGGGGCGTATCCAGCTTCCCACGCGCGGCGTGAGTGCGAGCGACGACGTAATGAGACGCTGGGTCTCGATGCCGACGTTGCTGCCGAACAACGATGAGCGCTGCTGGCGGATGAGGCGGCCGATCGTCGTCGAGTCGCCATAATCACGCAGATCCCGGGTGGAGGTGGCATCGACACCGAGCTGGACGCCGGTGAGCGGCGCGAGCGACACGCCGCCGGAGTTTTGCCACAGTCGCGTCTGCGACCTCGCCGGCGGTGCCGTATCGCCCGGCAGCTGGATCGGCACGACGAACGTCGCGCGCGCGGCGTCCGCCCCCACGATGCCGGAACGGAAATGGACGCGTGAAGGATTGAGCCGCAGCGACACGCCGCCGAGCCGGACCACCGCAGCATTCGGCGCCATGGAGTAATCGAGGCTCAAGGCGTAGTTCGACGCGCTCGCCCGCGACAGCTCGGTGCGCACGTCACCGCTGGCCCACAAGCCCGCGACCGACACCGGATCGAGCAGCCAGCGGGCGAGACCGCCGCCGGCGGTGCGGATGCGGCGTGCAGAAAACGCGTAGCTCGCCGCCGTCGAGCGGGGCGTGCGCAGCCCCTGGAGCGCATCAGCGCGCAGGTCCGTCTGATTCAGGTAGAAGGGCTCGCTCGCGGCCAGCGTGCGCTGGAACGTCACCGGGACGGAGAGTCCCCAGCGATCCGGCAGAAAGCGGTCGACCCGCACCGTCCCGCTGAGGTTCGCCACGTTGTCGGTGACGTAGGACGGATCCTCGGTCAGCTGGCGGAACTGCCCGTCGCGTCGTGACAGCGCCAGCGACAGATCGGCGACGTCTGCGGCCGCGATCGCGATATCGAGGGCGCCGGCCGCGCCGGTCTCGCGCACCACGTCACCCAAGCGGATGTCGTCCACCCACAGCTCCGCCTGATCGATGAACACACCAGTGTTGATGCGCCACATCCCCGCCGCGATCTCCTGCACCCGCGCCAGGTTCGGGGGCGCGCTCCCCGGATCGTGCACGTGCACGATGTAAGGACCCTCGCACATGACGAACGCGCCGTCGTTCGGCACGAGCGTCGAGTCGGGGCATCCCGGGTACACGTGCGCGCTGTCACCGGAGAGCCACGCCTGCTCGATGCGCGCGCGCAGCGCCAGCCAGCGCTCGAACTGCACCACGACCTCCGGCTCCCACGAGATGGTGCGCGCGGGGGTGTGGTACATGTAGAAGTTGTTTTGGTCCTTGCCCGCCTTGATGAAAAACTCGAGGTCGCCGTCCTCCCACCCCGCCCCGCGGCCCCGCGCCCAAACCCGCAGCGTGCGGTACTTGAGGAAATTCTTGTCGCCTTCGGTCGTGAACCGGAGATAGGCCTCGGCCCGCTCGCCGCGGCCCAGGCCCCGGCCGAGCAGGCGCAACGAGCGCTCGTTGATTTCGGTGGAGCCGATCTGGAAACTCGCGTCGCGGCGTCCCGCCTGGTCCGCCACGCCGGGTGGCGGCGTGTACCCGAGATCGCGGTTCTCCGTGCTGACGACGGACGCGACGACCTCCCCGATTCCGGTGCCGCGCTCACCACCGATCCCGGGCAGCGGCGTGTCGGCGCGCTTCACCCAGGAGCTGCCGACGAGCCGCACGCGCGCGAGGGCGAAATACACCTGCGGGTCGGGCGTGCCGGGCGAGGCCGGCGGCGGCGCCACGATCGTGATCCGCAGCGACTGCACCTGCCGCAGGCTGGGCGCGCCGATCTGCAGCGTGTCGGTGCGGAACGGAATCCGGTACAACCGCCATCCCGACGCACCTCTGGACGGACTGGAGACCATGCCGCCATCGCGCACGAAATAGCGCTCGTCTCCGATCGGAAACACGTAGCGTACAAAGCTCTCGGCGGTGCGGACGCCGGCGAGTGAGTCGAGTACGAAGTCGCCGTCCTGATCCTCCGTATCGACGGCGCCGTTGTGCCGGCCGCAGCGCGAGCGAATGTCGCCGAAGGCGTACGGGATGAGCTGGCCGTTTGCGGTCGCCGAGCAGAGCGGCATGGTATCGATCAGCGTGGCCGTCGTCGCGTTGAGGATGGTATCCACGACGCGGTCCGACAGGATCCCCTCGTCATTCAACGTCGCGCTCCAGGTCTGGGTGCGGGGATCGCGCTCGGAGTCGAGGCGCCCCGCGCCGGCACGCTTCACGCCGAAGTACGTCGTATCGCCCTCGGGGCTCACCGTGAACGATGCGGGCACGAACGCGAGCGCATCCTCGAAGACGCTGCCGAAATCGAACAGCACGGTCGTGCGATGGGCGCGCGCCACTCGCGCCGCGTCTTCCCACACCCAGAACTCCAGGAACTCGACTCGCGAGAGATCGACGCCGGTTGCCGAGAGGGTCTGCACGATCGACCGCCAGCGCGGCGCGTCGTGCGTTGGGCGTGTCCAGTTGGGGAGCCCCAATGACGGCGATTCGGGACGGTTGTTCGCCAGGCCGAGCACGGTGTCGGGCTTCATCATGAGCCACAGCACCGGCTCCGCCGCCTGCGCCTGGCCGGTGAAGCGCAGCGTGGGATCGATCTGCTGGGGCAGAAACTGCACCGGCACGAACTGGTTGCCGCTCACGTTGTAGGGCAGGCTCTGCCATGTGAGGAACGCGGCGTCATTGGGGTCGAAGGCGCCCGTGACGCCGAGCGGCTCGGCGCCGCGGATCGACGTCGGAATGCTGCCCCAATGCCACAGGTTGTCGGTGAGAGCGATCGAGCGCGCGACGCCGCCCTCGAACTCCTCGATGTAGGCCTGGCCGAAGCGGTTGGGGGACGGCTTCGAGATCGCCAGCTCGCCGTTGATGCTGACGGCCGACGGCACCGTGGTGTGGACGCCCGGCAGCGCATCCATGGCGCGCGTGATCCAGTCCGGCTGGAAGCGGAGCTGTGTGGATATGCCGCCGATGAAGCCCGACGACGGCTCGAAGCCGAGCGGCGGGCGGGTGAACGTGCTTTGCTCGTTCTGGAAGATGCCCATCAGGTTCACCTGCCCCACCGCGCCGAGATCATACCGCGCCGCGAGGCCGTACGTCGTGGTCGGCGCCAGACTGAAGGCCGCGCGCTCCTCGAATTGCGCCCGTACCTGCGCCGCTCCGCCGCGGAACAGGGAATCGGCGTTCTTGAATTGCACCTGGCCGGTCGTGTAATCGATCGTGTAATCCGTTTCCCGCGTCAGCAGGGTGTTGCGCACGTAGATGCGCTCGCTGCCTTCCCGGATCTGGAAGCTGTTGAGGGACAGCACGGAGCGGTCGGCGGACGCGGTGGCATCGACGTGCAGTTTTAGCGCGAAGACCGACGGCGGCCCCTGTGTCGCGAGATAGGCGCGCGGCGTGCGATACAGCGAGTCGTTCCGCTCGGCGGCGACGAGCTTCGTGGGGTCGCCAAACGGCGTCAGATGCGGAAACACAATGAACAGATCCCGCACCGGATCACCCTGATTCGGATCGCGGGCCCGCGGGAAGAGGCGGTTGTACTGATCGAATTGCGTGGGGTCGTTCTCCAATGCGAGCCCGAGGCGCTGCAGGTAGGTATCGCCGGCGGCGCCGCGCTCGCGCTGGTTGACGGTCAGGGCGAGATCGACGCTGGTGCGGTCGATCTCGCGCCCGCCGACGCGGTAGGCGCTGCGGATCTCGAACCGGAATGACGGCGACGCCGCAGTGACCGCCGGTTTGGGATCGTACACGAGCCGCAGCGTGTCCACGACCGCGGTGTCGGGGTTCGCATCGACCGGGAAGGTGCCGATCGAATCGGCCTTGCTCGCGGTGATGTACGAGACGGCGAGGTAATCGCTTTGATCGAGCCGGTTCGCCAAGGCGAACCATGTGCCGGTGGGATCGACGTAGTAGTCCTTGCCTTCCTGCAGGATCTCCCACTCGAAGGGGCCCTCGCGCTGAATCGCGCAATCCACCGCGCGGCTCCCCGGCGCGCACGCCACGGCGCGCACGCCGCCCACGTTCTGGTTGCCGCTCGAGCTCGGCGCGATCGCGCGGCGGCGGTACACGCGCAGCGCGCCGACGGTCAGCGAATCGGGACGCGCCAGCTGATCGAGCTGGAGAATGTCGATCGCGGGATAGCCCGGCAGCGCGCCCGGATCGATGACGAAGAAAAACCGGCCGGCCTCGTAATCGAGGTCGCGCGACTCCCGATCGATCGGCTGGCTCGTGACGTCGCCGACGCTGTAGAACCGGTCTTTCACGACATTGCCCTTCTGCTGCGCCAGGATGCCGCGGAACTCCAGCGCCCCCAGCTGGGCGATCGCCTGCACGCCGAAATTGTTGGCAGGGACCGCGGCGGTGATGAACCGCGACGGGGGCGCCTGGAACGTCACGTTGCCGGCCTCGACCCGCCGCAGGATTTCGTCCTCCAGGCCCTCGTACCAGACGTGGAGGTTGTTGTTGGCGTCGAACTCGCGCTGGCTGTCGAAGTCGACGTCGACGTGCAGCCGCTGCCCCACGACACCGGCGGTGCGGATCGCGTACTGCGGATTGGGACTGATCGTGGGGAAGCCGCCGCTGCATCCCGACAGCGAAAACTGCCGCTCCTGCGACG
>WNGJ01008534.1_pt1 | contig 10917 bp, 9 predicted proteins | sample 5400611 | NCBI WGS metagenome assembly WNGJ01 (sample SAMN13153375, study PRJNA577476) | soil metagenome | isolation source: 40 cm soil or saprolite under Garry oak tree replicate 1 | place: USA:California | collected 2016-06-15 | reverse complement strand
TCCGAGGTAGGCCAGGTAGGCCGGAACCAGGGGCAGGACGCATGGAGACACGAACGAGGCGAGACCGGCCAGGAACGCGATCGCGGGGTTGAGGCTGCTCAGCACGCCGGGCTGGTCGAACGGGCAAGCTCGGCGATCGCGTCGGCGACCAGGGCCCATACCCTCTTCGGCACGTCGTGACCCATCCCCTCGATCTCGATGAGGCGCGCGCCCGGTATCGCGGTCGCGACGTTCCGCCCGTTCTCCACCGGAACGAGGATATCGGCGGCACCGTGTATGACCAGCGTCGGCACCCGCACGGAGGCCAGCCGCTCGAGCCTGCCGCTCGCGCTCATGATCGCCTGCAGCTGGCGCACGAAGCCCGCCGGGTGGTAGGCGCGATCGATGGCGCGGGCGATGCGAGGCCCTTCGTACTCCTCGTCAAATGGGTCGTCGGGCCCGAGCAGCTTCCGCTTGGCCCAGAGCCCGATGGCCAGGCGTTCCGCGCGCGTGTCAGGCGCGGGCACCATCAGGACGGCGGTTCCTTCTTCGGTCGGCCGGACCTGGTCGTCCCCGTTAGGTCCCGACATGATGGATGTAAGCGTCAGGACGTGCTCGGGGTGATTCAGCGTGACCAGCTGGGCGATGAATCCGCCCATCGACGCGCCGACGATGTGCGCGGCGGGGATGCCGAGCGCGTCGAGGAGGCCGACGGCGTCGGCGGCCATATCGTCCAGCCCGTACTCACTCTCCATCCACGTGGAATGTCCTGAGTCGCGGTTGTCGAAACGGATGACGTGAAAGCCGCGAACGGCCAGCAAACGGCAGAAGTCGTCGTCCCAGCTGATCATCTGGGAACCGAGGCCGGAGATGAGAAGGAGAGGCGGCGCCTTTGGATCGCCGAAGGTCTCGTACTCCAGCTCTACCCCGTTGGCGGTGGCGCGTGGCATCGGCCTCATGCTACTAATCCCTCGTGGTGAAGCCGCTCCCAGCTCGCGACGAGGTCGACGAGCGCTTCACCTGGAAACGAGAGAGCGTCTTCGACGACGAAGCCGGATGGGAGCATGCGGTGCAGGAAATCCTTTCCCGGCTGCCCGACCTGGGCGAGTTCAAAGGCCATCTCGGCGACAGTCCCGACACGCTCGCCGACTGGTTCGAGGCCAGCGAGCGCGTCCACCGGCTGATGGCCAAAGTGATGGTCTACAGCACGATGGCGTACTCGGTCGACGTCGGCAACCAGGAATCCGCCGCGAGGGCCGACCGCGCCCGTTCGACGGCGGCCCAGCTGGGCTCCGCCGCCGCCTTCGCGATCCCGGAGATGCTGGGAATTGGCCTGCCGAAGCTCCGTGAGTGGGTGGGCAGCGCGCCGCGCCTGTCCTACCTGGGTCACTACTTCGACCGGCTGGAGAAGCTACAAAAGCGCATCCGGAGCGCGGAGGTCGAGGAGCTGCTGACCGCGGTTTCGGATCCGCTCGCTTCTGCTCTGTCGGTGCACAGCGTCCTCGCGAACACCGACCTCAAGTTCGCGCCGGCCGTTGGTTCGGATGGCGAGCTGCACGAGGTGGCGCAGGGCACGATCGGGGCGCTGCTGACGAATCCCGACCGCGAGGTCCGCCGCACCGCCTTCGAGAGCTACGCCGACCAGCACCTCGCGATGCAGCACGCGATGGCCGCGAGCCTGGCCGGCGGTGTGAAGCGCGACGTCTTCTTCGCACGCGCGCGGGGTTACGCGTCTTCTCTCGAAGCTGCCCTGGAGCCGAGTCACATCCCGACGGATGTCTTTCACAACGTCGTGCAGACGTTTCGCGACAACGTCGGTACATGGCACCGCTACTGGCGGATCCGGCGCCAGATCCTCGGCCTCGAGGTACTCAAGCCATACGACACACGCGCGCAGCTGAGCTCGTCTGCGCTCGAGGTTCCCTACGAGCAGGCAGTGGAGTGGATCGCTGAAGGCGTGGCTCCCCTGGGTGACGACTACGTGGCCGCGATGCGCAAGGGTGCGTTCGAAGATCGCTGGGTCGATGTCTACCCGAACAAGGGCAAGCGGATGGGCGCCTTCTCGACCGGGGGCATGGACACCCCGCCCTTCATCTTCATGAGCTACAACAACGACATCTACTCGATGAGCACGCTGGCTCACGAGCTCGGCCACTCGATGCACTCCTATCACGCGCGCCGCACGCAGCCCTACGTGTACTCGAACTACGGATTGTTTCAGGCTGAGGTCGCGTCGAACATGCACCAGGCGTTGACGCGGCGCCACCTGCTCGCGACGAAGACCGATCCCGCCTTTCAGATCGCCGTCATCGAAGAGGCGATGTCGAACTTCTACCGCTACTTCTTCATCATGCCGTCGCTGGCACGGCTCGAGCTCGAGATCCACGAGCGGGTGGAGCGGGGAGTCGCGCTGACCGCGGACTCATTGAACGACCTCATGGCGGACCTGATGGTCGAGGTCTACGGTTCTGAGATCGACGTCAGCGAGCGCGACCGGGATCGGATCGGCTCGACGTGGGCGCAGTTCCACACCCACCTGTACAGCAACTTCTACGTGTACCAATACGCGACCGGGATCGCCGCGGCAGACCACCTCGTGGAGCGCGTCGCCGCCGGCGACGCCAAGGCGGTCGAGTCGTATCGCGCCTTTTTGCGGAGCGCCGGGTCGATGTATCCGCTCGAAGGATTGCGGATGGCGGGCGTCGATATGACGTCGCCCGAGCCGGTCGAGGCGGCGTTTGCCACGCTGTCTTCGATGGTCGACCGCCTGGAGACGCTAAGTGCGGGCTTACGCCCCTCTCCCTGACCTTGTTCCCGAGGGGGAGAGGGAAATCCTGAAGACGTCGGTATCGCGGACCTGGAACCCGATTCTTTCGTAGAGACGGTGCGCTGCCTCGCGCGTCGGACCACGACCTGACTGCAGCTCGGCGACCTGCGCGCCACGCTCCCGCCCGACGTCGAGCGCGGCCTTGACCAGCGCCTCGCCCACCCCCTTGCCGCGAGCCGACTGGTCGACCACGACCTCGTCGAGCCGGGCCTTGATCCAGAACGGTGTCGTGTAGACGATGACCGTGGTCGTACCGACGATCCGCTCGCCGTCGCGGGCGATCAGGAGCACGACGTCGGGGTCGTCGAGCATCCGCCGCATACGGTCGGCGTCCGGCACCCCCAGTTTCGCGTTGAGCTGCGGCAGCAGGCGGCCGAGCGCCTCGTGGATCTCAGCCGTCAGGTGAGTCACGGCCTCGATCCTCATTGCCACACACTAAGGCTCCTTTGGACCTCGAGCTGACCGCATGCGCGATCCGCGGTGAGCCGGTCGCCTACGAGGATGCGATCCGCGGCCAGTTTGCTCCTTTCCATGCCGGCGATCGGTGGGGACCGCCGTGGAGCACGACGTGGTTCCACGTGCGCGGCAAGGTGCCAGACGACTGGAGCGGCCGCCATGTGGTCGCGGTCTTCGACCTCGGATTCGAAGGCCCGACCGGGTTCACCTGTGAAGCGCTGGCCTGGAAAGACGGCAGGCCATGGAGGGGGGTCGATCCGAATCACCGCCGGCTCCCGATCGAAGGCCGCGAAGTCGATTTCTATCTCGAGGCCGCGGCCAATCCGCACGCGACCGAGCAGGGCGCCGAACCGGCTCCGTCGATGATCGCGCTGCGCGAGTCGCCGCAACCGGCGTTCGTGTTCCGCCAGGCGGCGCTCGAGGTAGGCGAACCGGTCGTGCCCGAGCCCTCACCGTTGGACCTGGGCTCGCACGTCATCACAGCGCTCGGTCATGCCCACATCGACACCGCGTGGGAGTGGCCGCTGCGCGAGGGCAGGCGAAAGTGCGCGCGCAGTTGGTCGACACAGATCGAGCTCATGGACGCGTATCCCGACTACGTCTTCGCGTGCTCGCAGCCTGCGCAGTACGCGTGGATCAAGGAGTCGCATCCCGACCTGTACGCACGGATCAAAGAGAAGGTCGCGAGCGGCCAGTGGGAGCCCCTGGGCGCGATGTGGGTCGAGGCGGACTGCAACCTTCCTTCCGGCGAGGCGCTCGTGCGCCAGCTGCTGTATGGCAAGCGGTTCTTCATACGCGAGTTCGGTGTGGAGACGAAGACCCTGTGGCTGCCCGACGTGTTCGGCTATCCGGGCAACCTGCCGCAGCTCATCAAGGAGTCGGGCTGCGACTACTTCCTGACCCAGAAGCTGTCGTGGAACGACACCAACAAGCCCGAGCACCACACCTTCACGTGGGAGGGGATCGACGGGACGCGGATCTTCACCCATTTCCCTCCCGCCGATACGTACAACGGCGACTTCAGCGCGGAGCAGGTCGCGGCGAGCGCCCGCAACTTCAAGGACGCGGCCAGCTCCAACCGGTCGCTGTACCTCTTCGGGTTTGGTGATGGCGGAGGTGGGCCGACCGCGGAGATGATCGAGTCCGCGCATGCATTTGGCGTGCCGATCGGGCATGCGGTCGAATTCTTCGATCGCGCGTCGGCCGAGGCGCACGACCTGGTGACGATTCGCGGTGAGCTGTACTTCGAGCTGCATCGCGGGACCTACACGAGCCAGTCGCGGACCAAGCGCCTGAACCGCGTGGCGCAGGAATTTCTACGCGAGGCGGAGATGTGGTCGGTTGCGGCCGGCACGCGGCGAGGGCCAGAGCTCGAGAAAGCGTGGAAGAGTGTGCTGCTGAATCAGTTCCACGACATCCTTCCCGGCTCGAGCATCGACTGGGTCTACGAGGAGGCCGAGCGCGACCTCGACGTGGCCGTGAAGCGCACCGCCGGAGTGGCGAATGACGCCATCAGGTCGATTGGGGGCTACGGGCAAAGCGCGACGGTGTTCAACCCAACCTCGCACTGGAGGCGGCAGCTGGCGCGGGTCGGGCCGGCCGACGTACGCGTCGTGGCTCCGCCCTGCGGATGGGCCGTGGTCACGCCTCATCCACTCGGAGCCGAAGCCGAGGTAGCCGTATCGGATCACGCGATCGAGAACGAAGTGCTGCGCGTGGAGTGGGACGACCGCGCGGTGCTCACATCGATCTGGGACAAGGAAGCCGGCCGCGAGGTCCTGACTGGACCAGGAAACGTCCTCGAGCTGCATGACGACAACCCGCGAAGGTGGGACGCGTGGGATCTGGATGCCGACCACCGGGTCGCCTGGTCGGAACTGATGAACGTTGAAAACGTCCACACCCAGGGCGGCCTGCGGGGCAGCGTGGCGTTTCAACGCAAGTTCGGTAACTCCTCGGTGCGCCAGGCGATATACCTCGACGCAGGCTCGCGGGTGCTCCATTTCCGGACGACGGTCGAGTGGCATGAACGCCACAAGATCTTGAAGGCGGCGTTTCCGGTGGCCGTGACCTCACGCGAGGCGACTTACGAGATCCAGTTCGGCCACGTGCGGCGCCCGACGCACGAGGACGACCCGAAGGCTCGCGCGATGTTCGAGGTCTGCGCGCAGCGCTGGGCGGACCTGGGCGACGGCGATTACGGCGTCGCGCTCCTGAATGACTGCAAGCACGGGTATGACATTCACGGCTCGGTGATGCGGCTCTCGCTGCTTCGCGCGCCAACGCATCCCGACCCGAACGCCGACCAGGGTCTTCACCAGTTCACGTACGCGCTGATGCCTCATCCCGGTGACTTCCGCGAAGCAGGCGTGATCGAGGCAGCGGAGGATCTCAACGCACCGCTATACGTCGTGCGGACGAACCTGGCAGAGGGTACGTCGCGATCGCTGCTGGAGGTCGACACGCGCCAGGTGATCGTTGAGGCGATCAAGCGGGCCGAGGATTCTGACGCGGTGATCGTCCGCCTCTACGAAGCCTGGGGCCGGCCTTGCCGAGCACGTATCACCACGACCCTGCCTTCCCGGCGCGTGACTTTGTGTGACCTGCTCGAACGGGAGCGTGGCGAGACGTCGCTCCAGCTCGAGTTCAGGCCCTTTCAGATCGTGACGCTGAAGCTCGAACCGTAGGCGGGGTCACAACAGGCGGAGGAGGGCGGCTGTCGCCGCGGCCACCGCGACAACGACCAGGAATGGCGCTCGCAACACGACCGCGACAACGGCGATGGCGAGGGCCGCGGCGCGTACGTCGAGCACGAGGTGCTGCCCCGTGGCAAAAGTTTGCGTGCCGACAAGCGCAGCCAGCAGCGCGACGGGGATGAGCGGGACAGTGCGCTGAACGCGTGCGTTCTGCAGCCAGCTCTGCGGGAGAGAGAGTCCCGCGAGCTTGAGGCCGTAGCAGGCCGCCGAGGCGACCAGGACACCGGTCCAGATCATCGCCTCGCCCGCAAGGCGCCGAAGAGCGCGACGAACACGGCGACGATGAGCAAGGGCACGCCTGCCGGGACGAACGGCAGCGTGAGGATCGCGATGACCGCGGCCGCCAGGGCGATGGCGAGTGGCTCGCGGGCTCTGAGTCGCGGAGCGAGGAGCGCGAGGTAGGCGGCTGGGGGTGCGGCGTCCAGACCGAAGACTTTGGGATCCGAGATCGCCTGCGTGGCCAGGGCGCCGATCAGGGTCCCCGTGTTCCAGAAGACGAACAGCGCCACCCCGGTGACCCAGAACGCGTAGCGGCTCAGCTGCGGATCGTCGCGAGCGATCGCCATCGCGGTCGTTTCGTCGATGACGAAATGCGAGCCAAGAGCCCGTCTCCAACCGCGGACGTTGAGCATCGTGGAGAGGCGCACGCCGTACAGGGTGTTGCGCGACCCGAGCAACGCCGCCGCGACTGCGCCGGCCCAGATGCTGCCGCCGGCGCCGACCACCCCGACCAATGCGAACTGCGAAGCCCCGGTGAACATGAGGAGCGACAGGGCACAGGTCTGCAGCAAAGACAGCCCGGCAGCGGTCGAGATCGCCCCGAAGGAGATCGCGTAGGCGCCGCTCGCGAGGGCGATGCCGAGCGCATCGCGCAGGATGCCACGGGCCCCCGTCGCCGATGGAGCGGGCGTAGCCACCCGCAGAAGTTAAGCGAGTCCTGCGCTTTAGACGCTCACTTGGTTGTGTTGGCGGCTCCAGCCGGAGTGCTCTCATGCATCGAATACTTCCCCGTACTTACGGCCGATCAGTCCGGCCCAGCCTCTCCGCCGTCTGCGGCGTCACCTCGCCATGAATGGGAAGGAGTTACCCCGAAGTTGACCATTGGTCCGACCGTGACGATCCGGCCATCGTTGGTCTTGACCAGCTGCCAGCCGCCTTCGTGAACCATCCGATGATGCCGGCGACAGAGCAGGACGAGGTTGTCCAGGTCCGTGTCTCCTCCGTCGATCCAATGGACCATGTGATGTCCGTCGCACCATGATGCGGGCCTCTCGCACCCGGGCCAGCGACACTGACCGTCGCGAGCGTTGAGCGCTCGTCGCAACGGTCCTGCGACCACCCTCTTCGACCGGCCCACATCGATCGTCACCGAGTCCTGATCAAGCAAAACCCGGGTCACGCTGCAGTCGCACGCCATGCGCTGGACCGAAGTTGAGGAGATAGGGAGCGAGAACTCCATCTCCGCGGCGGCAGCTCCGGCCAGGCCTTTCAGCGTCTCGATGGTCGCCGTGACCTGGATGTTGGCCGGCTTACCACCGCTCGCAAGCTCGACCAGAGCGTCGGCGTAGCGCTGCTCCCGATTACGGTCGTCGTGCGCACCGGAAAGCTGAGCCAAGGGCTCCAAGGCGGTGCGCACCGCGGCGCCGCCGACGGGGTCGAGCAGACCGCCGATGAGGAGGCACCCGTCCTCGGCAGTGCTCAGGCGCAGGCTGCGCTCCTCGGCCAGTCGCTCCTGGCCGTCGGCGTAAGCCTTGGCGTCCACCGCATGCCGGTAGTGCAGGCACTTGTAGTGGAACTTGCCAGGCGAGTTGTCGCGGGCGAGCTGGAGGAGCCTGCCCTCGTCGAAGGCTTCGCCGACCGCTTCCGCCGTACGCGCCATCACCGTGACATGGGCGAAGCCGATCTCGCCCGCATCCATCGCCTCGACGGAGCGATCCAGGTCCGCCAGTCGCCCGCCAACCGACAGCCTGTCGGCCGCCGCGCTGGAGGTCATCCGGCAGTTGAAGCGAATCCAGTCCAGGGCGCTGTTGGAGCCTTCATCGTCCCAAAGCCCGGTTTCGGCGAAGGCTGCGGCAGCCTGGGAGAACCTCAGCTCGAGCCTGTCGATCTCCTGACGAAGGCCGACCAGGTCAAGGGCGAGCTTGGCGCCATTGGGTGCGCTGGGGATGATCGAGTCGAGCACGCGATCAATCTACGAACACAAGTACGGCAGAACAATGCCCTTAACAGCCCCTCCGCCCGTTCGCCGGGTGCTTGTCCATGAATCGGGAAAGTTTTTCGTATTCGGGCATGACTTAAGGAGACGTCACGGCCGAGGAAAGCCCAGATCCCGAACGATCGCCCGCAGGCTCTGTTCTTCCTTAAACACGCCTTAAGAAACCTGACCTAAAGGGGGCTCATCCGGCCCGGACCCTCCCATACTGCGACCGGGTGGAACGGGCGCTTTTGCGCTGGAAGGGCCTCAGCGTCGGCCATAAGGTGGTAGCGCCTTTTGTGGGGCTGACGCTCGTCGTGGGCCTGCTCGTGTCGGCAATCGCGAGTCAGCAATTGGCCACGTCGGGAGCTCAGCAGCTCGAAACGCTCGCTGTTCGCGAGCAGGACAACGTCAACACGGTATTCAACTCAATCGAGGAGCGGCAGCTTGCCGACCTGCGCCTTCTGGCGGCGACGAACGGCGTCGCCGGCGCCGTGAGCGCCCGCGATACGCCCCTCCTGAGTCGTCTTCTCCTGCCGTTGGTGGCCAACCACCTCCCGGAGCGGATCTATGTGGGCGTCATCAACACTTCCGGCGAAATGCTTCTCCGGGTCGAGGCCGACCCAGATCATCCCAATCGATGCCTTTGCTCGCCAGGCGGCGGCAAGGTGACCCTCGGCCACCTCGATGACGTTCTGAGCGGTCGGGCTGATGCATACGGAACGCGATATGAGGGCCTGGCCGGATCCGACTCAAGCCCGCTTCTGTACACGATCGGTCCGATCATTGACGCTGATGGCTACCTGAGAGGCGCGGTCGTCGTCGGAGAGTCGCTCGACCAGGTCGTCAGTCTCGTCCAGGAGCGGGCGCACGTGCAGATGTCTCTCTTCCTGCCCGACGGGCTCGCCATAGCCGCGACCCAGCGGCTCGATTTCCCGATCCCCACGCTCGCGGCGACCGAGCGGGGCGAGCTGCTCGAGCAAAGCGGCATCCTGTCCAAGCGCGTGAGCGCCTCGGGCCATCAGGCGGCGATCTTCTACGTTCCCTGGGTGCTGCGTTTCCAAAACGCCGGGTACGCGGCGCTCATCGTGCCCGCCGACCCAGTCGGGGGCGGCCAGAGCCTGGTCCTCGTCGTCATACTCATCGCCTGCCTCGGCGCCCTGGCGCTGACCCTGGTGGTGGGATCGATCGTGACCCGCTCGATCACGCAGCCCATGCAGGAGCTCGTCCGGGCCACCACAGAGATCGCGGCAGGAAATCTCAGACACCGCGCGGTCGTGAACTCACGCGATGAAATCGGACATCTGGCGAGATCTTTCAATGCCATGACTTCGGTGCTCATGGAGCGGACACAACGCCTTGAACAACTGACCGACGAAACCCTCGTCACGCTCGCGGCGACCATCGACGCCCGAGACCCATACACCCACGGCCACTCGATGCGTGTCGCGATGTACGCCGACGCGCTCGCTGCAGCTGCCGGTTACTCGCAGGCCGATAGAGAGTCGGTCAAGCGCGGATGCATGGTGCACGACATCGGCAAGATCGGGGTGCCCGACGACATTTTGCGGAAACCTGGCCCTCTCGACGAAAAAGAGTGGATGGAGATGCGCCAGCATCCGACCGTCGGCCATCGCTTGGTCAGCAGTCTGCCGTGGGAGAGGATCGTCCTTGACATCGTGCTGCACCACCACGAGCGATGGGACGGCAGCGGGTACCCGGCAGGCCTGGCCGGAGACGCAATTCCTCATGCCGCAAGGCTCGTGGCCCTCGCCGACACGCTCGACGCCATGACGTCGCGTCGACCATACCGTCCGGCGTTCAGCGTGCGCCGGGCGGCGGATGAGATCGTCGGCCAGGCCGGGATTCAGTTCGACGCGCAGTTGGCCGACGTCGTCAAATCACATCGCCGAGAGTTTGCTGCCCTCATCGAGGGCGCGCTACATGTTTGGGTGCCGAAGGTCTATCGCCGCCGGAAGAGAAAAAGCCTCGCCCTCGTCGAGAGCCGTTTGGAGGTTGTGTCGTGATGGAGAAGGATGTCGTGGTGGGACGTCTGTCGCCTGGGCCGTGGGGGTTGCTGTTCGTCGCCGCCTGCTACGTCACAGCACTCCTACTCGTCTCCAACTTCGCGTTTGGTGCAGGCACGTTCATCAACAGGCACGACACCGGATCGGCGCGTACCGGCGGATACGACTCGCGAATTCCCATGGTCGCGGCGGTCGATCCGGACAGCATGGCTGGCGCGGTCACGGAGGCAACCGGCGGCCCCCCGACGATCGGCCTGCCGTTGCCCGTAACCCAACCTTCGGTTTCGACAGGGCCTTCGACGCAGCCGATTGCAGCCCCGCGAATCACCGCCACGACCACGCCGACGTATACGGCCGCGACACAGGTGACCGCGATCTCCTGGGCCAGTCTTGTCGCGCTGATTCCGACGAACTTGAATTTCCCCCGGCCGGCAAAGCCGCATCGACGGTAGCCGGTCACGCCCCGGCATTACTCCGGCGTGACGTAAGCTGCGGTGAGCCCCCCATCGACCAAAAACGTCGACCCGTTGACATAGCTGGACTCGTCGCTGGCGAGGAATAGAGCGGCGTTCGCGATCTCCCGCGCCTTGGCGAGCCGTCCCATCGGCAGATGCACGCGGCGGCGCTGATAGGCGCCCGGGTCTTCGTTGAAGATCCGCATCAGCAACGGCGTCTCCA
>WNGJ01008530.1_pt1 | contig 10919 bp, 7 predicted proteins | sample 5400611 | NCBI WGS metagenome assembly WNGJ01 (sample SAMN13153375, study PRJNA577476) | soil metagenome | isolation source: 40 cm soil or saprolite under Garry oak tree replicate 1 | place: USA:California | collected 2016-06-15 | reverse complement strand
TGGTGGATCAGAAACCATGGCTCTCGTACAGGCTCGAATCTTGCGTGAGAGAGGCTATGAGGCAACCATCATCACGTTCCATCATTTTAAAGCGAGTTTATCCAACGAAGAAATGGAAGGAGTTCCAATTATTCGTATCGCTGGTATGCTACTAGGTGATCGAGAGAAGCTTCCAAGGCTACTTCAAAGACTATTGTATGTGTTGGCTTTAGTTGTCATGGGTTGGACGCTCTGGCTACACCGTCGGAACTATGATGTCTTGCATGTCTATCAACTCAACTTGCTGGCACTACCGACTGCTTTAGCATGCCGATTTTCAGGCAAGCCGATGATTCTAGCTGTGCAGAGTGCAGGTCTGGAGAGTGTGGCCAGTTTCAAAAATAGCAGATCACTTGTTGCCGGACAACTTGATGCCACTGCCCCATGGTTGCAAGTCACAGGGAAAACGAAGGTTGGTGGTGATTTAGCAGATTTGGAACGCTTTGGGAAACCTGTTGTTCGATTTACCAACTGGTTGCTTCTCCAAATACAAGTAATACTCGTAGTACTCAGTTCGCGTATGAAGAGCTACCTCGTGGCGCATGACTTTCACATACCTGAGATACAACTTATTCCTAATGGAGTAGATATTACACGCTTTACTCCTACCCTGGTAGATACTTCTTTAAATGAGCGAACTAAAGTTGTCGTCTGTGTATCCAGATTGAGCTATGAAAAAGGAGTAGATGTACTCCTACAAGCCTGGAACTTGGTACGGCAACAATTACCGACATTCTCTGGGCCGCGACTAATTATTGTAGGAAATGGAGAAATCCAAACCCAACTTGAATGTATGGCTAAGGCACTGGGTATTGAAGATAGTGTAGAGTTTTTGGGTGTTCAAAGCGATATTGCGGCTCAATTACACCGAGGCGACCTGGCAGTGCTTCCCTCTCGAGTGGAAGGAATGCCTGTTGCTCTTTTGGAGGAGATGGCATGCGGCTTACCTTGCGTTGCAACACGTGTAAGTGGCAGCGAAGATATTATTCAGCATGGTGTCAATGGTTTGCTAGTTGAGCCTGAGGACTATCAGGGCATGGCACAGGCTCTGCTCACTCTGCTACGCGATCCGGACCTCTCTCTGAAATATGGCCACGCTGCCCGGTCAACAATTGAACAACACTATTCACTTCCGCAAACAATGGATGCGTTTATAGAGCTTTATCAAAGAGTAATAGATGCCAAATCGAAGAGGATGAACTCCAATTTGGAGTCTTCTACTCTAAATCTTCGAGAGGATACATACCGATGAGAGGAAGAACCGGTCTCTATGAAGCGAGAAAAGGATCCAGCATTTCTACTTTAAACTTGGAAGAGCAAACAGCAAAGAAACCTTTGCGTGTTTTAATGGTAACAGGAATCTATCCAACAGAACAAAAGCCACATTCGGGCACATTTATTAAAACTCAGGTCGTTTCACTCCGTGAAGCAGGCATTGAGGTAGAGGTAATTAACCCAAAGCCAGGTCCTGTTCTGTTCCGTTACATCTCGGCAATCAGGCAAGTTTTTCTCAAAACGCTTGGAGGACGCTTCGATGTGGTACATGGACATTCTGGACAATGGTGTCTGTTTGCACGGATGCAATGGACAACGCCTGTTGTATCTTCCTTTCTGGGAAGCGATCTTCTTATGGGCGGAATAACATCTGATGAGAGAATTGCTAAAAAGGGGATATTCATTGCACACATCAGTCGCTGGCTTTGCTCTCATGTTGATGCTGTGACTGTCAAAACCGAGCAAATGAAAAAGGCTGCTGCGGGGGACAATATTACAGTCTATTCTGATGGTATTGATTTTGACTTATTTCGTCCTATTCCGCGTGCAGATGCTCGTGTTATGTTAGGTTGGGAACAAGATCGTTACTATGTGCTCTTTGGAAACAATCCTCAAAGACCTGAGAAAAATTATTCATTAGCAAAGGCGACTATCGATCGCATCCAGGACAGGGGAATATCTGCTGAACTGGTTGTTGCCAATGGATTGCCACAAACGACACTTGTGCAATACATCAATGCCAGTAACGCAGTCATTCTCTCCTCGATATATGAAGGATCTCCCAACATTGTCAAGGAGGCGATGGCATGCAATGTTCCAGTTGTCTCCACGAATGTGGGTGACGTTTCTCAGCTCATTGGTCACACACGCGGTTGTAGTGTCTGTCAGCATGATCCCAATGCCTTGGCAACAGCACTACTGTATGCGTTTCAGCATACAGAACCAACTACAGGAAGGAGTGATATAGCGCATCTTGAAAAATCGGTTATAGCGCGACGAATAATATCGATCTATGAAGATGTAATGAAGAAAAAAGGGGCAAAACATGTCTTTAAGGAGGAAAGCATTGATGACAAGAGTCCCTAAAATACTGATGTTAGTAGAAAACAATCCTGTACCAATCGATCGCCGCGTCTGGCCCGAAGCTACTATACTCCGAGATGCTGGCTTTCAGGTCAGTATTATTTGTCCCAAAGGGACTACGACGTATCGAGAGTCTTACATTTGTATCGACAATATTCACATATATCGCTACCAACTACCTACTTTTACCAATAAATATTTTGGTTATATTGCAGAATACCTTGTTGCTTTGCTCATGACGTATTGTTTGAGCTTTAAAGTCCTTTTGCGTCATGGATTTGATGTAATTCACTCAGCTAATCCTCCTGACCTTTTTTTCATGATTGCATTATTCTATCGCCTTTTCGGTAAGAAATTTGTCTTTGATCAGCACGATCTGGCTCCAGAGATGTTCAAGATAAAATTCAAGGAACGAATGAAGCCCCTTTATAAGGTCCAACTTCTCATGGAACGGTATTCCTATCAAACAGCTCACCTGATTATTACATCAAATGTGTCACAGAGGCGATTTGCCATTGAACGTGGGCTTTGTTCTGCCGATAAGGTGTACGTTGTACGCAATGGGTCTGGTTTGACTATTACGCAATTGGCCATACCTGAACCTGAACTGAAAAATAGAAGGCGTTATGTATTGGCCTATGAAGGGATAATGAGTGTTCAGGATGGTGTTGAGTATACACTTTATGCACTCCATAGCCTCATCTACAAGCGTGGTCGTCGGGACGTTTCATTGCTATTGATTGGAGACGGTGATTCTGCTTCTGCATTGCATGCACTAGCACACGAATTACAACTTGACGAATATATTGATTTTACTGGCTGGATAGAAAGAAAAGATATTGTGCGCTATCTCGCGGTGGCAGACGTTGGACTCGTACCTGATCCCCAAAATGGGCTGAATGAATACTGTACCATGATCAAAACCATGGATTACATGGCGATGGAAAAGCCAATAGTAGCATTTGATCTTATTGAGACGCGCTTTTCATCTCAAGATGCTGCGCTCTATGCCACGCCCAATCTTGTGGAAGACTTCGCTAATAACATTGAAACCTTACTCGATGATGATCAACTGCGCTTGCAGATGTCCAAAATAGGGCGTAAGCGTATTGAAGAAGAGCTAAGTTGGGATCATTCAAGAAAGAGCCTCTTACTCGCCTATAAGACACTCTTTCATGAAGACTTTGAACATGGCAATCATCACCTCTTTCCGCAGAAAAGATAATGGCCATTTGCGGATTGCGGCTCTTTTCTATGGAGTAATTGCCCTTATTGTCATCGCAATAATACCTATATGCCAGGTTCATAAGCGTGGATTTCTCGCTCACTGCTGGTGCGATGGGAAATATCAGTGGCGGTGTCTACCCTTAGAAGGTCTTATTGAACCCTTTCAAGTTCCAGTTAGATCGCTATATTAACCCCTAATATTTGACTCTTGGCAATATGATAAGCAGGAAGTATAATTCCACCAGAAGGCAGTTCGTCACGACACATCGAGGGCATTTTTAATTAGACCTGAGATGAAGTGTACTTGAATCAGTGAGTAACTCTTGGAGTCCTGCTAAGATCTGTGTTGAAGCTATCTCAATCCATATTGCTCTTCATTGGAAGATGGAATTCTGGACCATGCTTTGTCCTTTTTTGAGGGAGAACAGGCATGGTTTTAACTTATAGGTCTGGTAAATTCATTTCCTGCAGGTTCTGATCCTTATAAGGATGACTCAATCAAGTAAAAGGAGGCCAGAGGGCTTACTATGGGAATAAGACAATTTTTTCCATTCCCGAATCATGCTCGTTTCGCTAGTTTCCTTCTCACTATAATTTTTACACTTTCGATCTTTTTGCTTATTTTTTTTACCCAGGACAGGAAGGGAGGAATTAGCACTATAACCTTTACTCCCTCGGTTATTCCTTACTCCGCCCCAGAGATCGCCAATCCATGGAGAAGTGCTCAGTATTATGGCGATGAGTCGCCTCCTCCCAATTGGCCACTAATTGATCATTATAATAGGTTGTGCTGGAATATCATTGAACCAGAGGAAGGAAGATATAATTTTGCTCCCATTGAACGAGTGCTTGCAGACGCAAAGGCGCATGGCGGAAAAGGTGGGTTTAGTATCATGCCAACGGACCCATCACATGGCGGTTCATGTGTTCCTCCGTATTTAATGGCATTAATGCCCCATAGCGGTTGGTATACCAACTCGGAGCGGGGTCTGCGCACTTACATACCTGATTGGAATGATCCACATTATTTAACTCGCCTAAGTGCACTTCTCACTGCTCTTTCACAGCACTTTGGTAATGACCCACGCTTTGGCTGGGTTGATTTATTTGCTTATGGCAGTTGGAATGAATGGAATCTGGCAGGTTTCCCCTCCGGTGTTCCTGTTGCCACACCAGCCACAAAACAAGCCATCATAAATATGAACATTGAAGCGTTTCCGAATCAACGTATTGTAATGGATACTGATGCTCATCTACATGACCGAAGCAACTATGATGCTTTGTCCTATGCCTTGAGCCTTTCTCAGAAAATTGGACTTCGGATGAATTGCTTAGGAAAATCTACGATGGGGGGTGCTGTAGTGGATTTTGCGCAATCCGCTGCAGCACGAAACCGGTGGATTACAGCACCGACTATTGTAGAATATTGTGATGAGCCTGATTTCCAGGAAGCACTCAATCAGATAAAACAATATCATTTTGCGATGATTGGAGATGGTGCTGGTAATGTTAAATCTTTTAGTAGTTACAGTCCCTCAGATCAATATTTAATGATGTTAAATTATAAAATCTCTGGCTATCGCTTTGTTCTTAATAGCCTAACCCTTCCTTCTCAAATTGAATCGGGTGGTCAAATTACTGTTGTTACAAAATGGTCAAATTTTAATGTAACCCCAGCTTACAATCCCTGGAATATTATGCTACAACTGAGAAATGCTGCAGGTTCTGTCGTGTGGCAGGGAAAGTCCAGGCTTGACCTGCAGACGCTTTTACCAACAACTAATCAATCAACAGGAATAGATACCCCTATAACTGTGTCTGACAGCTTTACTTTGCCAAACAATATTCCTAATAGTATCTATTCTGTATCTCTACAAGTCGTTGATCCATACAACTATTATTTTCCCCTAAAGCTTGCGATTCAAGGACGTTCTCAAGATGGAAGTTACCCTTTAGGAACTATTGGATTGGGAGTAAAGGCTAGTCCTACCACTTCTATCTCTCCTACACCTACCTCATCAATCGGGATTTATACGCTCCCTATCAATAACAGTGTTAAGAGAAATCTTCCGAAAGCGAGATACCGCTTCTAAAATTGGAGATGAAATATGCTTAAGAAAGATGGTGAAAAGGCTATGATACAAGAAGTCTATACATCTGGCACGTATTTAGAGAAGAATCCAACCTGGCACGTTGAAGAATCGCCCTGGAAAGCCAGACAAGTTATGCGTATGGTGAAGCGGAGTCATATTGCACCAAAAACTATTTGCGAAGTAGGATGTGGCGCAGGTGAAGTGTTGAAGCAATTGCAAGAACAAATGGATAGCGAATGCTTGTTTTGGGGATATGACATCTCCCCACAAGCGATAGAACTTTCCAAAAGCAAGGCGAATGAAAGACTTCATTTTAAACTGGCCGATATCAAGCAAGAGCAGAGCACATTTTTTGATCTCATACTTGTCATGGATGTGATTGAGCATCTGGAAGACTATTTCAGCTTTTTGAGGGAAATCAAATCGAAAAGTCATTACACACTCTTCCATATTCCACTCGATCTGTCAGTGCAAACTGTCTTGCGTCGTAACGGCTTACTCAAAGTTCGCGAGTCCTATGGGCATATCCATTATTTTACGAAGGAGCTAGCCATTCAATCGTTAGAAGATGTTGGCTACGAAGTGCTTGATTACTTCTACACTGCCAGAGCTACTGAACTTCCTACGCACGAAATCAGAAGGAATCTGCTAAAGTTGCCGCGAAAACTACTTTTTGCACTGAACCGGGATTTGGCTACCCATATGCTGGGAGGATGGAGTTTGCTGGTACTGGCTAAATGAATCCTTCGCCATTGGGGAACACAGCTTCAGCTGAAGAGTACGTTTCTTAACAGGGTTGCAGAAGGTATTACCGATTACATTCGCTTCAATACACCAAAATAATACCGCCACCTGCTACACTCCCTATAGCTATGTAAGTGATAGGGGTATGTCATGAATCTTATCTCCTTTTCGATCAGGACAAAGGGTATTCACAACTTTGCTCGACGGCTCTGGACTGTCTTCACGCGGTTTGGCATCACTGAAAGTCGGACAAGACGAGCGCTGCTGTCTACTATAGAGACTCTTTGCCAATACGATGCTGCACCTACCTTCTTTATTCCCGCGGTCGTTCTGCGACGGCATCATAAGTTGCTGGCAGAAATATCGCGATGCGATGCCGAAATTGGTATTCATGGTTATGTCCACAACGATTATCGTTCTTTGAGCGAGGCAAAGCAATTTAAGCAAACTGAACAGGCTATCTCGCTCTTTCGGAGTACAAACACTCCTTATCAGGGATTTCGCAATCCCTATCTAGGCTGGACGGAAGAATCACTTACTGTTTTTACTTCACTCAATTTTACTTATGAAAGTAATGAAGCTATCATACACGATGTCATTGATCTTGATCTCCTTGCGCCGGTAATCAGAAGCGGTTATGAAAAGTCACTCGCGCTTTTTCAGGCGCTTACATGCAATGCCTACACGCTAAGGCCACATTTTGAAGGTCCATTGGTGCGTATTCCGACTAGTATTCCGGATGATGAAATGCTGTTTGATCGACTGCGCATCACTGAACCAGAGGAAGTTGGAGACATCTGGAGCAAAGTGATGCAGCGCGTATATGACTTCGGCGGCGTTTACACGCTCAATCTACATCCGGAACGCGCCGTCCCATGTAAACAAGCCCTCACTAAACTGCTCTATTATGCAGACAATCGACCACTTCCGGTTTGGCTTGCGCGCCTACAAGATATTGCTCAGTGGTGGAAAGAACGCAGTCGTTTCAGACTTGTCATCACGCCACTAGCTTTTGAGCGTTGGCAGGTTCATGCTATTTGTTCGCCGCGTGCCACTTTACTTGCGCGAAACCTTACGGTAGAGAATCAACCAGTTAATGCATGGCATGGAAATAATAAGCGCTTGCACGCATGCGACTGTATTGTAAACGCTACACTCTGCCCTTGTATTGGACTATCATCACAAACACCGCGAGAAGTGGCTGATGTCCTCCATGAACTAGGGTATCCTGTTGTCCAATCTACTCAAGAAGAATCCTCCCTGTATGCGTTGTACCTTGATTTGCCTGAAGGATTTGGGACGACCCGAGAAGAACAGGTACAAAAGCGTAGTTTGCTGCTACAGAAAATTGAACAGCTAGATGCACCGCTGCTCTACTATGGATGCTGGCCCGATGGCAATCGTGCAGCTCTTGCAATTACTGGTGATATTGACTCTGTGACAATCCAGGATTTCTTTTTACGCATCTTTGAAGTCAGCCAAATTACCTGACTAGAACTTACTACCTTTCACCCAGGAATGGGAGAGGAGTATATAGATATGTCTATGAAAAGCGAGCAGCCAAATGATCTTGCAGAAACGGTTTCCCCCCTGCAAGTCATCGAAATTGACGCAAGGACCGATCCCCGTTGGGAAGCTTTTATAAGCACTCTGCCGGGGAGTCTGATTTATCATCATCCGGCTTGGCTAGAGGTTCTTGAAGAGGCATTCGGATATAAGCCTGTTAATCTTGCCTGTGAGGATAGCAGTGGCCAACTCCAAGGTATCCTACCCCTCTATTATTTGCGAGGCATATTCACCGGTCGACGCTATTCGTCTCTGCCACGCACGCCGGTTGCCGGTCCACTCGCGTATAATGACCAGGCTCTGGCTGCTTTGACTCGCGCCGCTTTTGAGCGTGTACACGACGAGCGGGGTGCCCAACTCCAACTCAAAGTGTCTTCGAATAAGCTCGAAGGACTCGTAGAGGGTGTTGTTGGAATGCCGTGGAGGAAGACGTACCTGCTGAAGTTGCCTGAGCGTCCAGAACTACTGCATATTGGCAACACCCGCAACCATTCTCGAATTAAATGGGCAGTCAATAAAGCTACCAGGCTTGGCGTACAGCTATGTCCTGCGACTACGGAACGTGAACTTCGACTCTGGTACGAGCTTTACCTGGAGACCATGCGGAGGATCGCTGTGCCGCCCCGACCTTACGATTTCTTTGAGGTCCTCTGGCAGCGACTTCAACCACGTGGCCTGATGCGTTTGCTATTAGCCAAACACTACGAGGCTGGATGCAGCAGGTTGCTGGCAGGCTCGCTCTTCCTGATGTTTGGCCAGACCGTCATTTATGCCTTTGCTGGATGGCGGCGTGAGGACCTGTCGCTGCGCCCCAACGATGCAATTCATTGGCGAGCGATTAATGATGCTTGTGATGAAGGATTTAGCTATTACGATTTCGGTGAGGTAGTAAAAGACAACCAGGGCCTTGCTGAGTTCAAAAGCAAATGGGGTGCCGAACCACAGTGGCTGTATCGCTACTATTATCCTACTCCTCGCGAATTGGAGATCAGCATTCTCGATTCTGACAGCCGAGCTCGCCAACTCATGTTCGCTGCTTGGAGGCGATTGCCGATCAAAGCGACAGCATTATTGGGCAACCTTGCCCATCACTATTTCTAGGAGAATGTTAGAATGAAACATGCAGTTGTCGGTCAGACAGCAGAAAATAGAACCGAGACTCACCGTCTCAGGGATTCGGTCCGGCGTGTGGCTCTCATTGGTGGGACGACGACTCTCGATGACTGTCTAGCTGCACTGTACTACCTCATACATCCACGCCAACTTGTTGCAGGAGCGGCCATTTCGGAGTTCGAGCATTCTTTTGCACAGTATATTGGTGTTCGTTATGCGTACAGCTTTTGCCATGGGCGAGTGGGACTCTATGGGCTTCTGCGAGGGCTAGAGATTGGTCCAGGTGACGAGGTCCTTCTTCAGGTTCCGACACACATTGTAGTGGCCAACGCAATTCGTTATACAGGTGCCCGTCCAGTCTATGTGGACTGTAGACTGGACGACTACAATATGGACCTTGCACAGGCTGAGCAGCATATCACATCCAGAACGAAAGCACTAGTGTTACAGCATACGTTCGGCATCCCGGTAGATCTTGATGCTGCGCTTAACTTGGCTCGTCGACGTAGTTTAACCCTGATCGAAGACTGTGTGCATGCTCTGGGCGCCACGTATGGTGGGCGACCGGTTGGGAGCTTCGGTCGTGCCGCTTTTTTCAGTAGTGAAGAAACGAAGACGATCTCAACCACGATGGGTGGGATGGTTGTAACTGACGATCCAGAATTGGCTACACGTATTCAAAATTTCCAGCAGAGTTGCGCTCTGCCATCTGCATGGCAAACCTTTCGTTACATCCTGAAATTGGTGCTGTATCACGGGATGACTGAGCCACATATTCACCAGTACACACGGGCGATCTACGAATTTTTCGGGAAATTCAACCCATTACCCCAGCCCACGACGGATGAAGAAACATCTGGCAAACGTCCAACTAACTATGAGCAGCGTTTCAGCAACGCCCAGGCTGCCCTGGGCCTGCGTCAACTTCGTCGGCTAGGAGAAAATGTATCTCATCGTCGTGCTATTGCTTCTGCATATCACGAACGGCTAACTGCTGAGGGGTTTCATCTGCCTCGCCCTCCAGTTAAGGCTGAGCCTGCTTTCGTTCGCTACCCGGTTTGGGTCGAAGACCCGGATTTGACTGTGCGCGTGGCAACTCGTCGTGCCACCCTTGGCACCTGGTTCTCATCCGTCTTAGAGGAAGCAGATTCACCCGCGTGCGGTGATTATGAGATGGGCTCCTGTCCTAGAGCTGAAAGGGCTGCAAGGCACTTGATCAATCTACCCACCAATCCACGGGTGACTGAACAGGATGTAGATGCCATTATCTCAGCAGTCATACAGGCTGATGGATTAGCGAGAAGCCAGGATTTTCGGGCTCTCTTTAAGAAAGGGTGACAATACTAAGTTCTAGGTGAAGATCCCTTTACCACTTGTTGAATGACTTCAACCTTTCGGACTTTCTCTACGAGATCCTCCAGATTTTCACGTGTTCTTCACTGTCATGAACATCTCTTCAATACCGGCGGGTGGTATTTTATTTGTAAAGGGAAGAATAACAATACAAGTAGACTTCATAATCAGATGAATGCCCATATTGTTGATAGAAGGAGACTTGAAGTGAAGCAAGAGAAAACTGCTGTAGTTATTGGTGCTGGCCCTTATGGCCTCTCTTCAGCAGCACATATAAAATCAAAAGCTATACAAACACACGTGTTTGGCAAACCTATGGAATTTTGGCAAAATATGCCTTCTGAAATGTACTTAAAGTCGTCCTGGAGTGCTTTGAATATATCTGATCATGCTGGCAAATATAGCCTTAACCGATTTGCAAAGTCC